>Ga0307511_10000829_pt1 | contig 32937 bp, 43 predicted proteins | sample 13_EM_MG_FD_200266 | JGI IMG/M metagenome (GOLD analysis project Ga0307511, IMG submission 200266) | Populus trichocarpa ectomycorrhiza microbial communities from riparian zone in the Pacific Northwest, United States - 13_EM | ecosystem: Host-associated > Plants > Roots > Unclassified | place... | reverse complement strand
CCCTACCACCCACCCCCGTATCTGGCCCTCCATACGCATACACTCAATACCCTCCCTTCATCCCTTCTGAGCTTCATCCCCTCCTTCGCCCCGACTCCCAAGCAATCTTCTTCGACCTCTCTCTCTTCGAATTCCGACCAGTAGATACCAGGGGAATCCCTATTTCGGTCCAGACTCTCTCCGAACCGGCTACGCACCCACCAACTACAAGGCTCGTAGTCACAAACGACAAGCTCCCCCAATGGCCAGTTCTCCTCGACTACCACACCGTGACCCTCGGTACTTCCCATTCCTCTTCCACGCTACCGCCCATCGCTTTGGGCGACGTCCTGTTTGCGATCCACCAGACGATGCAAACCCAGATCACGCATCGCGAGTGGGCGGAGTTGGACGACAAGGACGAAGCCGTGGTCGCGAGGGCGTACATGAGGCGGTACAAACTCGTCGCTGGGCATGAGTCACGTCTGGCCGCGGAGGGAGTGAAGAGGGTCGATTATCTTCTCAAGAGGGTCATGTTCAACGGGCTGACCAGGAAGAGCGGCGATCAGGGATACGAAAACCTCAAGCTGCTTGTCAAGAACCGATGATATCCACCAGATATATAGAAGTTTGAGGGCGAGAACAACGCAACGCGCCCGCGCTCCCCCTATTTTCCCCCTCCCACCGACGACAGTATGATCGAACCCACGTACGGGTCACCGTTACCGTGATGTATACCATATACCCTCCCATAGCGTTCTGTGTGTTTGTATCGATGATTGGATATTGGATCCCCCGGATGTTGTTTTCCCTTTGTCTTTGACTTATGTTTGCGTAATCTCATTCCAAAGTAGCTCACCTCCCAGTGTTTCACGTTTGGTTTCGACTTTGAACATGGCTGACTCACCCCATAGATGGGGACGCGTGGCGAATGATTGGTCCACGTCGTCAACTTTGCAATCCCTCCCTCATGAACAACCGAGTGCGTGGACTCAAGTATATTTGTGTAGCACGAGTTGGCAGATCTTGAGATCGTGATATAAAATTACAAGGTCGATCAGACTCGATTCTTCCGCCCTCCGTTCCTGTTCAAGCGCACCCAAGTGCCCACCAGAGCTGTGTCCTTTGGATTGGTTTGTTGTGATAGGCGAGAATTCCGTCGCCGCCGCCCGGCGTAATTCCGCCGCATGAGTATCGGGGGTGTAGTTGTCTATCCGTGAATTTCGCCCAAATACCGCGGCTGACGTGATGCATTCGGAGGTCGAAGTCCTGTGGGAACCCCAGCGGGTTAAAGACGTAGCATACCCGCGAGGCTCGGGGAGTCACAAATGGGGTCGTTATTATGTGCCAGCGCACCCGACGTAGTCGGCACGAGCCGTGGGCCTACTATAGTCGGCCAACGAGCTGCGGGATGTTGTTAGGCTGGGTGGATGGATGAATAGATCGGGTCAAGGTGAACGGGACCCAGTAAGTGATGACGCTGTGAAGGTCGAAAGCAGTGAAAGTGCGATGTACCCGGGGGCGCCTTGACATTGGAGGGCCGGCGGCAACAATCGAACGGGCAAGAAATAAGGCAGGAAAAGAGTAATCCGAAGGCCCGACAGAAACCCGCTCGGTCCGGATATTCGCGGGTGTGACTGTCCTGCCTTCACGAATGTTCGATGAAGTGGGGGCGGAGAGCGAAAACGCAAGCGCTGTTGGAACGATACCGTCCCCTTGTGGTAGAGGATTGGGCAAAACATTCGAGAAAGATTAGATCCTGTCTAGATCCGGAACGACCGACGTGTTCAAGAAGAATCGCCGGGTCGGTGTAAAAGATCTGGAGAGAATGACTCCAAATCGCTGTTCGCCCAGGAAAACCAAGTCGTGAGCATATCGTCGTGCAGGGCTTGGCGGAACGTCAAACCCTGGGCACTCAAGGGCGGTCCGCGTCCCAGGTTTCCTAGGCCTGGGACTTGAGGCTAATCTATTGGACCCATGAGGGTTCTGGGATGGCGATACCGATGACTGGCTGCATTGTCTGGGTAAGCGGCGGGGACTTCGCAATGAGTGTTGTCCTTCAAACAAAGGTCTGGATCAGTGATGGGGGCGGATCCGTACGAACAGAGAAGAACACCACAACCCACCCGTACACGTCAAACTCCGGATACTCAAGGGCGGAGCGTATTGTAGATGGTTTCCTGGGTCTGGAACTCGAGGCTTGGCTATTGGATCCATGAGGGTTCTAAGAAAACGCCTACCGACTGGCACATTGTCTGGGCGGTGTGGTTCGTCCCCTGTTGAAAGGAGGGGACTTCGGAATCGATATTTTCGGGTGCCAGTCGCTGCGATTCATATAGTTTTGAACCTTAGACGACGGTTGGGGTCCAGACGAGGATATTCAAAGCTAAGAATCTCGGGCGAGAGGCAGAAGCGGATCTGTACGAACAGTGAATATTCATCGGAAGCCTCAGGAATCAGCAGGGGGACTTTGGTGACGTACGCCAGCTTTGGTGCAATTTAACAAGATGGAGGTAAGAGAAGATTCTATTATCAGCCAGGTCAGTATCTACGGTCACATTTATCGAGTTTGTCGGTCCCACCTGCCTCATGGTTTATCCACCCCACAATTAGCCACTGATGGACCCCGGATTTACCGATCCGGAAGCGCGGACGAGGACCTCGAAGGACCGTCGCGTAGCTGGAAGCGTCCCAGTCTGTGGATACGAAACGCTGAGCTTGTTGCCAATGCCAAGGACGGAGAGGAAGACACGATTGCACCCAGTGTGCGTCCAGTAAGGCGCGGCTATAACCAGTGCCTTTGGCCGGTGGTGGCATTGAGTGTCAGTTTGCAACTAATGGCCAGCGACTGTCCAACGGTGACCGGTCCCGGATACGAAGGCGTCCAACCTCCTATCAGCAATTCTATCACCAGATAGCAGAAGCCTTATAACTCCCGCGAAGCGAAGGAAGGACACTGAAATGCTCAGAACCGATAGTAAGAATGGTCGGAAAATCTCTTGCGTTGTACTGATGCCCATCCTACGATTCTATTACTTGCTGGCATGCATCACATTTCACGGTTCGAACTTATCGGTCATGGTGATCCTAAGGGCCTCTTTCAGAGAGAAGTACGAAACTAGGCCTGAAATTGAAAAATTGTATTGGGCATTTCGCTTTGTAGGCTCACCTGTGCAAGAACAAGAACGCGTTCCATCGGCAATGCCCCTTCCGGAATAGATACCGAATTCGCCCAAACATCGGCGAGAGAAGCGAAGGGAGGGGCCAGCCAAGCCCTTGCACGGCGTCAACATTGGAGACCTTTCTAGAAATAGCTCGAGCACGTGTACACGACTATAGAGGGTGCGGTGATCAGTAGGAGCAGCAATGACAAACACCATCCGGGTTGAAGTCTGTCCACGAGAAACACAAGCCTGACGTCTGGGGCAGCAGATGTGGCGTACACACCTAGGACCGCTTGGAAGAGTGTTTAAGCGGGCTGGGTTTGGGATTAAGTTGAGGATAAATCGACAACGGGCACATCCGAGGTTTCGTCTTTACGTTTTGACAATTTAGATAACCGGCGGAAGGAGTCTGGTCGTCGTCCCAAAGGAGGTGGGGGACCTGGTGCGTCTTGGGTGCCGGGATGGAGGAACCGGTGAGCGAGCTTGTGATACCGTTTCCGCAGTGCCACACCCCGCGCGGACACGCTGTAGAACGAGAGCCCGCAGATCAAGCTAAGGACAGCAAAGAGGCCGTTTGCGTAGATTTTGCTGAGAATCGGTCGCTTCATTACTTTGGGTGAGGATGGACGTCCAGAGAGAGTGCCAGTCGTGAGAATAACTTGAAACCGCCAGTATATGCGCCTCCGTCGTTCCCACGCACCCCACCCGATCCTTGGTCTCGAATCCCGAGCCACGTTTTCCGATGCAGAATGAAGACAAGATTTGTCCTCCGAAAGCAAAATGCTGAATACGCTGGGAGGGAGGGAATCTCGCGAGGTCTAGTTCCTCTGCCTTCGTCCCCGTCCGACCACGCGAGGTCGTTGGATCTTCGAATGCCAATTCCTGCCCTCTTCCATGGTCAGCTCGCCGCGTTCCGACGCTACCCGATAGGTCACTGGTCATGTTACTGGTTATAATAATCCCTTCCAATTGCGGTGGAATGTGCCCGTATCAATCGAGTACGGACCGATGATGCTTCCGTTTCTTTTTCATCGAACACATATCCCGTGTGACCACTGCATGACCCCGCGATCTTTACGGGGACTGTCATAGCGGGTCCTTCCTTTCGCAATCTCAAGCTCCGCCGCGATCGATTGCACGGTATATATCTCCGCGGTTGTCCCACTCTCCACCTCGTCCCTCTCCCACCCCTTCTTCCCTGGACGGAGATGACACTCACCGAGCGGACGATCACGGACTACCTCCACAAGGGCCCGTGGTGGAAGAATCGTGGTGAGCACGCACCCCGCCCCCGTTTATCGCTTCTAGGGATATCTCATTCTACCGCCCCCATCCACGAAGGCATTTTGGCACTCAACATTTGTCTGATGTTGCCGATGATCACGGCGACCATGAATGGTTTCGACTCCTCCCTGGTCAACGGTCTACAGATTATTCCCTCGTGGCAAGACTACTACAACAATCCGAGCGGCAAGATTTTGGGTGTGTTTCACGTGCTTCTCGTTTCACCTTCCCCCTCCCACTTCGCCTTCAATTACTGAGTTGTCGCGCTTTCTAGGGCTGATTAATTGTGGACAAGGTGCGTACTAAGTTCGCGTACGCATGTGTGGAGAGTGCCTTGAGAAGTGCTCATATCGTCCAACCTCTTCCTCGGAAAGTTTTCGGCTCATTTGTGGTAGGTATTTGATGGATTATGCTTCACCGTCAGGAGCCCTCACGCGCACCGTATTTGGGTTAGGGTATGCCGTTTACCCCCATGGCCTCTGATGGGCTGGGTCGGCGTTCGTCCATCGTTATCGGCTCTGTGATCATGTTGGGTGGAGTCACTATGCAAGCGTGTGCCAAACACGTCGGGACGCTCATCGGAGCTCGGGTGATTAGTGAGTTCCCGATTACTCTCTGCTCGGCCACAACTCATCAACCCGTCCCCCACACCAGTCGGATTTGGCCTTTCGTTCGCCTTGAATGCCGCTCCACTGCTCATCGCTGAACTGACCTACCCGACACAGGTCTGTGTTCCGGCCGCTTACCGCTCTTATTACGTTTTTCCTATATTAATACCCCTCCCATTACAGCGGGGCAAACTTACTTCAGTATACAACTCTTTTTGGTATACGGGGAGTATCGTTTGTGAGTCACCTCAACCCGGATTGATTTAACATTACCGACCCTGTTGGTCGGGTGTTCAGCCGCCTGGCTCTGTTTCGGCGCATACCCAGTGGCCAGACGTTCCCCCTGGTCCTGGCGAGTCCCTTCGATTGTCCAATGTGTCATACCGATCATACAGCTCGTCTCGGTCTGGTTTATCCCAGAGAGTCCTCGGTGGTTGGTATCTCATGGAAGGGTACGTAACACTACCCACTCCCTCCAACCCTGCTTTGTCGAGGAGCGTGGTGGAGATGAAAACACTGAACCTATTTTTATTGTGATGCAGGAAGGAGAAGCGACCCGTATCCTTTGCAAGTACCACGCAAATGGAGGCGATGAACATGATCCGCTCGTCGTGTTTGAGATGGCGCAAATCCGACACGCGGTAAGGGTAGAGAAAGCGACCAATTCTTCGACGAGCTGGGCCACTCTGGTTTCGACGCCGGGGAATAGAAAGCGGATGATGATCGTTGTTGCTCTCGCGGTGTTCTCGCAGTGGAGGTACGTGCGTTTTTCCTGAAACTCTGCCAGCCCGCTCGACTCGGACGGGTGTGCGCTGGCGGGGGAGGGACCGGCACTAACTGTGCGTAGTGGAAACGGTTTGGTGTCATATTACATCCACTTGATCCTTCAGGGAGTCGGAGTGACCGAACCCAGCACACAGGGTGCTATCAACGGTGGCCTTCAGGTAAGCGAAACCCCTCACATTTGTAGAGAATACAACTGAATTCATCCGTGAACCATCCGTGAACCATCTTTTGGATTGCATGCCGTTCAGATCTTCAACCTGTTTTCTGCTACTCTCGGTGCCTCCCTGGTTGATAAGCTCGGACGCAGGACCCTCTTCATCATCTCCAATACGTGTATGCTTGCCGGTAAGCCCTGAAACACCGGCGCCCGTAAATTAGCCCACGCTAAGATCGACCTGTCTTGAAAGTTTTCGCGGCTTGGACGGTAACCACTGCGCTCTTCAAAAGTCTTGACTCCGCAAAAGGGCGTGAGGCTTCCGCTAAAGGTATGCAGAATCTTCCCGCACTGTGGCCCCTAGAATAAAATCTGATGCGCACATTTGTTTGGCGGCTTGGTAGCGACGATCCCATTTATTTTCCTGTTTTACTTCTTTTATGATATCGCGTATACGCCGCTGGTGGTGGCGTACGTGGTTGAGATTCTACCATTCGAGATTCGATCACGCGGATTCGCTGTGATGGTGAGCGAAAAGCTTCCGACCTCCCCCATCTCTCCCCCAACATCACCAGTTTGTTGGGATAAGAATCTAATAGGTTGATTGGTTTCTTTTGTAGAACTCGACTCTGTGTCTCTTCCTCGCGTTTAACCAGTTTGTGAACCCTTGGGCCTTGGATGCGCTCGGGTGGAAATACGTGAGTCCTCTTTCCCATCTGTTTCGCCGTTGCAGGCACAGCTGATCACCCCTGGATCGGGCAGTACCTCGTCTATTGTGGATGGCTATCCTTCGAGCTGTGCTTCGTGTTGATGATGATCGTTGAAACAAAAGGTTGGTAACGCAACCCCTCACTCAAGCCTTTGGCGCGAGGCGTAAGCTAAACATGCATCTCTCCAGGTCGCACACTAGAAGAAACTGCCGTACTCTTCGACGGTGACACCACAGATCCCTACCAACGCCCCAACAGTGACCCCGGTGGGACAGACTCGTTCAGTGCCGGAACGTTGGCCGAGGTGGAAGACCGATTACGTTATTTGTCGTCGATGGAGAAGTCGCCGCGGAAGCTCACTATGGCCGAGTTCTGCGAGTTGGAGAGGGCAAAGACGCCGAATTCTCCGTCGACGTCTGAGCATGTTGGCTCCCTGGGTTCGCCTCGAACCATGGAGACGCATTTGGGGGCACGTCGGGATCTCGAGGCGCAGTCATGACCCTACTGTTCCATTGGGTCCACATCCGTTGACCCTGTTGCACTCTCACCCTCCGCCTCATATACACGGTGCATATCACGTTGTCAGGCCCAGTTTTCTCACAGTAATGTCCGCGCTCCGTTCAGCGGTTGTACAATCTAGGTTCAATCATCGTGCTTACAATTGTAGCCGTAAATTCGTAAAGACAATAAACCCTCATCCGGTTGCACGGAAGATTACACGCACCCCGCAGCGTTCGAAGCAAGGGTCCATACTGCGATCCCTCCCCGAGCACATGTGAAGTCCCCCCATCCATTCCTGGAGACCTTGACTCCTGGTAAATTCGGGCTAAAGACGTTGTTGAAGGTAGTGTGATCTTGACCCTGGAAGTATCCGCATGAGCGTGAGTGAGGACGGTAAAAGGAGGGAGGTGACAGCGCATGCGATCTGCATATTCTGATCTCCTTACGCAGGGACCATACCACTGACCTTTCCGACGAACATCCGTATTGTGTGGGGTTCGCTCGACGAGGTGCTAAAGCAGCGAAGAGAGGGCGGGGTTCCCCATTCGTTTTAGCCTCTCTCAACTTTCAAAGGATGTCGCCGAAAGGTACGCACGAGTCTGCATTGCTAACGATGACGGCACAGATCTTGTGTCCCCAACCTCTCCGAACCCAACCAATATAGTTAGCATCCTTCCAATAGTCAGTTACAGGTCCACTCGCGACGTTCTTGCGGATCTTCAACAACTTCCTGAGACCGGAGGCCGTCCCCGCATCGTAGCACTCTTCGTTTGGGTATAGGTCTCCGAAGAACGCACATCTACGCGAGAACATCAGCCTCACCCCGAAGGAGGCGGGTTTGAGGGAATAGGAGGATGCCTTACGGGTGTCCTTTGTCGCGTAAGAGGATCAACGCGTACGCCTGGAGCTTAAACTCCCGGGAAACCTACAACCCAGAATTGGTTTGAATAGATCTCCGCCGGCGGAATGATTTCGCTTACCCAACTCTCCAAGGATTGTCCGATTTGCTGGAGAAACCTCGCGCATTAGGCGTTGGGAAACAGATCGTGAACGAGACGGAAAAATACCGTGCTAAAAATGCCTCGGTTTATCAGCAAGCCTGAATCCATTCCTCCGGAACCCGGAGAGAAGGGGGCGCGGGGACTCACTCGTGGTTGTCTACGAATGTTACGGCATCATTGGGCCGAATGCTCACGACGGTGTTGTCGAAGATCTTCCGTAGGTCGTAACTTGAACCTTCCTTGCTTGCACGCCAAAAATTGTGATGGAGTGGTACATCAAAGAAAGACGCCTGAGAAACATCGGGGATCACGGCCGGTCAGTAGGCCAGCCAGTTGAGCGGGGAGCTAAAACCACACACTAAGCCGAGGTATGCGTTGATCCAAAACATCAACCGTTTGATGCTGGAACATCCAAGAGTTCAAGTGGCAGTTCACGAAGGACGGGATGTGGTGGACTCACTCAGCGGACCAGTATTCAGCGACCACGAATAATCGAGGCCTGTTGGTGTCCCTGCGCGCGTGTCTGATCTGGGGTGGGTGAGAGTTCCAAACGTGGGTATAAATTCGTTTAGCACATCGTTTCGAGAACGTACGAATTGCCGGAGGAACTTGCGATCCATGTGTTTGATTGCATCCAGTCTGAATCCGTTTCCACCCGTTGTCTATGTGTTCGTTTTTGCGCCTCAGGAAGGGGCACCTGATCGGACATATCGTTGGGAAGACGGACCTGCAGTACCCAGGGTCCCCAGGAAAGCAAATCTTTGGCAACTTCCGGGTGATTATGGTCAACCTTTAAGCGATCAGTATCACTCACGTGGAGGTATGCAGGCAACCCTACATCGATTCCAAGAAGATAATCATAGTTCCCGAGCTCGTCATCTACTCTAGGGGACCAGCTCTTATTGGTCATTCGGTAAACCCCGTGTTCCTTCGTGGTATGGTCCCAGTCAACACCTGAGGGGAATCGCTCGTGGGGTAGTTTCACCGAATATCGTAGATTCCACACACCTGTGAAATGCTCGTGGGTCCATTTCATTGGGCTGTACTTCAATGGGGACCAAGCTTAGTACAAAACGAGGGTATGCGTCAAAATACCCACCTTGTTGCCCCTCCCCGGAAAATTGAACCGCGTCCACCCCTGCCCAGTGGGGTCAGGACGACGAGGCTAGTGGTGGGAAAACGACCGTACCTCTATTTCCCTCGAAGGCCCTATTTCGTCCATACGGCTCCTGGGATCCACTGGGGTTGCCATGAATTTCTCCCTTTGGTCAGCGCCAATCTTATGCTGCGGTTTGGGTCAGCGCGTGGGTAGAGCCACTGTGGAGTGGGCATAACGAACATTAAGCACCGCATCTATGATGACGTCTATGCCACGTTGCTTCGCGACTGCAACCGCATTCACTAGTTCCCCCTTGGCCCCCCAGCGCGTCGCGACCGTACCTTTCTGGTCAAACTCGCCGAGGTCCCACTGAAAGTCGTCAGAACGTCACCGGTCAAGTAACCCCCACGACTTACGAGGTCATAAGCATCGTAACCCTGCCCAGTCTGTAGTTCAAGTGAGAAAGGGCGGGCGGTCACGCTAACGCTCGGTGCACCTTGATCATTGCCTTGTGAGGTGGAGGTAGCCACACTTGTGTGAATCCAAGGCTCTCAAGATCCGGAACAGTCTCTTCAAAGTACTTCCACCAGGTCATTTTGGGGTGTTTGCAATCCCACGTAAAGAATTGGATCTGCTCAAAGAGTCAATACTTCATCCAAGGATCCCATTGCTGGAACTTCACCATGACGGGGTTCTCGGTGTTCTTTGTTGGCCCCAGATCCATGGCGTCCAGCGAGGGCGGTGCCGTTGAAACATGAGAGGTGATGAAGTAGGACCATAGTTTCTTGATTCCCTCCATCTCGGGGATTGGCTGATTGAGTGCGGGGTAAACGGTCCTGGCGGAACTTCGCCCTGGTGGTGGCTCGGTTGATCGGTGGGAATGGTGATCCACGTGGCAATCCAAATCCGCAAATGCCTTCCACTCAGCCATCTCCTCCTTTGACCCCACCCCCACGTCCACCCTCCACTCGGTCTTTTGGCTCACCTCTACGGCCGCAGTCGCCGCCGTTACCGTCCGGAGTCACGCCGGCGAACCCGCGGACACGTGTGTTGTCACAGCAATCGACACCTCCGAGCCGTAACGATTCGATCCGTAGGATTTCCTCTTCTGGGCCAGTGAATGCCTCTACGGCTTCATTGCCAAACCCTAACCAGCCAGACCGAACCCGGTCGAAAGCACGGGACCTCCTCAGGAAGCATTATGGGTTGGGAGTTGGGCCTCCGCCTCCCAGCGGGAAGCCCCAAGACCCCATGGACTTAGGTGAGTCTACGGATCGTATCTCGGTAAACGCATTTTCCTCACGACTCCCTGCTTTTGTAGATTCCCCTGCATTTGACGCCAAAGCTTATTATGAACAATTGATCACGACTTCATCGTTGGCAACCCTCCTAAAACGCGAAAGCGAGCTGCTCTCAGGCACGTCACGCCGATCCAATTCTCTTACCTCCTATCATTCCTGGAAATTGACAGTTTGTACAGAGATTAGATCGTTGGATAGCGATCGTCAGTCCCTGGTGTACAACCACAACCATGAACTAATCGCAGCAAGCGATACCATCTCTGCCGTACGCTGAGCACCGGACCCATTTACCTTGTCGTCATGCTCACCCAACAACACAGATGAAAGCAAGAGCTGACGAACTAGATCCCGAACTGGACGCGTTGAAAGCAGCCTTTTCCGAAATCTCGAGACTCTCAAGCAAATTGACGAACGAGCGGCCCACAGACGACTGAAAGCGGCTTGTACCACCGCCCCTCCTCTGCCCCCCATCAACGCAGGACACGCATCCCGCCAAATCTACAATCCATTTCGTTTCTTTTGTCCCCCTCCACCACCCGCACATGGACCGAGGGAGTCCTAACCGTCTTTTCCTCATCCCTCAAATAGCCGCCCATCTACGAGGCTAAGTAGGATCCACAATGATCACCATATGGGCGATCGTAGGTGTCGAGGATGTTCCGGCGAGGAGCCATCGCTCAGGGCTGACTTATCCATTGGCATCGTAATATCACCCCGGATTGTCGCTTACGTTCCTCTCCTTCCTTTGAGTCTGTTGAGCTTCGCTCCGTGCCACTTTGGGAATTAGAATAATGCATACATATGTAATACAAAAGCGGCTCTAAGGAGGTACGGTAGGGTGATATCCACATACATTGTTACTACATACACTTAAGGCGAACCCGTAGAATGAGAACAGAGACCGATAGCAATACAGAAAGTGAAGGGAAAAAGAAGGGAAATAACCACACATAATTTCGAATATATCTTAACGTCGCTCACCACCGAGGTTTATGCATCACCACGGGAAAACGTTACTCCCACATATCCCAGATATCGCTGCCGGCGTACTCGGAGCGCGGGGAAGATGCCGACGACGAAACGCGAGGTGACTTCCGAAGCTCTCGTGTCTCGACCAGTTCGACAATCTTGTCCTTCGGTCCTGGTGTATCACCAGTCCCATCCCTCAGCGCCATCAACGTCACCTTCTCCCCTGGCAACAGTCCGGGGTACAGTAAACGGATGTCCTCGCCTTCGAGAACTTGGACGATGCGCCCCGTTTGGATGTGTCGGATCTCCACGAAATCGGGGGAGAAAAGGAGAAGGTGGGCGCCGACGTGGGCGAATGAGGTTGCCTTGGTCTCCCATCGGACATACCCGCACGAACGGGTTGGCTCGCCGTGCCTGGTAATGTAACACCCCAATTCTAAAGGAGGTTAAGGTTTCGTCAGCTCAACAGATCGGATTACCGGGTGTGCGTCCTTGCGTACCATCGTAGACGACGAGTAACTCCGACGCGTCACACCTCACCATTCCAAGCGGTTTTGCTGCCTCACACTTCGATTTGAGATAGTTAAGAGCAGAATTCTCATTTGCCCCAGAGAAATTTGGAACGAGGGAGAATGTACCACTCGTCAAACTGAACAACGGACATCAGTTCAACAAAGCATCCAAGAGAAGGTTCAGCTACGCACTTAGTTGGATCCGCAACAACGATGCCTTTCTCAGTGCAGATTCCAATGGTCCTCGTTAGCAGTGTGACGTCATACGCATCTTTCGGTACTGTGAATGGCTACGGGCAGTAGTTAGAAAAATGGTAATGGCAGTAGTTCGTGTGCTGCACACACATCACCAAAAGACCTGAAGCACAACGATCCTTCATGCTTTCCTCTCGTCCGCGTATGCGCCTCATTGGGTAGGACCACCTCAAGTGCATATATTGTCACTTGCAGGAAACTCTTCACAGCATAAAGTACTGTGTGAGGGTCAAGTATGAGCATTAGTATCGAGAGAATGAGACAAGCAGCTTACGCATAGTCCTCTTTCCAACTACCCCTGGTTTGCAAAAAAGGATGTTCCCCTCGTTTTTGGAAACTTTCTCATATGTAGACTCCAGGCTCGCCCTGGACGAACGGTTGAGACTGAACCGAGCAATCACATCGAGAGAGTACGAGATGATATCGTTATTGTGATGGATGATGACCTTGTTGAAGTCTTGGAGGGTGTAAATCGATGTCGGGCTCGTGAGGCTCAGGATTTCGGTAAGATCTAATAAAGTTTGAATAATTATGGAAGCCGCAGGTGCTAAACAGTGAACGCAACTCACCAGATTTCCCTCGCTGGGCAGTGTAGATACCCGTCGCCGATCCGATAATTACGAAATTCCTCCCGTAACGAGCTATTGTCATCCGAAGGATTAGTCGGTGGGATTCACTTGACTAGAGTGCAGACCTCGCTTACACATTGGCGCAGTGGCGGTAATCTTCCCCAGAACGTGAACCTTATCTTCCGGAGGTTGTCCAGGCTTCAAGAACCGATAGAATCCAGTCCGTACATCATGTGGGGCGAGCCACTGACACGAAATAGGTGAGTAAGGACCGACCCTCGACCAAAAACGCCGAAAGGCGCACCATGTTCGACTCTTGCTGGACCTTCCTGACCGCGAGTGCGTCCGCGAGTGCGTATTTCCACTTCTGCCGGATACTGTCACTCGGTGCGTACAACGTATACCTCCGTGTAGCTTTCGAGGATGCATGATAAATTGTGAATGGATAGATCGCCTTGTACGTCGGCCGTACCCTGTCCAATATACCTGCGTCTTCCAATTTCTCCCTCCTACTGTCGGCCGGGTCATCGAAAGAGCCGAGTCGGAGGTATTCCAGGGGTATAGGCTGGAGAAGTGTCAGATGCGCCCCGCCCAGCGAGTAATGATCCTCACCCTCGATGTGAGGTGGTGTTTGACCACGCAGTTGCGCTCTTCTTGCCTCGTTAACAGGACTACGAGCTCGTGAGTGGCCTTCTTCGCGAAGCTGAGGGCTGAACTGACTATAATTGTCCAAGAGGGCCACATGTAGGTCTACCCACGCGTGTCCCACATCTGATCTCATGCGTCGTGCTAATGTACCAGAGTAGACAAGGGTCCTACTCTCGTTATAGAGATCCATATCCTGAGTGTGTTAGTACCTTCAACACGCGTAGCACGAATGTGACATACCACGATCTCACCCCTGACATACACCAGACTCTCACACAGATTCCAAAATTTGACCTTCCCTTCCGCAGCAGCAATCCCGGGCTGTGTAGATTTCACGAGATCGTTTAATATGCTAATGAGCAGCGGCAACGATTCCTTGTCAGGGTGATCCGAGTCTGTGAGTTTGAGGATTGCCTCGAGCAACATGCACAGTCGGGGGAGACGTGTAACGGGTCGCGAAATGAAAGTAACGAGGTCCCGCTTCCGTACCCGAGGGTCTTGGGAACATTGTTGCACCCATTCGCGGTACTTTACGTTCTTCTTAAGCTCGGACCGATGACGGGCTTCCGCGAGAGGGTAACTCTTGATGTAAGTTTCATAATCGGAACGGAAGAGAAGGGAGGCTTGACAAGTTTTAGCCTCGGAGAATAATAAAATGGGGCTATCGGACTGACTGTCTAGAACAATATCTGCTACGCTCTGCACCAACGGGTGCTGTTCCCGTTGGCGCGAAAAAAGGGCCGCGAGCATCCGGTGGTGGTGGCTCGATATGGTGTAGATGTTTCCAAACACCTCGGAGATGAAGGGTCGCAGCTGGTCCGGGTTAATGACTGGTGGGTCGCTGTTTAGTAAGCCATCGACGAACACCTGGAGAGGGTTTAGAAGTCAGGAACGCCGATCTTCGAGAGGCATTGGTCCGGACTTACCTCCTGCACGAGATCCAGATCGGCGACGTAGTCTTTCTCGGACTTGAAGACCTCGAAGAGGACGGATTGTCGTTTGACCTCGTTCTTGCCTAGCACCTCTTGGGCTTCCTTTGGTACCAGTCGGTGCCATTCTTGATCCGCATCAGGGAGCTGGTTGTTCTGGAATAAACTGAGACCCTCCTCAGTTGCCAGCCTGTGACAAACGGTCTCATTCTGTCATAACTCGAGATCTAAACACTGTTCGGCATACATGGCGTCACGGGTCTCATCTGTAGGAGGCGGTTCCGGCTAGTTGGAAGGGGAGTCATGGGGTGCCCACGGGAAACAGAAGGAATCGAATACCGTTGCAACGTAGGACCCTCGATTAGAGTTCGCCCTCCACAAGGATTCCCTGCTGGCACCGAACCCTATATCGCTACTTGACGCTTTGTGGCGGATTGGGGGTATAGTGCCAAGAGCCGAGCGTTGGGAAGCTGACCGGTGTGGATGCGGTTCTGGGAACGCCATGCTTGCGGATTGTGGTTCATAGACGCTGAAACTGGAATACCGTGGTCGTGTGTAGGTGTCCGGTGGAAACGAAGTTGATACCGGGCTGAGAAACATTGGGTCGGGTTCGGGATCTTTGGGTGGAACCATAGGAGGTTGATCATCTGTGGCATTCGGGTAGGGTGACCAGTACATCGAGTTTCTCTGGGGTTTCTTGTTCGTCGTAACGGTGGTGCGCGGTCGCTCGTTCGAAGATCTGGCGGCGACCATGGCTAAGAGGAGGAGGAGAAGATGGGGGATGGAGGTGGAGGACGAAGACTCGAGAGCACTCTCGAACAACGCCCGGGGAGATGAGTCCAATATCAAGCCGGAAGCCGGAGAAGCGGGCGATCGGCTCCCCCCCCCTTTGTGGGCTTCAACGCTTTGCCGCCAGCGCGCTCCTTGCCCGGTGAACTTAATTGCGCTCCTGCTGACTCCCGTTGACGGACTCTGCGATATCCGCGAACAACGGGAGGAACCTGCAAGACGACCCGTATCTCATTGCAACGAGCTCGTAATGGCACCTCCGGCCCAGGACAGTACTCCTCGCAATCAGCAAAGGATCTAATTGCGTCGAACCCGCTGCCACCGCCGGCCACACGTTTCGCCTTGGTGGGCGCGTCGGACGCTCGCAGAATGGTCGTCGAGCGTCCTTCAATACTGCCTTAGCAGCGCTATCTTGCCATCTTGCCCGTTCAGCGCTGATAATGGCAGAACCTCACCAAGGCCTCCTGTCGTTTCAGTTGTGCCCCTTGCCACAATTCAATAGGTTGTGAGTTATGTATCCATATTTCCTTCAAAAAAGGGCTAACTTTAAAAGTAGCTTTGCTCGGTTGCGGTCGGCGTCCAGTGAAATGCATCATACGAACTCAAGTACGCCACACCCACACACCATGGGTGCATGAACGTTTGGGTGTCCTGCAGATCTATTCAAGACGTCCACCATGTCCACCGCGTCCACCGCGTCCACCGTCCCATCACCCATGTAGTTGGCGGCTCGTCCCGACGAAATCGCGAGAATCCGCCGGTGCTGGGACCTCACCTTTGCCAATTACACGAGTAACGATCTGCGCAGAGGCGTTTCTGGCAAAAATGATGGATACCACCCACCAAGAACGCAGGGCCGGGTCACCGGCTCGTGTGAACGAGGCTTGTCAACCAGGGGGGCGACCCACCGCCCCTTCCAGGTACCTCATTGCATCCACGTGTATTAGCATGTATTGTCCATAATCATGCAGGGTCATCTGCTAAATCTGCAATGTCATCCCACGTATCCCATTCGTATCACCCTCCGTTCTGCGTGTCTGTGTGGTGCCAGATAAGAATAGAATACATATCAAGGCACTCGTTCACATATTTCCAAAGAGGTCCTCGAGGCGGACGTGCCGTAACAATACAAGTGAAGTCTGAAATTTATCCCGCTGCCTTCTAGCTGCTCGACAACGGAAGCAAAATAGCCGCTTCCACCCACCGCTTCACGCCCCTCAGGTCAGATTATCACCATCAACGACTCAGGTTGTCTTTCTATTTGCCCTCGGGGGAATATCGGAGACTAAAGCCACGCATGCCTCGACGAGGGGTAATTCGCGAAAAACGGAGCCGTAAAATTGTGTACAAATGTAGAATATCCTGCATGCGACGGCCAAGGCGTACAAGAGGCTAAACCCACCAAATTGCCGGTTTGATTCCTGGTTTGGGTTATGATGAAATGGTAAAGCATATCAGGGAGGGAAGTACATAACGTTAAGCTTTTTAGAGGTGACCGTCCAATAAACCTCTAACACTGCGATCACAAATCTTTCCTGAACATGAAGCCACCCTCCCACCCAACCTCCCCGACTGGCGTGTGAGCTTGCTTCCACCGCCCGACGATATGCCTCTCTCCGTGTACGTAACCTCTGAAAACCCAATTGACCTCTGGAGGATCGTCCTGCGAACTCTACCGAATGCGGACCCCCGTAGAGTATAGTACCACGAGGTGAAGGGAAGCGAGGTGGGATGCGGTGGGACAGATTGAACGGGGAAGAGTCGAGGACAATGAGGCGATAGCAGGAAAAATGCACACAATTCAAAAGAGTCAGTCAGGTGTCATTGAGAAAACGAGCCAAGGGATGCAAGCATTCAATGGGCGAGAAAGGAAAATAAATGAAGTGGTGGAGAAGGATAGGTGGGAAATGAACAATAGGGAACTTACTGGTCGACGGAACAAGATGATCAAAGCGTCCCAAGCCCGGATGCGCCCCACAACTGGATGGTCATGATCGCCGGTCTTCATCTGTACACCGCACCAAAAGGATCCAACAGGGCAATCGCCGTGATGATAATCAGTATTCACTCTTTGTATGATCCCAAAAGACTTGGTCCGGGAAATGGACATGGCAAGGGGAGGAAACCCAAGTATCGGGTTCCATATTCCAGCACCGTCAGGCACACAAGCCCGGATCAAGAGATGATAAACTAAATGGGCGACGTACCCTTCCAGTGATCAGGATGTCCTTAATGCCGGAATCAGGCTGTTTCACCGCATCCGCCCAGTGCTCGTCGCTGTCGATATACTGTGGAGCACCCACAAATCCCTGAGTTTCATCCGCGGTGTCGGGTTCGTGGTTGATGATCTCAGACCCGAGCCGCTCTAACTCTTCTTCTTCCCGGTCAGCCCTGTCGCCAGAGACCCAACGCGTTTCTGGAACGTATCCAGAAGCGTAGGGCTTCTCGGCATCGGCCTGATACGTCTCGTATACCACGGTCCGATCTTGAATCGGGTCATGCACTTCAAGCCTATCCTATTCAAATTCACGAACAAAAACCGGGAAGCTGTCAGCATTCCTTGTTCAGTTCCGCAAAGCGCCGTAACGCCACCTCGCGAGAAAGCCGAGAAGCGGCTTGCAGACAAAAAGAAATGTGAAGTAGAGAGCACAGCAAACTTACGTTATGCTCCTCAAATCTGGTACCTTGAGGAATCCACGCGCTGAGAGGATCGTCGCCGACTTCACCCAAACGTCGGCCCGCCATAAGGTACATCTCGTCACCAAAATAGTGGTGTTCACGGAGCTCCATCTCCGCCTCGAAGTAACTTATGGGAACGGCGTGCGGGTTTTGTTGGTTAGATTGTAAAAACACGCCGAACTCGATTATTCTTGGGGTCTGTAGGTGGTTTGGTCCGAATGACCCGATGTCAGCACGAACTACTTTGAATTGAAGTCGAAGAATGGAAAGGCGTACGAGAACAGCACCCTTCCATGAACCGACTAGGGCTGAAGGGGTGAAGCGGTTTCCACTAAACGGGTTTGGGGCGGTGGTTGTACTGTGGCACGCTACGAGTCTGTACCATTCGGCATCCATGCGTTCGCTAAACGTTCGACCGGGGACATACTGCTCCCTGTACCCTGGGGTATACCGGAACGAACCTGGCAGCACAGCAGTCAAATAAACGGACAGACAGGCCGAGGCCAACGGTGGAGCGGCGATCGTAATGGAATGCCCGTAATATTGGGCTTGCGTAGACGTAGGCGGGGTACCTCGTATGCGCTCCATCGATCCTTCTGGCTGTCCCGCAACTACAAAGTACTCTTCGGAGGCATAGAATAAAGAAAACTATTGTGTCGGTCAGCGACATTATTCAAGCCATGAGGGAAGACCTACACACCTGGAATCCACAGAGGACGCAAGTGTGCAACAAATTCTGCATCGTCCGTCGCCATACCTCCGTAAGGTCGGCTAGCGTCGACTGTGTGTCAGAAAAACCGTCGAACGCCGCGAGGCTCCACGACTAACCTTCACGCACCAACTCCCAGATGATCGTGCATACCAGGCCACCTGAATTTTCACTGAACTCAGGCCCATAATTTCCACCCAACCAAAACTCCGCGACTGCCTGCGCGAAAGTGTGTGCTCTGGCCCATTCCGTTAGCTGTAGTGCATTCTTGTGGTCGTGGTCGAGGAGGATAAAAAACACGGTCCATAGGTCATATTGGAGCATGGGACCATTAATGGGGCCATTGCGGATCCTTCCCAGTGCCTCAAATCGGAGGCGGAGTTCTGTCGCGAGGGACCTGTTGGTGAGCCATCGTCGGGTAAGACGTCTTGAGGCGGCAGCGGTGTCAAATTTGAGCGCAAAGATCCTAGCGTAGAGGTTGTTGTTATTCTTGGGCGATAAAGCGAAATGGACTGTCTTCGAGGTCGTGAGGAGAGCCAACAAATCCGACGGAGGTCCTACGAGTCGCTCCTCGACGGCGAAAAGCGTGATTCGTTCCAAGATCTCTGGGGGGCAGCGCTCAAGTGGCGACAGGCTGTGGGAAATCGCGAGCCGTAATTGGGACGGCATGGGGGACCGAGGAGGGAATCAGGAAGGGGTGTGTTTCATTTTTCGACCAAACCATTGGTGTTATATAGCCATTGAACGGCGGAGGGTCCTTCCCAGCCGCACCCCCACAGTGAGGCCGCCAGGATAGGGAATTCCACCTGTCCGGGAACCGCAAGGCCAATAATATAATGCATTTCCCTTCCGAGTGCGCCGACAGAAAGCTCGAAAACTAGCGTCTATTCGATAACGAAATAGCATGTTGTGGGTTTGATGATGATGAAAACGGTAAGTGGGACAGTCACAGTGGGTTTGGACGCGAGAGATCATACTTACGGCATCAACAATGAAACTTCTATTTCCAGCCCCTTCCTTGGTGACTGAAGCTGGCTGGATATCGATGGAACCCAACTCCAAGGTCCCCCACCTACTGACGCAAGATATGAGCTTTTAGCACCCCGCGGGCGGACGTGACGTTGGAAGTCCGAGGCCGCCAATCAGGGGCGCATCTTGCGGCAAGTTTGTGGGGAAAACAGCCGAGCTGACGGCCCTCCAGCATGAGAACGCTTGCCATTGAATATTGGATACTGAACCGTTCCGCGGTGAGGAGATCATTACAGGATCAGTACGTACAGCTTACTCGCGGGGACCTAGGTACACCTGATCCAGCGGGGTTCTTCGTTCGCGTGAAAACCTCGAGTTCGACGGAGTTCAATATGGTATACGGTGCCCAGGGATTCAAGGTCGAGCGGATTGCATCACCGTGAGGCGTGATGAAGAGTCCTCCGCTGAATGTTTCATGCCGTATTTCAATGCACGCCCGCCAGCTAGCGGATGCAGAGACCAGGAAGGACATGTACGAAGAATGGACATCCGGCGTCGATCTCTGTGATCAATAGAAAACCGGATGCCAAGGATGTGACGAGCGCTAAACAGGAGCCGGTTTTCATATCCAGCAGATTGCACTCGATATCGAACCAATGCAGGACTAGACTGGGCCGAGCGGGAGCGCGGGTGGCTCCTCCCAGCGTCTGGGGAACCAGGGCTGTTCTCCGTCGTGGAAATGAAGCACCAACGCCCCTTGGAGAGATGGTGGATAGACCGCGCCTGGGCATCTCTTGACGACGGTGTGGGTCAGATCCTGAGGTTTGAGCCGCATATACCGTTCTCGGTAGGATGTCGCCGTTGGGCGGCGCAAGCGATGTTCGCGGAGTCGGAGTTTACATATGTCCCGGAATTCGCCGAGTGCTGAATTTCTGGGCTGGGGGGAAAGGGGAGAAGCAAATGGGGATGGTTTGTCTCAATACCGTGGTTGGTCCAAGCGCGGACCTTCCATAGGGGGGGATTGGAGGGGATAGCCGAGGGCTGATTGCTACGATGAGGCTGACTGACTTGGGGCGAGCAGTGACGTCACTCCCACTTGACGACAGGGTGAATGGTTGTCGCTGAGACTGGCTGGATACGGTTACATGGCTGGCCGAGCTGACCTGACAAGCAGAACATGCATAGCACACGTTCCCATCCGGCACACTGCGGTTGGTCCCTCCGAATACGATTCCAAATAGGTCAGTCCATTGCTGATACGCCCTCTCTTCCGGCCGTTAGCACAATCAGAGGAGGTCAGCACACCCAACAAATGAGGCTGCCCTGCGATTCCAACGAGGACTGCTAGTCAGCTTCGGCACAACGATCATCTCCCCATGTATTTTGCCTTTTTCCAACCAGCCGCTCATGTACGCATGTTGAACGTTTCCTTTCCCCTTTCTCCCGGACATTTTTCTTTTCTTTCTTTTCATATATCTTCGTTTATGGGTTAGCTCTCCCGCCCTCCGGGGTGACCAGGATCACAAGGATTGCTAGGACAGCGATTGCCCTGCCGACATGGCTTCTTGACGGCCTGATCACGAGAACGGGCTGTCGTCATAAACCCGTGTTGAATTGGCTCGGTGTCTATTGGTCACATACCGCAAGTGCACAACCAACAGTCACTAATGAACGGGACCTCCGGATGGGAGCGTCCTTCCGCTGGACCGGAAGTAAACAAACAATTTACGGTTGCCAATCAGATATTTTTTCATCGTCAACACTCAAAATCATTTATCGCAGCCGAGAGCCGTCCCTTGTGTAGGTGAAAGGGAACCCGGGGTTGAGGTTTGATCGATTCTCCAAGAGCATGCTTAGATTCCGTGTTCGTAGTCACTGATATATAACCGAGCACCAGCACAGCTCCCAGAGCGTTCCGCCGCTCCCCCCCTTCCGTATGTCAACCAGCACGTCGCATCCTAGCACGAGCTCTCCGGACATCCCGTTCCATGGGTTCGTGGAGACGACCGCAGATGCCCTGCGGTTGATTCAAGCTGCCCGCCAAGGTGTCATCCCCCGCATCACCCGCAGATTGAATGAGGAGGAACGGGCGACTATCGTTCGGAGTGGTGCAGTTTTCGTGTTCAGCGTCGAGGAGAGCGGGATCAGGCGTTGGACTGAGGGTCTCTCCTGGTCGGCATCACGCATTGCAGGAAACTTCCTTGTGAGCACATCCCCCTTTACTAACATCCGAGGCGGATTACGGGTGGTAACCAGTTGTCTCCCCAGTTGTATCGGGAATTGGCAAGTCGCAACAGTGGTCGGACAAGTTACACCGGCAAAGCGTTGCAATCGGACAGCGCCTTCTCTCGCCGAAAGGTCGTTCCGAAGGAGTCCGATTCACAAGTGATGCTCAAGCCAGACGGATTGGTGAAGAAGGTGAGTTCAATCGCCCTCTGTGGAGTGACGTGGGTCCGACCTCTTTTGTAACAGACAATCACCGTCTGCGCGGACGGAACACAATACCACCTGATCTCCTACTATACCGACGATGACTTCCGTTCTAAACGACTCCAACGGCCGATCCGACGTCAAGACATTATGGCTCTGGGAATCCCAGCCGACCTTTTGGACGCGAGCAACTTTCGCTATCCGCCAAGGATCGACGTCAACGGGGGCGGCTCCATTGTAGATATGTGCGTGTGACAAAATCCTTCGCACACGAAAATTCGGCCGTAACGCTCACCCCGTCCCCCGACGTTCTACAGTCAAGAACACCACGATAGCGACTCACTTCGACTTCCGCAATACCGGATGACCCCGCGAACTGTATCCCAACCTGCAGTCGCACGCACGGAGGTGACGTCGAAACCAGAGCGACAATCATCGAGTTTGGTGATTCGGACTTCACGACGACCTCGAGCAATCCGCCCGGCTAAACCACGGACTCCTGTCGGTCCCAGCCCCACACTGTCTCCAGCCCTCCCAGACGTATATCGCCACACAGGTGGGATCGGCGGCGAGCCTTCGCCTGCACTGGCTGGACCTGGTCCGTCTTCCGCCACGTCAGGGTTCTTTCCTCCTGGGACCGCTTCTCCATCCAACGGGAGTTTCTCCGATTCCTCGAGCCCCAGGGAAGCGTCTCCCTGGCGGCCGCAAGGAGCAGGAGTGCTCGATCGAGGAGGGGGACATCCGATCACACCAAGATACTCTCTACCGCAGCTTAACGAATTACACCAACTACCCGGTACGCATTCCGCCGGGTCTTCAACACTGCCCCACCAGTCGGGCTACACCACACTCGTTCCTACTCCCGCACCGCACCGCGAACACAGTTCGCGACATTCCTATCCCTCCACCCCAAATTTCTCCTCCTCGAACTACTCTTCTCCAAACTCGGCGAACGATCACCACCATTCAAATCAGCAGAGCAACGCCTCGACGAACACACACGCGCACTATAACGAACCTGTCCAATCAACATACCAATACCAACGCATGCCTTACAACGCTCAGGCTAATAACATCTCCTACCCTCTGGCCTACGACACCGACTACAACCAATATAATCCCTATGGCTACTACATGCCATTCCCGGAGCAACAGCAGCGCACCCCTTAGTTTGAATCGCTCCGGTCCTTCCTTATCTAATGTCATTTCACTCTGGTGAAAGACGCAGTGTAGATATGCCGCTTCTCGTTGAATTGTTCTCTGTTCCAATATTCCCATGATTATCCTACTGTCATTCACCCTATCCGTTTGCGAGAGAATCCGCAATATCCACTCCCTCCGAGTTTCTCCTTCTCCATCAGACCTCGAAGTGCTTTCCCCATTTCGCCATCGCTTTATTCGTACCAGTATAGTTGACCATTATAATCGGATGTTGTAAGCGTGGGAGCTCTTTTACACTTTGTTGGCCGTTCACTGCCTCATCCCCATTAGCTACGTAGTTCCGTGTAGAGTTTCGGGTATTAATTGGAAACTTTGTAGCATTAGGCAAAACAAAAGCCTTGCCCTGACGAGATCCACTCCATGAGATGTGAAAGGGCTCGGGAAGATGCATCTCTGCGGTTCTATTGCGGCATGTTCAGGCAGTCAAGCCCAGGGCGGATGCCGTAAAGGTTGAGGCCGACGTCCCAAACACTATCACCAGGACCTACTTCGAGCAGTGCAAGTGAAGGGATCTTCCGTATTAATATGATGCGAATGATGATTAGATTAGATTATACCAAAGCGTACTTGAACATGGATCAACCACGGCTGCTCTGCTGGTTTTGGCCTGACCGTTCAATGAACAGCCGGATGCTTGCGTGCCCTTCCACCGAAGTGAAGAAGCACCTCTTGGCTGCACTCTCCCACAGGATAACACCCAGCTCTCTCCCGTGTTTCAGGACATATTCGTAGTCGGCCAACGAGGCGAAGGATGTGTACAAGTAACCTGTCAATGAAGACGTGAGGCAGGTTAATTTAGCACGTCAACACAAATCGCACGCGACATAAATTGGCGGGACAACAAGAAAGCGGGATTCGCATCATATCAATATAGATAAGCGCCGTACCTTCATCCGACTTGACCCTGTTCTTTTCCAGCTCCCATAACCGAATCTGATCTTGGACGGTCACCGGGATCAATGGTTTCTGAACGGGACGCGGTCGGGGAAGGACAATCAGCAACCGCATGTGACCCATCAGGTTGATCGCACTGAGGGAGGCGGGCTGAAGGACTTACGTTCTTCCTCATCTGGGGATGCGCATGCGTGGTCAAGTAGCTAATGATCTAAGTTCGGCAGGAACCGCCATTGTCAGTGAACCATTCCTCATGGTGTGTATTGAAAACGACCGACTTGGTCAGCGGTTATCCCATTCATTAAGGCGCGCTTCACGCTGTCGCGTGTAATCGAGCCAACCACGAGGTTTGGAAATCGGGACTTGAGGCTGACAAAGAGATTCAGTACCGCTGTTTGTAACGGGTTATCTGAAGGATGCCGATTGAGCCAGGTGAAATCCAAGTTCCTGAGATTCGCGAGGCAGTATCAGCGGACCTGTATACGCGTATATCCGATAGTTCGTCTCCAGAACGATAAATCCTTCACCCTTGGACTCAGACCCAGTACCAGCCCCTGTGGCTGTCGGCAGAGGCGGTAGCGATGATGTTAACGTGGTCGCCAGCCGCGTTGGAGAAAAGCGCCGTGGGGTTGCCTGGATATTATCGGTCGCGTGAAAAACGTAATCGCTTAACTCGGATGGTTGCCCACCTTCCTCTGCCAAACCAGCCCGTAGTCTCGTAGATCGGACAACATATGCTCCTGGGCTTTTGTTAGGGCGTCAACTGAATACTCCTGAATGAACGGTCGGCTGAGTCATCGCGGGAATTCCGGGAAAACTGCCTGCCTTCCCGAGCTCCATAGTCGACAACATGAATAGGAAACTGATCACCTCCACGATATCCGTTTTCCGCTCCTAAATCTGGTTTAGGGATCTGGTCGTGTGAACGCACAGCCCACGCACTTCACTCATCTCGAGGTACTGTAACAACAACGCCCAAAGCTGGTCATGTGGTGTGTGAAGAAGGAACTGAAATCCAGAGGACGTGATTTGTGAAGAGGCCGTTTCTCTTTGGGAAAATGTCAACCTCGTTTCCGAGAAATTTGCAATGGACACTACCTCGCCTTGGCCATGAGACCGCTCCGTTCCAGCAAAAACTCTACACCGGCGGATGGTTTCGCTGATGGTAGACCGGTCCCGGATGAGACCATGTAATGGAGAATCGACTGGGGAATACGTTCAACGCGTATTCAAATTCGTGCTTCCGGACCAAATTACCTCCCACTTCTCGAGGGCATATGTATCCAACGTGGCAATACCTGGAGTTGGGTGCTCACTATCTCCGGACAGCGGGACTCCGAAACTTCCCGTAGAACCTCTGAAGGGGGGTGTCATTAGATTGATTCGAGGGCACTTCCTGTTCTCGCATACCCGCCGGTGATCGCTTGCCGTAGGCTTGCTTTGAACGTGGCCGAGAGCGTGAGCTCTGTGGCCGAGTTGACCAGGATGTCGATTCTCGACAATTCTATGAGTGCTTGGTCGTATTGTCTGAGACGTTTGTATCGAAGTCAATTCCTGATCGTAAAACAAACAGGGTTGCCACAGGGCATGATCCGGAGACTGACTTTTTACCCTCGCGCACGACCCAGGAAGACATAGTAGAGGCAGGTATCGAAGCATCCAGCCAGAGAATATTCATAACAATTTGCCTCTCGAGCGGCCCAAGCAACCTTAGAGCACGAGCGATGACCACCCCACGCGTCAGTCAACCACTCTTTGACCAGATGAAGGTAGAGCAAGAACCTAAAGATACACAAACATGACGAAGGCCGTTGATAGAGCCTAGAAAGCGCCCTCTTTGGCTGTGACTGCAGAAACACCAAGAGCGTGTGTGGACCTGCATCCTTTGCGGGTAATTCCTCCACTGAAGGCATCTGCACCCTTAAGCTACCGGCGTGGCTCTGGGAAAGGATGACGGGAGTTGCCGAAGCCGGCATGCGATTTCCCGGTGACGCGTAATCCGTTCCTCGATCGCATTCACCGTTACGCGTCTCGGTATCTTGGTGTCGTATCTCTTAGTAACAGATACCATTCAACCTGTGCATACCATACAGCGGATATGCCTATTACCATTCAGACCGCAGCGCAGAACAGTTCGTGTCTTGATTTCTCTCGTAGTTATGCTCATAACTGAAAGGTTGCCAGAGCAGATCCACGTCGCGAGATCCTTGATCTCAGAGGACTCTTCGATCGTAAACTCTGTAGACATCGTGCGTGGGATCGCAGATCCAGACATAGCCACCTTTCACTCCGCATCCCATAGGACGGCAGGACTGCCCTGCACTGGGCCGCACTCTCCGGCGCACTCGACATTGCACAGTACCTCCTCGAGCAGAAGGCGGAGGTAGATAAGATCGACGCCAGTGGGTGGACCGCGCTTCACATAGCTGGTGTGCCTTTCGTCATCGCGATCCGGTCCGCCCCGAATGACAGAATTCTAGTGAGTGCTGGAAACGAAGACGTTGCCAGGGAACTGGTCGGTGCAGGAGCTGATGTCAAGAAACCAAATGACAAAGGTATCACTCCCTTGTGAGTTCTCCTGAGCGCTCCTCTGTATCTAGGGCCAGCACTTTATCCTTGAAAGGCATTACGCCGCGTCCAAGTCCCGTGTGGATGTGGGTCTTCACCAACAACCGACTGAACTGGATCTCAATACACTAATGACCCCTGCTCAGATCGCGAAATTCCTGATTGAAAGAGGAGCGGATGTGCGTAATCCATGCATTGATAGCACCGCTTGATGATACTAAAGAACTCCGAACGACGAAGATCAACGCCAAAGATAAAGCGAACCAAACTCCGCTGTCAGTTCGTTTAATTTCTCGACCCCTCACAACCAACACCCTCATGTCGTACCCCGAATCCAATATGACAGGCATCGTGCTGCTACGACAGGCTCGACCGGGATGATTGCCGTGCTGCTGAAGCCTCCCCAGGGAGCTCCAAAGACCAGGCTCAACACAGCTGATCGAATTGGTACTGAACCCAACCTTCTCTGCCTTTCCGCTGCTGGTCTCATCCCCGTTTTGTGTAGGGAATACCCCACTCCACCTTGCGATGGAGTCTGCCCACGCAGAAGCCGCCATCATGCTCATCGAAGCGGGGGCGGATCGTAGCCGAGTTCGTCTCCTCCCCAACGAAGCCCCTATTTCTTATGACTAACCGGGTAATCATGATCCTCGGTGTAGGAAAATCTTGACAGCGAAATGCCAGAACAAGTTGCTGGCGTTGGGGGACCGGAGCAGAAGCGCGCCAGGGAGTATGTTATTTCGCGTTGCGGCCCTCCAACGTAACGTTGGCAAGGGATCACCGACTATTGAATAAGTATCGTCACGTCGTGTTTGTCTTTCGACTTATCGACAACAAAGGTGGCTTCATTGATTGTTGCCTGGTGAAGAATTGAGTCCGTTTGTCAACGACTCCGCATCCGCCGGTTCGAAGTGTTTTCCATCACGACATTGCCGTGGCATTTGGCGTCGACGTGAGTGAAGGCGGTGCTCTGGTCGCACGCGAGAAGCATCCATGTGGGGGGGACGTCAATCATCAGCGCGTTGCTACGTCGCGAATGGCGATCAGAAGGCGGGTGGACTATTAGCGGTAAGGCGTTCGTAAGGTATAGAGTACAGGGGTGGTGGGATGTGGTACAATGTCTCAAGGCATCTAGCCTGGATAGGGGCTGAAGAGATGAAGTAAGTGGGCAAAGCAAATAAAAAAACAGTCGAAGACGAAATTGCTGAAGGGCGAAAGGAACAAGTGCCGAAAGAAATAAGTTATTTTCTAAACCCTGCGTCCGCTCGTCGACCGCGAAGACCGTCGAGAGAGTTTGACGACTCTATGGATTTTCACATCGGGTGCTTCCTTCCCAAAATATCTCTCGGTTTCGAAGCACCAGTTGAGAAAGCCAGCGATCCAGTGTTGCAAGCCTTCGATATAAATAGTGACGAGGGGATTCAGGTCTTCCCCGAATGAAGGAATGAGTTTCCTGTTTTCTTCGAACCGTTTGACGAGAGCCTCGCACTGATCGGCGGCGTGGTTCACGGCTTCTTGAACTCTCATCCCATGGAGTTCCATGAGGATGACAACCATGTTCCGAGTTTCCCCGCGGGCTTGCTCGATATTGTACGACGCGATATCCTACTCGTTCGGAAACGGTCAGCAATAAAACTGATGCAGCGGGAGAGAGCCCCACGTTTGACCAAGAGACAATATCGTTGGCAGTCTCCTGAAGCGTGCGAATAGTTGGGTCTTCGAAGACCTCGTCTGGAAGATTGAGTCCGTTGGCGTATTCGATGAGGGTAAAGCATGGATTGCAACCACTGGCATCGCGGCGGAAGCGAATGTAGGAGTCCATGTCTGGGATGCCTTTAGAGTCGGCTTCTAGACATTGTGCATCGAAGTACACCTCCATCGCGTCGAAGAACCGTCTGGTACAGTTCCGACCAGAAGTAGCACTGAATGCACCGAAGAAACTACGAAAGGGGGAGGGGATGTCAGCCCTAATTCTAGCGATATATGTCGATCCACGTACTCTTTCGCCATGATACCGGCAATCCTGTTCGTCTTGTAGCCTTCAGGATCAACCATCGCATCCAAAACGCAGTCCGCCACGGAGAACAGGTCCAAGGACCCAAACTCCCTTATCCAGTGGACGAGGTTAAATAGATAATTGATGACGTCGCAACACACGCGTAAGCGGTACGGGTGAGCGTGGGGGAAACACGACGCGGCCAATTCCCCCGCCTTGAGCCCAAAGAACTCCTCCCGCTTCGAGGCGCTGAACTTGGCGCCGTTTAACAGCCATTGCTCCGAAGCCCTTGCAGCGTCTGCGCACCCGGGGTTGGTACGGAGAGGGTAGGTGCAATGGGTGAACAGTTTTGGAAGGATGAAGCTATCGGAGGTGGCAGAGACCATGGAGGAGGTAGAGCAACAAGGGATGGGCGGTGCCGCCGCCGAGGGAGTAGGTGCCTTAGAATGTGGTGCGCCTGGACGTGGAAGCGAAGTATGAAAGTGCGGGAACAGGGCGCAAGGCGGATGAACCGGACTGAGCGTAGAGTGCTGGGAATTCGGCCGGCGTGGCGCTCCCCCGAACGGTCAGACCGTCGAAGCCTGGCAATAGGAACCGATTGTCATTTGCACCCGTTCGAAACGCGGACGAAGAAGGAAGTCGAGCTCGGAAGTGAAGACGCGGTGGTTCGGGGACCAATGAACTCAACGAACCAAGACGATCGCTGGAGCTGAAGCGCTGACTCTTTGCATTACATATCCGCCGAGGGAGAGGGACCCTAGATACCACGGCCGGATCAACGGAGCAGCCCCGATCGCCCGGATGCCGCCTCCGGGGTCCTCTTCCGTGCTTCTATTCTCGAAACTCGCAGCCGACAGACTCGACGTTTCCGTGTCACCTCTCCTCGCCAACGATGGTTTCCGTGAAAATCTCTCCCGTCGGGAAACTCGGGTCGCTCGCACGGGGTCTCCCCGTCACCGTCGAAGTCAAAGCCGACGCGAAGGTCTCAGACGTCAAGGCCGCCATTGCAGCAAAGTTCCCAAGGGTGGGTTTGCTCACGTGTCATGAACACGAGACTGAAAGTCCAGCTTAGCTCTACGTGTCTCGTCAAAAACTCACGCTGAAGGGTGAACGAAAAGCCTTGGACAATGACACCCGTCTCAAGGACGCAGGGGTGAACGACGGTGACGAGTTGTTTGTCAAGGATCTCGGCGCACAGATCAGCTGGAGGACCGTGTATGTTGTGGAATACGTGAGTTCTGATTGTTGCACCGGTTCGCGTTGGAAGACGCATTCTAATATTCCAATGGGTATAGATTGGGCCCCTCATTCTGCACCCAATCTTCTACTGGCTCCCTCAAGTCTTCTATGGCCAACCCGTCGAGCACAGCGAAGTGCAGAAGTAAGGAACGCAGACTACTTTCACCTATCCACGTCTCACCATTCACGAAAGGCTCGCTTACGCTCTTGTGATGCTGCATTTCTTGAAGCGTGAGCTGGAGACACTTTTGTAAGTTCGCAGTTCCCTTAGAACTGACCAGAGGCTGAGGGTTTCCCTAGCCTTCACCGGTTCTCCCACGGAACGATGCCTTTCCTGTACATCTTCAGGAAGTGAGTGTGATTCTAGATGGCCCTGGAGCATGTCTAAACATTCATTTGTTTCAGCTCTGCGCACTACCACATCCTCGCCGGCCTCTTCTTGGCCGTTGACGTTTATCGACCTGGGTACTCTGCGACATCAGAAAGTATGAAAGGTACGATATACGAGAATACTACCTTCCTATGGAGCTGCGTCGCAGTGTGGCTGGTTCGTCTATTCCAATCCTTCTCCAAGTCCCCATCGGCGATGGCTTGATGCTTTTCCAGTTCGCCGAATACTCCAACTTCCTGACACACTTAAACCTCCGGTCTTTACGACCAGAGGGAAGCCGCAAGCGCGCCATTCCTTATGGATACGGCTTTGATTGGGTGTCGCTTCCAAACTACTTCTTCGAGCTCCTTGGTTGGGTCGCTTTCTCCGTCATGACGGGAAGCTGGACATGTAAGAAACTTTCTTCCACATGCGTATGTGTTACTGAATCGTTTGACCAGGCATTCTATTCCTCATGGTGAGCGTGGTTACGATGGTAAAATGGGCCATACAGAAACATGGAAAGTACAAGAAGGAGTTTGGGAGTGATTACCCCCGCAACAGGAAGATTATTATACCTTTCATCTTCTAGATAATACGATTAGGCCGAGGAATAATAATCTCTCTCCCGTACCGTAATGACACCAATTGCCTACTCTACGTCGGGGCGAGGGTTTTAGTGGATGTTTTACCCTGCGCGATTGTTGAGCAAGCCGTGTGAATGTTGTCGATCATGCCCATCTGCATCCACTGTGGTCAACCAACACCATACCTCTACACGGTCTATCAATCTGCCTACAACTTCAGGCTAGAACAATGCGTAAGCACTACTTCCACTCTCGCAACCGGATCCGCGCTGAACTTTTGGGTCTCCAGCCGTCCTGTAAAGAATTCGCGGATCCACACGTTCAACATGACACGACGACGTTGCTCTTGGATCTGATTCTTCTCAAGAGAGATGTTTACAGACACTTGCTCTTCAATCGCGGTACTGGGGCGAGGATAGTCTATGACGCCGTTGGGGCCAAGAGTTCATTACCGCCAGAGAAGGAGGAGGATGTTAAAGGACAGCAGAGGCTGACCGAACGCGACAAGACTGTTGTAAGACCATTTCCTCTTACCGGTCCCGCCAAATGACCGTACAGGCACAGGCAAGATGGAAGCTGATTGTGAGACTCGGCGCAACATTGATATGGGTTGATGCTTGTGAGTATCAGGATTTGGGGTCTACAGGAAGGGAATCCGGCTGATGCTTTCGACCAGTTATCAGATGGACTCACCTAAGTAACACCACCTCCTATTGAACCAGAGTTCCGGGGAGTTAACAATGTGGTCAAGATATCGATAGTGAGGTGTTCGGACGCGAAGCGGAAGGAATACCTTGGTCCCAAGTCGAAACCGAACTCTGTCTTCGTGTCTTTATCGGGTGCATTGTTGGTTGGTCCATCCATCGTATCTTCCTTGGTTCGCCCATATCAATCAGTTTTGTTTGTGTAGAGACGCTTGCTTTCCACGGCGGGGTGACCATGGGGTGTTACGTGACATTGGGCTGTCTCGACTGGTACAACGTCCGCAAGAAGACACCCACCCCTCCTTCAGGCATCCGACAGCAGTTCAGGTGGATGTTCGTCTTGGGCCGGTTCCCGAACCATGCTGACGGACGGCCGTTTAGGTTTTCTCACGTCCCATTGACGTTACTCTACTCCTCCTTGAGCAAGCTTTTCCTTCTCTTCCTCCTCTCGATATGGAGACCCTCTACGACGAACTCCACTCAAATATTCGCCGAGAGAGCAAAAGGCACTATCCTCGCCCACCCGGTTATCAATTCGGCCCTTGAGATCTTGGATGACGATAAGCTGGATAAGGAATGGGTGATCAGGAATATTTTGGGAGGGATGGCCGCCGGATTTGGATTAAGAGGTATATCTTTTCGAACCCGTTTTTACGCGTGTTGTGTGTCTGGATGCTGATCCTTTCTATTTCTTGCAGTTGTACTCGATTGTCATCCTTCGTTTACGACTGTCATAATCTTGTTGGGATGGGGGGCCAAGACGGGCGTGGCGAGGTTTGTGAGCCCCTGGTTGGGTGGCGACCAGAGGACAGAGGAGATTTGGTTATCGTATAGCCTCCCATAGCATTTTCACCTACTGCAATCCTTGTATCTCATACCGTCCGCCAGACCCACCAAGATGATCTCGATCATCCACCGAAGCTCTCACCCACGCCCTTCACAGCACGGACGTAGAGTACTTATCTCCCTCTCCACCACCACGTTCCTACGAGCCCGATGGCATCCTCCGCATCCGTAACTCGAGCGCTCAATGCGATCCTACCTCAGATCGCCTCAGGGCAACCTTACGAAGCTCATCAGAAAGCTCGAACCTTCGCATCCCGATACTCGAAATCTGGGCAATTCGACACGGCGATTCAGGTTCTGTTCCAAAGCGCTAGGGAACTGCTGAAGGCCGGTCAGCAGGGTAGCGGAACGGATCTTACATCGTTCCTGCTAGAGGTTTATGATAGTAAGGGTGAAGAGGTTAATGAGGAATCCAGGGGTGCGTTTTTCCTGTCTCCTCCGACGGGTTTATGTGGTTAACCTGGTTT
>Ga0307511_10000828_pt1 | contig 32946 bp, 38 predicted proteins | sample 13_EM_MG_FD_200266 | JGI IMG/M metagenome (GOLD analysis project Ga0307511, IMG submission 200266) | Populus trichocarpa ectomycorrhiza microbial communities from riparian zone in the Pacific Northwest, United States - 13_EM | ecosystem: Host-associated > Plants > Roots > Unclassified | place... | reverse complement strand
GAAGGAAATACCAACCATTTGATTTCATCAAACAGATGAGGTGTTCCATGTGGGGAAGTGGATCTCATTGTCACATTTCCATTCATGGATATATTCATGCATCCTTCTTATCATTTGACTTCGAGTATTTTCTTTCTACCTTTGTATTATAACCCAGTCAAATTTCTAGGGTCGGGGCAATTGGGGAAAGGGTGGGCGTTAGTTTGAGATTTGCCATTGTGTTTTTATTTTGCATACATGAGGAGGGAAGCAGAGTAGCAGCAACTGCAGTCATAAGGGACTACTCTGAAGTCCCCCTCAGCCCAGCTATCTAGCTTTCTTATATAGCGACTTAACTATTTCAGCGTGGCTTGTACAACGGTACGGTTGTTTTTCTTTCAATTGATTTTTCCCTCCCATTTCTGCTTGTCTAGTATTCACTATCACCAGTACCTCTTTCTCATGATCACCCTATATTTTGCTAATGTATTAGAGATGGAAAATTGCTGTATTGGGTTGAGAGAAATAACTTTCATAATATTTTTATTCCTACAGCTGTCTGTTACTCATCACGTTGGTATGTCAGTCCATGAATATGTATAGATTTTTCTTGGTAGCTGTGTGTCGCCGCTTGGCTGGTTGAATAGGTAGGTGTATTAGCAACCAGACTACCTAGGTGTATTGAAGGTATCACGTATCAGGCAAATGTTCTTGATCTTCTCTCAGGCCTAGCTCCAGCGCCCCGTATCCAAAGTCAGTGAGTTTGAGGTAGTGCAGTCGAACCCCCTCTGTTGTGTATACTAGATATCCCCAGTTATTAGGTAAACCCCAGACCCCCCCAAGGTCAAGAAATAGTATCCTTTGCCCATCCATAGATGTCCTCTCGACATTCTCTCCCCAAGCGCATTGATTAGGAGAGGTTTGACTGCGGCTAAAAAAGAAGGAAGAGTCCTCGGGAATTGGGCTCATAAAACCAGACTAGCTGGCCGAGACTTGGTGAAGCTTTAACACAGAACGGGGATTGATGGGTTGTTGGGAGAGGAGACCATTTCCATAGCTAATTATCCTGTCTCGGGAGTTGGGAAGGTCAGCAATTGCAATGAGAAAAGCTTTGACATTCGTTGTGACTCTGGTGAGTCTGCTCCTGCCTGTAGCATAGCGTCTTATCCATATATAGCTGTAGAGGGGAGGTCCTGATCTTTCAGCAGTTACCCTCATGTGTGCCACGCTGCATGCTCGACGTGAGTTTCCAGCTCTAGCACACATAACTCGTCCTGTAGTTGTATTGCAACCTTGCAAGCCGAAGGTCCTAAATTCCATTCTTAGAGTAACTGCTCCACTGACAGCTAGTGGTAGCGCTTGCATCGCATTCCACCTCCCTATCCGTAGGGCAGTTAGTATAGATGGCTGCCTTGTTGTATCTTTGCTACCTGCAATCCTACCATTCTTGTAATCAATTGAGCGCTTTGGATATAATTAGGGGTAACTCGTAGGGAATTCAAGGCAACATAAGCCTCCCCCAAGCACATCAATGCAAAATTCCCAAGGCATGGATTCTGTTATTAAACATTACTTACGTGTTTGACACCAGGTAAATTTTATTAGCTACATATGTAATACTGTTGTAGATCAATATATGTATATTTGACTATAAGTATAGGGAGTGAAATTATGTATGTTAAAAACCTGTTCGGCTTTCTTGCAGAGCCAGCTTCAGAGAAGATTAAAGCGGAAGTTCAGGGTAATTAGAGAAACGCTGACCGAGAGCCAATATTCAGCACCCCAAGAGCTAATGCACTTAAGTGACTAGTGCTTCACTTACAAGTCTGCCATAGGCTAGGCACGAAAACAGCCGGGAGATCAGTAGTGATGTCACAGGAGCGGTCGTGCCAACCAGACTAAGTGATGTGCAGCTTCCATTTCCTAATTCTTCATAATCCTACCCCCTCAACACATGCCCTGCATAATGGAAAGGGGGATTTACACTTCTCTCTCGCCAAAAGTTTGTAGGGTTCGAGTCCCCAGTCTGGCGCTCACTTAATAAACAAGATGGGTTCCACACATCTGATAACCTGGCAGGGGGAAGGGAATAGCCTGGTATGTAGGATTCGGAAGATCTGTAGGCGAACACTTTTTTTGTTGTTTGACATGATGTTTTTGGAGGGGTTTTTTTTCCCTGCGATAGTAGGGGAATTGATGATCAATTCAATTTATTTGTACAGTATCCCCGGCAAAAGTATCCGCACATCCTTATTTTTATTACCGTTTTTGTTTCAGATCAGAGAATGATTTACAAAGCACAAGGTTGCATAAACATCAAGCTTTGAATTTCAGAGGAAGGGCTTCACATTATAGGAATTATACCACCACCAACTGCTTAGGAATGAAATATAAAACTATGTAGAGGTATACGGACTAATAATTACATATGGGCATGCATATCTAATGTATCTGGGGGTGGGCGGATACATTTGCCAGGATACTTGTAATCTCCACATGACCCGCGATCGACAAACGCAAATACAGGGTAACACTAGGTGGCTGACTACGAATTTGACATTGAAATATCAGAGGCAAATCAGGTACTACCCACTCATATATAATCATGCTGCCTAGAGTATTGCTCACTCGACCACTTTATTCCCAGATCACTTCAACAACTCACCTAGGAGCAGGATCGCAGATTTTCAGTTCCTATAGGTAAGTAAGCTCTAAAATCCCTTTGGGATTCCTGCTAGTAGAGTGTGCCTGCTTCTTTACTCATCTTTTTACTTATCATGCAGATTTTACACCAACAGCCATCCCACCCCTTCCCCCAAGAAACCCCCTCGGCTGAATAACAGCATGCCCCTCTCCTCCAATGACCGCGACTCGCGGAACCTTTCCGACTCCGAAAAGCGGCAAGTCCACGAAAACCGCATGGACCGCCCTCCCTACTCCCTGGCTGGTCCCTCCAAACACTTTAACACAATTTACACCGGAGCTTGTTTCTGCGAACGTGTAAAATTCCGCATATCCCGCGAAAAGCCTCTCGACACCAAATACTGCCACTGTAAAGGGTGCCAAATGTTGCATGGAGCGCCCTTCCAATGGGCAGCCATTTTCGAGAAAAGCGACGTCCATTTCTATGAAGGTAGAGACCAGTTGATATATTGGAATACCGGTGACAAAAGTTCAGAGTATATCTTGCCATGTAAGGTTTATTGTAATCATTGCAGAGCGCCGATTATGGATGAGGGGAGGAATATGTTGCTGCTTTTCCCGACATTAATTCAGTTTAAAGATGTGAAAAGTAAGCTGAATTTTAAGCCGAGGTTAGTTTGCGGTCCTGTTCTTGTGACATAGTAATGTGGTTAACACGATATATTAGCTGCCATATATTCTATTCTCGGAGGGCGATTGATGTTCCGGATGGGATTCCAAAGTGGGCGGAACATAGGGATGAGAGTGAGCGGATACCGGAGAACTTCCCTCCACATAATGAGCCTGCGCGGGAAAATGAAGTAGGGAAGCTCTGAATAGACACAATTTGTGAGCTGGGGCTCGGTGGTAGGCGTTAAGGATTGCATTGATTGACCGGGGCTAATACTGATTCCCAAGTTTTTCCTCTGTTGATAAATACATAGGTGTATATATATACTGCATTCCAGAATCCATATTCGAAAAGATGCACAGTTCGTGTGATTTTATTAAATGTGTCCTGGAGATCCCAACGCGGGTAGCTGGCTAGAATGTTGAAACCCCGCTCATTCGAAAACCCACAAAAAATCATACAATTCCACCTTCCTCCTTATTCCCAAACACCCCCATATTATACACTCCTACTCCTTCGACTGCGTTCCACAACATGGTCAACCAGAGCAGAATCTACCCAATATGCATGCATATGGGTGCTCACTCCCTACACAATGGTTGGCAGTATATTCCTGATCTCCACTGGGCGCATTGACGACGAAGTCATTAGGCTTTCCTTTCCCACTCCGGTACCGCTCGGACTTGCGTTTTTAGACATGCGCCCACTAACATGGAAGATTCCAGCATAGACCTTCCTCGGCTTAACGTTAGCCATCGGCAATTCACTCTCGTGAATTCCACCTCCGTCAGGAAAGAAGGCAGCCTTTGCTTTTGTTGTACATAGTACGGGATTCTGGATTGTATCCTTGTGGACGAGATTAGAAGTTTCTAGAACGTAGCCACTGTACAGGGGAGGCGCTGAATCCAGCTCCGTCTGATGGATTAAGTTATCGAATGTATAGACTTGGGGCTGCGTTTTCCGTGTTCGGATGATATGCTTCCTTTCCTCGTGCTTCGAATCTTATCTGTTTGCTAAGCATTGGTCCCTTGTGAGACCGGGCTTTTGGTTGAATTTCAACAGAGGTAAAACTCAAGTGGACCACGAAAAAATTCAGATGCATCAATAGAAATATACAAGACGAATGTTGAAGAGGGCATACTCGCTGGGAGCAGAAGTATTCACAGTAGTTGGGGCAGAAGTAACTCCACGGCAGCGGATACCCCCACCTCATCCATATCGTTTAGTGAGATGAATTTCCAACATGAGGCAGTGAGTAAAGCATTAGCAAAGGATAAAAAGCAAGAGGACAACGATGAGATAGATGTGACGAAAGAGAAGAGCAAAGGAAATCACCTCTGACAAAACGGTTGAAAATGAAATATGATGGCGGATATCGTGAAATGCATTGAATTCATAGCGTGTAATTTGGCAATGGGTATCGAGTATCTATTTAGATTTTCGAGTAAGCCTTAACCCATTTTGTTAAGATGTTCGCCAAAATGGAGCGCTCATCATGATCACCTTGATTGAGCGCATCGTAACCAAAGAGGGCTCCACCCCGCTCTGATTTGTGCAGGTTTTTGAGAAATACCAATCAGAACCGCCTGACACGGTGTTTCGGTGCGCGTAACCGCAAGAAAATAGGTTTCCCCGCGTTGTCCAGGGATGGCGTATCGGGATATCAGACAGCAGAGCAATTTGAGCCGGTCCGAGGCTGGCTTGAACCCATGACCATGGAGGTGGGGCATTATCTGTCTACTCTCCTGCCTCAATCAGACTACTGCTGCCAGGAGACGAAATAGGCCTCCAAGGCGAAGGATGGACCAAAGGAGCCCAGGGTCCACCCTCGCAGCGGGGAGCTGGATGCTGGAGTGATGTGGATTATGATCGGGGGTGGAGTGGGGGGTAAAAGAGCTGCAGTGGTTGTAGAGGGGTGCACGTCATAGAACTGAACGCAGGGTTCAACCCAAGGATCTTCGGAGGGATACCTAGCAAAGGAAAATCAAGCCATGCGCCATGAATGTAGACGCTGGGCAAGTACCGTACATGTACCTACGTAGAGGAAAGGACGGTACCTATGGGGTGGAGGGAGGGTCAGTTCTTGCGCTTTCGTGGGGCTGCCTTGCCTTGTAGCAGTACAAAAGCAGCTGACTCGCATTGCCATTTGCCTGCAAAGACCCTACATATCTACCCGTACTGGAGGCCCCCCTAAGAAAGGCAGGCTCGCCACCGACGACATTTCATATAATCGATTGCAGGCACTGTAGGCAGCGAAAAGGCAGAAAAAACAAAACCTACCGACTCCTGCACCTTCTTGATAGCTCTAGGGCTCAACCTGGTGTCGCAGCAACGGCCTCGTTCGTGCACGCGTGCAGCTACCAGAAGAAAGCTTGACCATTCCAAGTTGACAGCTCGTGGGGTTCTTAGCGGTGCATTTCTGGGCCATAGACATACAGGCTGCGGCATCAGTCTACGGCGAAGGAAAGAGATACGACCGATCACTACATACCCGTCTGCACCCGGCGAAATACAGCGGTGTGCTGTTGGTTGAAAGGTTCTTAGAATTGGCCAGGCTGGTAGCTCGAGAGGAAGCACCCGAATCAGAATCCTGTGGTTCTGTTTGAGACTGCAGTACCCCATATTTCACTAGTTATCCCACCCCCGCTGCCCCCATTCGAACGAATATCGAAAAAGTCGACCCAACCCCAGGTTGAGAACAAAGCTCGCATTTCTCGCATTTCTTCTTCCAGTCTGAGACCTCTACTTAAGCCACGCTCCCGGCTCCCAAATTCCCCTGGTCCTTACTCGCACCCTCCCCCGGCTCTTCGTGGTTACGACAAGCTTTTACACCCCATCGAACCTTATATCTTCTTGATTGCGGTAAAAATTTATTCCACCTTCAGCTGTCATCTCAGAGGTCGCTGGTTGTGTATAAATCTTACGACTGCTGCTGCCTTTCCTCCAAGCCTTACGCACAACGAACGCACCTAGACAATACAACATTACCTCGCGGGGGCCACCATAGCGTTGTACTTCAAGCTAAAAAACTTACAAAGCCGCGATCAATGTCTCTCGTTCACCACTCTCCTCCATCTCTCCACAGCCCCGACCACAAGAGGCCAAAGGGTACGTTTGCGTCAATTATCACCCAGCATGTATGACCTCTCAGCTAACCTACGCTATCTGCAGGAATCCTGAAGAACTCGACCTCCTACCATCGGTCCCCTCCACTTCGAGCGACTGTGGCAGAACCTGTTGAAGAAGCTCCTACAATGGAACGCCAAGTCAGCGAGAAGGACATCGTCCTTGAAAATACCCTTCGGAATGCAGGTCATCGCAGGTCTACCTCTGGTGCCCGCCCTGGTTCCCGTCGCCAATCTTCTGCCGCAGAGCACTCACCAGACCCAGCTTCCCCCAGGCTAAAGTGGGACGAGGCCAACTTGTACCTTACCGAGCAGCAAAAGTCTTCCACTATGAAGATCACCGAGCCAAAGACACCCTATGCCAAACGATATGACCCCTCGGAAGATGAAGCCGAATTGAGAACTCTGGACGTCTCAGACATAATTGTCGATGAGCTTGACGGTCCTATCAAGGGCTCTGCTCCATCGCCTCCATGGGTTGGTAAGGGCAAGCACCACGCTACCCGCGAGGAGGACATTCCCGGCTTGGAATTGGGAGAGCCTGAGGAGTGCATTTCTAAGCACAGCCATGCCTCGCCAAAGCAGGTCATTGTTGTCGATGATGAAGAGATTGCCGGACACTACCCCAATGGGGATAATGACAGCTTAGAAACGCCCGAGGAGGAGGAGGAGAAGCACAGAAAGTTTGCTGAGTTACGGAAGAAGCACTACGAGATGAAGGATGTCAAGGAGCTGCTCGGGTATGTTGCCTCGAAGAACTTGGATGGACCCAATAAGACTAACTGGGGATACAGACATCCGGAAGATCTAGAAGAAGATGACGATGGTGACGTTGAATTGAGAGACGCACCAAATGGCGCTCCACCAGTCCCAAGCATGCCTACAAACGGAGAGCGCTCATCATAGCCACATTGGCATAACACTAGCTGTGAATATATGTAATATTCGCTGGATAATTGGCTTGAGCATTAGGCTAGGGTTTTACGGATAGGGTAGGCATGCTGCTAAACACGACAGGCAAAAGGGTTCTAAATGTACATCAGAAGGGAAAAACAAAATGGGGCAGAACGGGAAGTCTCGGTTTTCTATTTGGCTTTTGTTACGCTGAACATATCGGATGTTGGAATGGTGCAATTGGCGGGCAATCTGATTTTTATGGGCATCGGTTGGCTATCTGAAGTTTGGGAGGATTTACTCGGTTTGCTTTATTACTCGGAGTTACAAGTACCTGCTATCATATTACTGTGTTGGCTCTTTCATATCGAAAAATTACCATGTTATTTTATCATTATTTGGCTTATTTCCTCATTTCATCACCCAACATACCAGTAGTCTAGCGGGCTTGAGAAGATTGTATCTTACTTCTCTGTGTAAACTTTTAACTAAGTAGCATTTCACTGGCAGTATTCTCGTCAGAGTTATACAGCGCTCCGCTCATGGGACTATTGTAATATAAGAATTTGACGATTTGACGTGCGTGTGAAAACAACCAGGTATTACAAGCAGAATCGGAAAAGTAGTGTATAGTCTTGCCAGCACTTCGCCGTCCACTATGACCGCCACCGACCCCCCAAAAAAAAAAAAAGTATGTAGCCTCATACATGAAACGTAACAGCTCACTTAGATTCAGATCTTTACGCGATTACACGGGCTTTTTTTCACGTTCTCTCTCAGAACACCGAAGATAACCCCTGTGATAGCCGCAAAACGCGGTCATCGATGGGGTTATATAAAGCCCAGACTCAGAATATGTGGGGGATTGTGAGATTGGGAGCCGGTTCTGTAAGGAGGGAAGAGGGGGGAACGGAGGGGTTGGAGGGGGCATTTAAGCTTGTGTATGCCAAGAAGTTGGCCAAGGCCGACGAGTGTGGGGTTGAGTGTGGGTTTGTCTGTATTTGGTTAGTACAAGTGAGACCGCCACAATTACAGCCACATGGTGGCGTACATAGTGAGGTGAGCCAATAGGGAATGAGGATTTTCAAATAGTGCGGTGTGGAGAGACGGCCGAGGGAAACGGTTAGGACGAGCTTCAGTGAGGGTGCTGATCGAGGAACAACGACCGTTGATTTCGGTTCTTTGAATTCCAGCATCATCAACATTGCAAATTTATTTCTCGCCTCTGAGACGGACTCGGTCGGTTTTTGAATAAAACATTAAGTTCCAATCGAATTACCACCACCACCGGGAATTTATTGCTCTCAAGGAGGATAACCGGAAAAGAGGCTAAAGGCTAAGATAGCGATACATATATCCAAGATGTTCTCGTCAAGGTCAATGCAGGCGGCTTTCAAGCGTGAGCCGTCTCTTCAACCTGGGTAGAAGCACTTGGTTTTATTGACTGACATACCTCATCTACACAGTTGCCGCTCGTCAACCCTCTCCATTCGTCACCACCGTCCGAACCTCCGCTCTCAAGAACCAGACTACTCTCAAGGCCTCATCCGCCTACCAAATCAGGTGGGCCCCTCCCTTCCAGCTCACCTTTAATCCATATTAACATCCCCCATCTCCAGATCCGCCACCACAACCTCCACCACCCCCGTCGAATCCGTCTCCGCCGAACAAGCCCAATCCATCCTAAAAGAACAACGTCTTAAACGCCCCGTCGCACCCCACATCTCCATCTACCAACCCCAACTAACTTGGTACCTCTCCGGTCTCAACCGTATCGCCGGCGTGACGCTCTCTGGGGGTACATACCTCTTTGCTCTAGGGTACCTCGCCTCTCCATACCTCGGCTGGCACCTTGAGAGTGCTACTCTCGCAGCAGCGTTTGGTGCGCTACCGTTGGCGGCGAAGTTAGGAATCAAGGCGGCAGTGGCGACGCCGTTTAGCTTCCATTGCTGGAATGGGATTAGGCACTTGGTTTGGGATACGGGCAAGTTTCTGGATTTGAAGGGGGTTTATGCGACGGGGTATACGGTGTTGGGGTTGACGACGTTGACGACGGTAGGGTTGGTGTTGATGTAAGGTGGAGGATTGAGGATTGAGGGGTGTGGAACAGATGAATGAGGATGGAGACGAACGTAGAAGATAGTTGCGTGCTTCGCTCTAATGGATGGTTTAGTTGTTTATGGGTGTTGTGTTTCTATCTTTATGGAAGGGGTTCTTCTCTTAGTGTATACTTTTTTTTTTTGATATCATGCCGGAGATATACTCTCGGTGTGTGCTTTGCGGATATGAAATAAAGGAAAATATACCTAAAAAAAATACTCTGATCCTTTTATCTTGAGTTTCTAGTCCGCAGTAGCTGCAATGATGGAAGTGTGAGATAGCTGAGACCCATTATGATATATCACCCGCCATACGTACCTATTTATCTCTCTTCATCTTCGGCATGCCGACTCCCGAGACACTTGTGTAACCAAATTACCAAGATGGGACTTGAAGCTTTACCACAATCTCAACTCAAGTCCTTAAGCTAGCTACTAATTAATATCGTGATAAGCACCCCCTCGTGCCAACCAGACCAACTACTCATCGTGTTATTATGATTGAGTAAGTAATTAACAGCACTCCGAAGCTTACGGATGTAATTGCAACCAGACTAGCCCACAAAGATAGTTGTGCCTGGAAAGAGAGAATTCTTCCCGTGGAAAAACACGTGTAGTATTATTCCGCCCTTCACCTCCACAAGGCATTGTGGATTCTGTGACTTGGGGTGTGATGAATCTGAAATTATAACGGAAGTAGTAACCCGGCGCTTTTAAAATACCGTTGATAATTAGAGCAGGTTGACTAAACGCCTAAGTTTGATAAATTTCAATATTTTGGCCCCTATCCAACTTGTTTAAAATATCATAGAATCTAAAATCACTTACCCGAGCCGAGACATAGTTAGGTAAGTACCATCAAACACCTAGAACATTCCCATGTGAAGTATGGAGTTGAAAAAAACAATCATTAATCTTGTTGACACACACCAACTTAGACGCAGCCTAAGGAGCTCTATTATATTACCTTCCTGCTGAGCTCTTGTACCTGAGCTCTTGTAAATTAGTTAGAGTCATGGCACCCACTCGCCACATCTTTTGCGCAACGCCTGAAGCCATGATGTTCTCACCTTCAAGCAGCTGATCCTCTCTAATTGCAAATGCAAGTACAGCTCTCTCACCCAGCAAGCGACCTGTACCTGCACCGTACCCGCCCGAGCGGTCCCCGACGCCGGCGACCACTGGTATTACCAAAAACCTCACAGCCTCTGGGCCAACAGAAGTTCAGGGAAAGATATAAAAGTAGCTGCCGTAGAATTGAATGGAAGGATATCGCCGAGTGGGCAGATCAGCCGTACTGGTACTTCAGTGCTGCGTGGGCAAGTTGGGCGAATCAGAGATGGGGGTTATTTGGTTGTGGTTGGTTGGCTGGTCGGTCGAATCCAAGAGAGGACTGCAGTCTGCCTTAGGCGCATACCAAGAACTGGGGAAAAAAAAGATAAGTAAGGTACACGTATATGATTCGTGGGCTGGGCTGGGGAAAGGTACTTTACATAAGTAGTCTGAGAACGAATGAGTACCGTGATTTCTAAAACTGGAGTCTGATTTGTCTGTATATGATGGTGGTCCAGAATGATAGATACTGGCCGCTGATCTTTAATTTATCCAATTGGCAGCTGACAATGCATATAGCAAGTTTCTTACTCCGTTCCTCTCGCGTGCCCCACTTCTCTGATCCACCACTCGTCCCCCACTTAATTTTGATATCGAGAATCATTCATTGCATCGCAAATCCTGTACTTAGTGGTGAACGTGGGACCACCAAGAGTATATGCATGTCTGAGAAACCCTGAACGACAACAGAGCGCTCTTCTCGTTTTTTTTTAATAATTCAGAAGAAAAAAGTCCAATCTATTCTAAACCATAGCTCAAAGGAAAGGCCACCAAGAACCTAGTGGGAAAAGCAATAAGGGCACAAGAAAAAGGGAGTGGAAGAGTATTAAAGCAAGTAAACATTCGAGATAATATGAACTTATGATTGGAGTAATTGGAGTAACCAGGGTGGATACCGGTACATCCTTTAAGCACGCAAATGATTGGCTGTGATCCAAAATAGGAACCTCGAATCAAAATCGAACTGCTGCACACAGACGGTAAGCACATCACCATCCTTGGTTATTGGGCAACGTACGGGACCCTACTTAAGAGACTTACTTACGTGTATGTCTCAACCATATAACCCTCGCTTTACTCACATCCACTCCGAATGTATTGAGGATGCTAACTCTGCAACCTCCGACGTGGTGGTTGATAATTGTGCACAGCTAAAATTCTTCAACAACCATTAGTTATTACTAGGTATTCTGCAATGCTGTGAATGCCGTTGGGTTTATTTCACGTACCTCTCTTCATGCCGGTTTTGACGACGGGGACTTGGTGGAGGAGGCCCCGGAGGTGAAGGTGGCTCCGTTCTGGAGAGCTCTTTCAGGATTCCGGGTTGGAATGTAGTTTTGAGCAGGGTGATTTGAGCTCTTCTCATAGTTGCTTCTCGAGTAGCGTTATGGGGGGTTGGGACCACAAGATGGGGATGGGTGCTTGATACTGTAGCAACCATTGTGAGACCTTGGGTGGTAGGTATAGGGAATGAATGAGAAGCCTAGGGAAGGCGAAGAAAGGAATCAGGTGCTGAACAAAAGCAAAGAGGAGTTTGAGGTTGGGCTTGGAGTCATCTTAATCTGGGAGAGAAGTAGTAAGAAGTATTTATATCTATATCAGCTTTGGCCCATTCTTAGGTGAGTACGGTTATCAAGGCCCCTAGATGGATACCCACGGCAGGGCATGTTAAGTTCAGAAATCCCAGCCGTATCAGCAGGGAGGGTAGCAGCATCCGAGTGGACATAAGAATTGTCTGTATCAAATCGAAATTTCTCCTCCTATATTCCGGTCAAAGATAGAACGCCAGCTTTGGGGTATATATGATCAGCAGTAATACAATCGAATTCTCCATTAAAGATCCAAATGCCAACAAGTGCTCAACTCTGGACCTGTCTTTGGGGTAAATACCAGTGGTCAAGATTCAAGACTTACCATACAAGTCCGGAAGCAACACCCAGTCCTTGAGTTCGATAGGCCTTGATCCACATAGTCTAGGTTAACTTAATTTGGCTACACTCTAGTATAGTAGGCTTGGACATCTCAGTGCCGATGAGCGGTTAACAACACTGCGTCCGAGAACAGGACGGATGTATTTTCCCGCCTATCCCTTGGACATGTACTGGGTATAGTAACTGCAACCCAGGCTTCTCATTGGTAGAAAAGGAGAAGCCCTCTTTTTGGCTTACTTGGGGATTTGGCGCCTTGGTAAGCGAGCATCAAACTACTTAGAGTTAGTCAATTTTTACAGAAAGAGTAAATACATTCCACACTTGCTTTTACATATTCACATGCAGAGTGCTGCCCCAAACCAGAATCAAAAAGATGAATAGCTCAGCTTCATTACCTATTGTTCAACACTTCGCAAGACCTATTCTGACACGATTTTGTGGCTCTCTCATTTCATGCCGTGCTGGCCAATATCGTCATCTAAAACAACTCGTCACATTATTTGCTCTTCATTCAGACTACATCCATAGGCTCAAATCCCCGACTTCGTGGGCGGCAATAAACTGAGGGACGTATCTCATTGACTGCCTGAAGGAAACATTGGCAAGTAGGTCTTTCTGTCTCCTCCAGGTACAGAGTGCTCTCGGCTCTCAACCCGTGGACCTAGCACAGCCCATCAATGCCAAACACTTAGGAACGAAAGACAAACCGTTGAGTAATGTGTTACAGTAATATGCAGAACAATGCCACTCACGTTGTCAGTGTCATAACTCAGCAAGCCAACTGCACCCAAGCAAGACTCAATATCAAGTTTCAAACTTTCATGATGATTGGTTCGTTCTGGCAAAAACCAATCACTTTTATCAAGAGCAGCTATTGCACAATGATGCCGTCACATTGTCAAACCGAAGGAAGTTAAGAATTGTAGTTCCTATAACTCATTTTATTTCATCCCATAGTGGCATACCTAAGGTATGGACAATGTGAAGCTGTTTAAAACGTTAGTGTTTTGGTTCCATGAGCTCCTGTTATAGGCGGCGATGCAAAAGGCATGGCTGTACAGTTCCCCAACTGACCAAAGGCCCATCCCTCCACAAGCAAGCAAGGTTACCCCCAGAAACTCATCCTACCGAATAAAATTCATTTTAAGGAATTTATTAGCGTAACAGCACGGTAAGTAAAACCCCCAAAACGATTTCCCGATCCCTTAATGGGGTTTTAGCATTCTAGAAGAAGGGCATGTATGACACACCGCCTTACCAGGGGTCTCTATTATAAGATAGGATCGCTTGTTTTAAAGAATACCCCAGACCCTATGATATAAACGGGGAATGCAACCGTATCCCTGGTAGTTAGGCCGCGGATAGACTGCCAACACTACTAGCATTTATACCACTATTTATACCACTAGTCCGCTTTTGCCTCAAGCAATTCCTGTGGGAGGTTCCTCAAGCTGCGAAAGTTTCAATAGGTGTTCTGTCGTTGCAGTCAGTTTTGGAAACCTTCGTTACCTACAGAATGGGCATTGTAGCCCTTGACTAGCATTCATGTTACGGCTGAGATGCAGACCAGGGAGGTGCCATCTGATTTGGTGGTGGCTTGATGTCGACCCTGCATTCCTATATATACACACACACCTCTTGTACATAGTTGCTCTTCAGAATCCAAGCGAAGTCTTGTGCAGAGACTTGATTCTCTGCACCCGTACGTGCACTCACTTAGGCCCCAGCAAGTGGTCATGACCCCGCTGGCCAGCAAACACCTATGTTCCGACAACTATTGCCTTGATCGCCTCTAACAATCTATTAGAGCAAAGGTCTCCCTCTTCTGCCAAAAAGTAGGGTGCCCCATCATTACTACATCTAGCAGGACATAGGGGAAAGGCAAAGAGACACTTACCTAGGGTAACAATATGGGAATTCGCTGAAGGGAATTAAGGTAGCTAGCTTGTATTTGGCAAGATTAAAAATTCTGTAGAGCTTCTTCATCCTCAATGTCGATTTCCACATTGTAAAGTTTCGGAGGGTCACGCATGTCGGGCCTCTTTCTGATGGCGTCCTTTAGGTTACTAATATATTCATGTTGTTTCCCTACTAGTAGGTACGGCCATTTATTTTACCACTCGAGGGGGTCACGGTGACCAGGCCGACTGAGCCAAAAGGGAATCGCGCCCTACTCACGGCCTAGTGGCAGGAACTTAGAAAAACATGACGTTGACTGCCAAGGTTTCATATGAAAGTAGCTGCCAAATAAGGCAACGACTGCCTAATCTGGTAATAACCAGTGTAGCCCTCATGATCAGAACGTGTATTATAAGGGGAGGAACAATAATTCTATACCATGTTACGGCTTTCAGTAGTCGAAGCCACCGGAGGACAAGTGATGATTGAAGACACTGACACATAATTATTATAGTCAAACCTCTATAATAGCATGCATAGTGTCTGGCTGGTCCTAAACCTAGTGAGTGCTAAACAATTAAACCTGCATACCTAGGGCGGACTCACTAAAAATTTGTAAATGTACGGAGTGCCGGGACTTGGAGCTTCTATATCATCTACGACAATCCTACTAGTGCTATGGATATTCCTATCGATCCTGCTATACAACCAGATCCTAAATACCTCCGCCCCCCGGATGGTGATCCGACAGAGAGTGCGTTTCCAAAATTGTAAGCCTCGATAGGCACTAGGAAAGGTGTGCGAAAAAATGAAAGAAGAATCGTGAGGAAAGGTGTACGAAATATTGCGTGACAAATGTTACGCGTTGCCTGGGCATTGCATCGAATCCGTGAGTCGCCCCTCTCGACCCAATGAATATATGGGGTCACCCTGCTCGGTTGAGCAATCTTGGGTCCTATTTGAGCAGCCGATATAAGCGACTTGGAAATCAGCAGGACTTATCTGTCATTGCCCGGCCCGAGGCAGCATTAGAGGCAACAGCAGATCATGATCCTGTCCGAGCAATGGTTCAGCAAACTTGAGGCCTATTTGGCCAGCCTTCTGTGAACGACTTGGGAATCTGCAGGATTTGGAGGTAGCCATTACCAGACAGAGGCACCAGTGGAATCGGCAACACCGGAGGATTACCATAACCGAGCCTTAAGGTTAGGTAATCTCGGCATCCGTATGAGCATCCGAATGAAGGAACCAGAAATCTGCAGGACTTGGAGTCCGATCAGAGGCAGCAGTGAAGGTGGAGGCAACACCAGAGGATGGGGATCATATGGTCCTCTAAAACAAACTCAGATTCGTTTGGATTGAGAGGCAACTACAGATCCGTCAGGAGATCAGTTCTTTCCGCCATTAGCAAGAATGGGCGAATCCCGTGATTCCTTCATTCTTAGCTTATCTCTAGTTTGCAGCTGAGCTTGGCATCTTAGTAAAGATCAAAGGTAATTCGGTAAATCCTACCACCCTATAGTGAAGATGCAAAGGTATATAGGCATCTAAACTGAAAGCTTATAGAAAATAACAAGTTTTGACCACTGGTATAGGCGTGAGTGATCTCTCTCTATGACACTGTAAATGTTGCTGGGAATACTCTCGCTGGTATAGTCGAACCTGTCTAAGTGCATGACGTCCGCCAGAACACCTTTTGATGCATTTCGGGAAGTTTTGCAATAAGACCGAAAATGGCAGCCGCTAACACAAACTCGTCAGCGGGCTGTGATGCATTTACGCCAAATATACGCTTAGACCGGATGCATTTAGACAGGCTCGACTGTAATGTCGTCAGTAGGGTGAGGTGGGAGAATGGACCTGGGTCGACAGTTACCTAGAGGAAGAGAGGGGCCGAGCTAGCAGAGCCTGGGAGAGCTTGTTAGCTACTGCGCATATAAAAAAGCTTTTGCATATAGTCCCATCTAATAGAGAAGAGTGGTATAGTGTTGTATCTTAAACATATTCTAATATCGCGACGGGGTTTCCGCTCAAACAGACCTTTCAAGTTTTTAAGCTTAGCTTAACTTAAATGTTAAGGAGATATTATATATATATGGTATTTTCTCAGGCCAGATAGGCAAGGGCCCATGTGCTTTACTGCTGGAACTATCTCGGGAAAAAGATAGAGGAGGTTTTGAGAGGTAATATATTAATATAAGGGGGCTAGGATAGGAGGTGGTCAGAATTATTGCTTTTACTTCGTATTGACCGATAGTATCTACAATATCTTTGTGTGCAAGTACTACTACCCTCAACCTATAAAGAGTGTTCTTTGGTTCCTCTGGTTCTAGTCCTGAGCCTCTGTTGTTGGAGATATATTCGAGTTTACTCTTTTCTGCAAATGAGATACCTCACACAGCTTAACCAACTCAATATTTTATCAGATTAACATACCAACTAGCTTGAAAGAAGTCCTATCACGCATAGATTCTTGGTAGCCATTGAGCGCTTTTATCCTAATCTGCGTGGGCGGAGCAGACATAAGATGTGCCCTCGTTTGGAGAGTGATCGTCGTGCAGGATGGCTTTAGTCAGTTTTCACCGGATTTTTGATATAATTGGCCAACACGACTTCCCTACATACATATATTCCCTGATGAAGACATCGCGGCCTGCGTTTTAAACCTCTTAGATGGAGGCTCTTAAATAGATATATTTGAAGAAATGCCTAACTTAACCCCCCCAAAACCTACCTAGGGGCAGTAGTACTTGCATAAAAACATATTGCTGATATGATCGGTTTAGAATTCAAATATAATGTGAAAACATTGATTCTGAATACTCAGCCCTCCTAACTCTCTTATATGAATATATTGCCTTTCAAAACTTCCTGTACCAGCCATATATTTCCCCGAGATAGCTCCAGTAGTAAAGCATAATTTGGCCTAAAAAATACCATATATGTAGAAACTTTTTGAGCTCAAAAACAGTTGAGTTATGCTTAAAAGTCTTAAAGACCTGTGGGCAGAAACCACCCTAACCCGAGAGGCACCCCAAAGGTCCCTTCGTTATAGATTATCTAGTAGCTACTATATATATTTTTCCCAGAACTTTTGTGGTGCTTTCTTCTGTATATTGTAGATATATTCTATGCATTTCCAAACCCAAGCAGGATTATGATGTACCTCAGGTCTGCTTTGATCACAAGCTTTGCTGAGCCACAGCACCGAACATATACTGCCAAGCTATCTACATATGCATCCAAAATATCTAAAGCTATGGTATGCAGCACCATGTGGTAGTCTGGTTGACTATGTGGTATAAGGTAGTCTGCTTCTAATAATGATAGCACTAGGAGGGCCGAATAGCAGCACCTAGATAACCTCGGTACTGGATTGAAAAAAGTGCAAATGGAACTCCATATCATAAAAGTACAGGTCCTGTATACAGCATAGATAGCAGAAGCAAAGAAATTGCAAACAAACTCGCAAAATCCACCTAAAACTCACGCCCCGGGCCCCAGAATCTTATTATGCCAAAGCCACTCCCTCTGCTGCTGTACCAAGCACCCAATATGAAGAGATTAGCCGGATCAGCTAGGTTTGCCTGTACCCGTAGCTGTCGGGTGAGCCACTGCTATGCCGTACACTTAAGCTGCCTGTACCAGTAAGGCTACTGTTGGGTGAGGGACACCATATCAACGCAAATATATCAAAATGTCTGAAGTCATGACGCAAATTTATCCCAATCCACCGTGGTTTGTTATTTGATCTCAGTAAACCAGTCCTCGGGCTCGCCGAAATGTTAAACGAGACCTAGCCTAGTAGGTTTGGCTCTAGGTCTGGTGGTCGGTAGTCTGGTTCCCCAGGCAGCTGATGGGTGTGTTAGTAATAGCAGTGATAGACAAACTCACGATATTCCCAATTCGACCGACTCTGAGTGAAAATTCTGCAAGGATATTTGAGGTGGATGCACACGAAATCGGCCCACAGAACAATAAAGGTAACCGAGAGAATAAAGAGACTCCAGAAGTAGTATGGTGTGCGGTTGGGACCATGCTGAGATTTAGAAGTGTAACTTTGGGAGAGGCTCTTAATATTTATACCGCAAATTGACCCCCAGTCTAGTCAGGCTCCTATTACACTAAACGTATATATACTCCATACAGCAAGTTTAAAGCACACAAGAGGTGCAAAACAAACCTCTCTTAGAGGAGGGCTGTGCCAACAAAACAAAGTCTTTTCCTCCTTCCTATTTGGGAATAATGGGAACATAAACGCATAAACATCGAAAAAAGTGCAAATCGAAAAACTCCATATCGTAAAAGTACAGGCCCCGTATAAAGAATTGATAGCACTGCTGAAGCAGGGAACAACGAAGTTCTGGTCGTCGCACAAAATCTACCTAGAACTCACGCCCCGGGTCCCAGAATCCAATATCGCCAAAGCCAATCCCTGCTTTCCCAGCTTACACACTTCCTCCGCCACCACTTCACCTATCCTAGCTGTCAACCGCTTTCTCAAGGCGTCCCCTATCTCCTCACCCCCATCTCCGTTTGTGATCTCCATTTCATCTGGCCCGTTTCCATTAGCGTCCACCACCAGCCCCTGCTTCTCTTCTAGACTCTTCAGCACTCCTACAATGGCCTTCAAGACCATTTCTGATTCTATTCTCTTCACCTCATCCTCTGACCCCAATCCCTCTTTCAAAATGGTTTCATAGAGCTTGAGATTGGGGATGATGAGCACCCAGACAGTTTCCTTGCCTCCTATAGCGTGGAGACCTTTGATTGCGCCGTAGTGTGTTCCTGGGGGCTTCGATGGGTCAAGGAAGGCCTTCAGGCAAGTTCGAGTGAGACGGGGTTTCAATGTATGGGTAGAGTCGCCGAACCGTTTGCATAGAAGTGCTATTAAAGATGCAGACAGGTCACGGAGCTCAAAGTGTGTGGGGTTAGGTCCTTGATTCGCATTTGGATCACCTAGGCGTTTTCCTATGAGGCAGGTGAGGACCGGAGGAACGACAGACGAAACCTATAGAGACATATACAGTTATAATGATGTTCAAACGACCTCCAAGGGGGTGATTCATACATATGGATCAATAAACAAATGCTCATTCTCCAACACTGCCCACGTAAACTGCATCATCATACCCAAGGTAAACAGATTCTTCAGTCCATGTGTCACTTTCTCACTAACAAATTGGACGAAATATGGTAGTAACTGGTGCAATCCGGGGTCATGCCGTAAACTAGCGAACGCTGCGGACCGTAAAGATTCGTTGTGTTCGTTGAGAACGGCTTCGCAGACTTTTTCAAAGTAGAGCTGGAGTTCTTTGGAGAGAATGTGCTTGACGAGGGGCTTGACGGCAGCGGAGTCGCCAGACCCGAGGGCGGCCACAGAGTGGTTGGTTGTGCTTCCTTTGGCGGTGGTTTCGGAACGGGACTCTGTCGGGGTAGGGTTTTGCGGAATGGCGGGTTGGACGCCTTCGATGGCTAGCCAATGGGCTGTAAAGAGTATTAGTCCGCCAGCACAGTTATATTCGGTACCCTTGAGATGGGGGAGCGGGGCTGAAAAGGAGGCGATGGGGGCGTTATGGCCCTCCTACAGCTACATACCAGTCATAGAAACCTCCCTCGGCACTTTCGGCAACTGAGCATTAACCAACTTCTCAAAATCGACCTCATCATCCTCAACATAAAACATAGGCTGCCCAGGACCAAGACTAGCTTCCCCGAACCGTATAGGGCGGGTGGTATCATATCCGTACAGAGGCTCAATATCCAAGACTTTTAAGGCGTGGGAGATGTCCGCGGTGGTGAGTACAGTCCGTTTGGCGTGTTTCATGAACTTGAGCGCTTCTTGGAGGGCTTGGTGGATCCGGTATTCGACGTCCATGGCGAGGTTGGAGGATACCTCGGGGGGGAGGGAGGTAATTCCGACGGATTCGGCGACGTCCCGGATAGTGTCGGTGGACCAGAGGGAGGTCATTGTTGCTATTGGTGGGACAGTGGTGGTTGTGGTTTTTGTAGGCGGGGGGAGCTGGGGGGCGGGGAAGTGGGAGGCAGGATGGGATCGAAATAAGGGTGCTGGAGGTGTGGGGAGGGAGAGGGGAGTGGTACTCTTCTAGAATTGCGGGTCGGGAGCGTGGTCGTGAAGGTCCTGATGCAGTCGGTGTGTGGTTAGGGTCTTCGCTCTTGGAAATGGCCAGTATTCCAGAAGGCTCGGATAATTGCAGCTCGTACAAGAGTGACCGCGAGTATCCTGCTGAGTTTGTATTGTATTTCCAATGCCGAGTCTATGAAACTACAATCGCCGCGTGAGTGGGGGTTGCTGATCGCGGAAAGCTTACTTAAGGACAGTACGGTACGTAGGGGTAGTCAATCCAAATTTCTTGCTAGCATCGTGCTCTTAGTAAGTCTGAGGCACCTAGCTGAATTGGGTGATTTGGATTACCTAACTGATCCCTGTGATTGTAGATATATTACGCTACGATAGCTTTGTGGTATGCTACACAGAGTCCTATTCGCAGCGGATTACATAACCCGTAATCAGAGTAAATCACTTAACTCCAACAAAGGAAATACATAACTTGGCGGGGCGGCTGTGACTCGAACTAGGGCTTTCCTCCAAAGAGACAACACAAGGCCCGAGTACAAACCACTCGGCCAGTCCGTACCATTGGCTACGCAAATTTCACCTGCTCGGGCGACATCTCGTGATATCTTGAGAACATAGTAGTCAGAGGCTATTCCGGCTGAATTGAGATCTATGGAAACACCTACGCTCTACAACATAGTTACCCTCACATCCGGCCAAAGTCAACCCAATACAATACCCACCCTTCCAGTATAGCCCCCCCCCCCCCCTTAGCCCCGCCCTCCTCTCTACCACCGCTATAGGCCAAATATCAGGCAAGTGAGCCTGTGATCACTAGGAGGCGTTTACCTAGCATTGATATCTATGTCAAATTAGTAATAGTGAAGGAGGAGGCTTCAAAATGGTAAAATAGGAGAACGTCAACTAGGGACACAATGTGCTTAAATGTGCAATTCTGAGAGTACTTATTGAGTGAATCAGGTCCGCCTTATTTATTTTACCCTCAACTCCCACCCTTCAATTCCTTGTATTACCGTGCTCTAGAGCATCCTCAACACCTACGGAGAGGTCTCCAATAGCTCTAGGAACTTCTATACCCCCCTTTTTAGGCTTCAAAGGTCGCTTCATTCGCGGTATATGCTGGCCTCTTCCCAGGCATTGTAACCCCCTTACAGCAACCATGTCCTCACCAAGTATGGTCGATAGCAGCGTAGGTTGTCTGCCATACTAGGAGAGCTACTGGGTTGGGTGCTGGGCTGAGTACTAGGTTGGGCGTTGGGTTGGTCGCTGGGTTGGTCTCTGGGTTGGTCGCTGGGTTAGATACTGGGTTAGGCACTGGGCTGGGCGCTGGGTTGGATGATGGAAGCACAGCCAGATTAGATGCTGATAGGCTAAACAATTTTCTGGATGCTGGGAGAGCAGCTAGGTTGACGCTGGGTTGGATTCTGGCTTGGGTGTCGAGGGAGAAGCCGGATTGGATGCTAGGTTAGATGATGGGTTAAATGGTGGCTTAGACGGTGGGATAAACGCTGGGTGCTTGGTTAGGCTCTAGGCTGGGCACTGGGTTAGGAGAGCTACTGGGTTGGAATGCATCCATAAGGCCTTGATCTCGATCACTCATAAATGCTATAGGACACTCAGATAATACAGGAAGTGCAGCTAACAAATGAGTAACAAAATATCTCAGGAATCTCGATTCTCACTCTTAACCACAGCCCATGCAAGAACCAAAATATTATTGTTAGGATCTAACGTAATAGCTAACAATAAAATTTGTGGAAACCGAGTCTTAATGAAAGTACCATCCATAGCACTAAAGGCACGACAGGAATGAAAAGAAGCATTTGACTCTGCTGGACATAAGAAAATCCGCTGAAACTGACCAGTCTCTTCATTCTGTTGTAGATGGATATAGGCAGTAGGGTTTGAGGCTCAAACTGCAGAAACCCAAGCAGGAATAGTTTTGAAACTGACACAATGTGATTGTATATCGTCTTTGAGGATAGATGTCTTCACCTTGTTAGCGACTTGGCTGCTAATGATCTCACCGAATTGTAGGTATGCATAGTCAATAATTGCTTGTAGTTGTGTTAGCTTAGTGACATGAAGGAATATGTCGTTGGAGCTAGTGCTGGTAGCAGTTGATCGAGATATCAGCAGCTATGTTGCGGACTCAGTATACTGATTTTGATGCTATTATCAGCCTGCTTATTTGCTCTGAGCCGCCAGTCACAGGTATTATCCTTGCATTTATATATAACTCGAAATGTGATTTTGCTGTCACAATAAAATGGACTTTTTCCTGTATAGACCAATCCTCTGTTTGTCCATCAATGCATCAAATGACACATATAACTGTCCTAGATTGTATAACTTACAACGTCCAATTATATTACCACATCTTTTAAACTACTACACAATAACCCCTATTCCAGATATGTTGTCTATGTAGCGTTCTATCCTTCACTCTTGGACCAGATGTTTAATTAACAAAATAATCCATATGCCTATATTCAGTATTTACTACGCGCGGTATGGTAGCGTTGCTGTAATATGGTAAACCTTTGCATCCCTATCGCCGTGGCATTGAAAACCTATGTCCTTTTATCAAAGATTTTTATGCGTTTCCAACCCCAAGCAAGAGCTAGACTGCCCCACTGGCAAGCACCTGGTTACGTGCCCCATCCCCAGAGAAAACGTGGCCCGAGTAAGGGCAGTATGGTTATGATGTACCTGTTCAGGTCTCCTCTGCTCTGCTTCCGGATAGTTAATAAGCCGAAACGGGCCTGGCAAGGTCATGATCCCAGGGCATTCAATGAGCCTGTACTGGATTTTTTAATAATGGTGGGACTAACAGGGCCACATAATAACACTTAGATAGCCCCAGTATTGGATTGGAACCAGCGCAAATCAAGGAACTCTATATCCTAAAAGTACAAGGCCTTTATAAAAAATAGATAGCAGTGTAGAAGAAGAAGAAAAAAAGAAATTAGAAACAAACGCAAAAAAAATTACTCAAACCCAGGCCCCAGAACCCAATGTGGGCTAGGTCTTTGGCTCGCATTAGGGTCACCTAGGCGTTTCCTATGAGGAAGGTGAGGACCAGAGGAACGACAGACGAAACATATAGAGACATATACAGTGAGCATTCTGTTACAATGGTACACGTCAAACGGACTGTACTCACCACTGCGGACATCTCCCACGCCTTAAAAGTCCTAGATATTGAATCTCTGTACAAATGTGATACCACCCGCCCTATACGGTCCTGGGCAGCCTATGTTTTATGTTGAGGATGATGAGGTCGATTTTGAGAAGTTGGTTAATGCTCCGTTGCCGAAAGTGCCGAGGGAGGTTGAACTGCGGAGAGAAGAATCACTTGAGGGCTAAATAAATGGAATAGAAAAAGTACTCGACTGCGTCCCATGGTTCCTCGTCCCTCTCCTGAACCCATCTCCTCTGGTCTAGGTCCTGCCACTCGGATATGTGACCCAGGCGGGCCCGACCCGAGTTGAACGTGGGGCAAGAGAACACTATGTGTGTGCCGTCCTCTGTCTGGGAGCCGCATCTCGGGCATGAGGGGTCATCGGCCTTGTGGATGTAATGTAGCCACTGGCGTTGTGGGCCACGATTGGTTCTGCACCAGGTAAAGGCGGAAAGTGCTTGTCTGCCCCATTCTGTTCGTCTGTAGCCATGTCCCGGGTGGGAACGTTGGTCTTTTCGGACTGCTCGGAAGAGTGCCCTAATGCCTCCTTCGCTGGCGGTTGTGGCGGTTCCCGCTATCTGTCCTATGTAGCTATTTTCTAGGGCGAGGGGGTCTGCTTTCTCGTTGCCCGGGATACCTATGTGTGCTCTGGCCCAGCTGATGGTGGTGTCGTTGTCTCTGTGTCTGTTGAGGGCCTCTTTTATACTTAACTCTATGCTTGACCTTGGGAGCTGGCCGTTGCTGAGGTTGATGGTTGTGGATTTGGCGGCCTGAGAGTCCGTGAGAATAGCTAGCATTGGGTTTTCCGTGTGGGCTTCCAGTGCTAGAGCTATGGCAAGGCGTTCTACGTCTACAACTGTGCTCAACGTGCCTAGGTAGGCCCTTCCACTTCGCTCCTCCCCACCTCTTCTGTCTTGGCTAGTCATCGCTGCCGCCATATGGCCTTGCCTGCCAGTGCCGTCTGCGTAGCATAGTCTCCACCCATCCTCTAGGAGTACGCCGAGGCTTGCTGCCCAGTAGGCTTTGTGGTTAGATCTGTGGTCCTGGGGTCATATATCTGGAGGTCGGTGTTGGGGGGTTCTGGTATCTGTGGCTGAGCCGTAGGAGCGCATTGCTGGATCCATGGTGGTGATTCTGAATGCAGCCGCGATTGGGTTGTCTAGTTGTCGTTAGGGTGCTCGTACAGCCTAGAGCCGTCCCACCATGCGGAGTGGAAGCTACCGCTACCTCGCCTCGTTTGGGGCTGTTGAGTAGTGTGTTAGTTAATAGCAATCATATACAAGGGTATTGTACTCAGGATAGTGTCCTGTTCACCGTTGCTCCTTCCAACCCGTATCTGCAACAAGCTAGTACTGAAGCGTAATTCAAAGTAATCCAGCCAGGTAATAAAAATTAAGAACACCAATGTTATCAAAAAGGACTGGATAAGACGATATCTCTGATGGTAGTGTCCGAATCTCGGCTAGTATAGCGCTATTTAGTGTTAACAGCTGTACCCAAAGCTATGAACTAGCTAAATAATTGATCAGATAGTCTTGGTGCTATCAGAGAGAAGCGTTCATGGACTGGGCAACACCACTGTCCAGTCACTTATTTAACATGACTATACTCGAGCTCTCAATTATGAGAAGGTGGTCAATAATGATACTAAGTAGTATTGGAGGGTGCTGGATGGGGACCACTCACATCATAAAAGATAAGAATTTAATATGCTGCTGAGATATTGATGCGTATAGGAGTGAGAACGAAGAGTGTTAGAATACGAGGCTATGAGGAGGAGGAATCATGGTATAAACTCGAGTATATTCGGAAGATCGCTATAGACTTGTAGGCTATGGTGCTAGTGCTCTGCTACTCTTACAACGAAATGAACATGAGAAACCCGCTGCTTATATCCTATTCCTTCAACCAGAAATTGCCCACGACTAGACTTGAAAGAAAATACTCTCCCGACCAATGTTACTTAGATACAAATGAACCCGAGGCACTGCATTCAACCATATATTTTGTGGTGTTGAATAGCGCACCGGCGTCTACGGCGTGCCAACCAGACTACATACAGTGCCTGGCTGGGTTAGTAAAAGAGATAGACTAAAAGAGTAAAATAAATATAAAAAGCAACGTTATTGAATTCGAAGCTTGAAGATAATAAAGAGATGACAGTTGGAGACCGACAGGCAAGCAACGAGTGTGGTGTAACATGTTCAGTCCAACCGGTCAGAAAGGGCCACAGCGTCCTACCAATGCACGGCAATAATTCGTCATTGTCAGACCGACTATGAATCGCTGCATTCCCACCGCTCACGTCTACAGTACAGTAACTAGCCAGTTGACCATATACTAGGAGAACCGCGTTGGTGGAATTGACCATGAGGCTACAGTTACAATGCAAGTATACTTAGACCATTAGCTAGGCTATAGGTGTATGTAATGCAATGGCTATTATGCTGCTACTGTATCTGAGTAAATTACCCTGATCTAAGAACACTCATTTTACTCAGCACTATCATGCATACATTACTGCTCCCTCATCCTAATTTAAGTTTCCAACAAGAGTTTCTAATAAATAAATATACGACAAATTTTTACTCTAAATCAGACTGGAATTAATTGCTAAAAATACCTACTCTGGAGCCGCCACTACTTGTACTAGTAGTCGCATATTGCATAACAGCAATCCTCTGAGTATAACCACTGTGTAAGGCAGGTTTTAAGTAGCTTAGGCAAGCTAAACTAGTATCTTGAAACTTTCGCCGAACGCACGAGGCGCTACTTCGTTGAACCTTTATGATGAGATTTATCACTATAGTCTTAATCGCAGCTACATAAATGACATACATTAAAAGAAACGGACAAAGGAAACTACAGAACTTGGGGGGCAGAACTCTCAAGAGACAGCACAACGAAACTTGCTTACTTCAAGGAGTTGATTGGTAAGAAATGCATCGCGGACCTCAAGTAGCCCTTTGCCCAAGATATCTTGTTGAGCTTGTGATTTTTGATGTGCCCTTTGTCACGTTTGTCGCCTTTATTGCTTTTGTACAATACATTTTGTGTCCGCTGGTCTACTTAGACCCCTCTGCTGTCATCTTGGAGGTCCTATATCCTAATCTATACAAGCTTCCGAGCGCATGCGATTGGCACTGTCTACTCTGCTGTATATGCATGCAACCAAACTATATACACGCATACCTAACTGTTAATTGTAACCAAAATTTTGGGCCAGGATTTATTCAGTACTTACCTACTAGGTACACGACAATCCGCTCTGTTTCCCTAGTCTGGAGGGCCCCAGCCTCTTTCCTAGTCTCATACCAGCTGTTCCCCAAAGATTCGGTCTAAGTTTCTCCGTAGTGGTGGTCATATAGCCACAGCCTGTAAAGATATTTCATTGTCCTGATCTAGATTGCTTTTGACGTCGGGGAGTGTCGATCCCGACCGGAAGAAAATAACCAGGTCGTCACTTCAAACTCATGGCCCTTGCAGATATGGAGCCCGAACGTTTCTCCGAGAGCCCGAAGAGCTAGCTATGCGGCTACTTAAGTAGCCGGGCTTTAGCTACACGGGTAGCACGGAGTGGCAATTTATAGCCAAAACCTTAATACCTTAATTCCCCCCACTCCTCCGCACAAACTTGCGGTCCGAATCCATCAGCGTACTGAGAGGAAGACTAGAGGGCACACAGAATAAAGGTCACACTCACGGTCAACTGTGACAACCTGAATGTGCTGTTGAAGGCTATCTATGCTGATGATGATGATGGAAGACAAAGAAGGGCCTATATATACTCAAATGACCTCCCGCATTCCCCATCACATGACTCTCACATGACTCTTCTTGAATACATCACGTGTTTCCCCTTACCCAGCGCCCGACGATCCCTTATAAGTATGTACAGTACAGTACTAATGGCTAAGTTAACTTTTAGTGCGTCAGTACCGATCGCTTGACTTGGCTAAACTTCTTCACGCTCCTCTTCATGATAGCGGTTGCCGACCTCATATTGGGGAACTTGTCAAGGGCTTGAGTACTAGTCTGGTTAAGGGCCAGATAGTGCGTGTGAGGGTCTCGACGGGTACCGGTACCAATAGCACCGTCAACACCGATCTGCTGCATGCGTAAGAGAACACCCGGGACCTGATCTCGATCTCAACATAGGCATCTCTGTACCTAGTACTTAGTAAGTGTTTCATGCGGGTCCGACCCCAGAAATTAAGAGTCTTAAAACCTAAGCATCTGTCATAAGTTAAAATGCGGTTATATCCAGCCTTTGATACCCAAGACAGCGGTATTTAGTTACCTGAAATATTCCTGCTAATGTTCGGCTCCTATCCACCATACTCGGACTAGTTCACCATCTGTCCCACATTCGAACCCATGTCAACATACCGTTTCGCTCCCGTCGGTTCATTCCGGGTTTTGATCTACCGGTGTATGGGGCTGCTGTAACGGCCATGCATACCAACCAGCCTCTGTACTGTTTCTGTATGAATTGCGTTGCAAACCATTTAAAAGAAGGAATCGCAATGGTTTTGGAATATTATACAGGGTAATTTTAGGACTGGCAAAGGAAAAGAGAAAACAAGGCAATGGCTATCATCAAGTATGGAAGTTGCGAAAAGTCACAGGGGTGTGAGGTTTAGGTACTCTGCAAGTGCGAGGCACATAGAAGAAAGGGGCTTGTCACACTATAAACGGAGGTGGCTAACGGTGCAACTTTAGGTACTACAAATATGCACCCTCAATTGTGAGATGAGTGTTGAGTGAATATACATTAATTTAACATCCTTACGGCGCGTTCGTTATATACCATGGGTAGCAGGAGCCTGGAGCGGTCAGCACATCTCTGCACATGAGTATGACCTTGAGCCAACATCCAGAATTCAATGATAATAGACCACTCAAAGAAAACAAGATTTTCGACTTCATCAGTGCTCCCGGGGTTGTACTTAGTGGTTACCAGACCGTTTCGGGTAATCGTCCAGATGGGGTTGGCTCGCCAGACTACGGCCAAACACCGTACAGCAACTGACGGCTTAGTCGTAGCGAAGCCTACTTGAGTTTATTTTATATGGGATTTGACTTGAGCCATAGACCAAGAACCCCGTGTGCCAAAACACTTTTCCCATACAATGCTTGCGTGTCCGACTGAACTGCCAGTTGCTGTATCTGCGGGGCAATTTATTCAGGATTCTAGGCTATACCAGTCAGGAGTACATACATATTATCTGTTGACAGATGGAATTTCGGGAGCACTCCGAAGGAACTGGGCCTATTTTCTCTGCTCAATATCGCGGGGATGGATGTGGGGTGTGCTGAGCTCTTGGTTCGAGACTGCATAGAGCTAATTTCCCAGAGAGCAGCGTTAAAGTTCGGTCAGTGCGTCTCCCGGTACCACAAGCTCATACACTATGCTCAGTAGAGAACAATTACAATTGCCATACCCGGCAGGGCTTACGCTCAAATGTTTTAGCCGAATCTAGAGTGGGATTGCTGTAGAAGAGTCTATCTCGAGAATGTCTACTATAAAGTTCTGGGCTCCCAGCTCTCTGTCTGAATCTCCAGAGCTAGCAAGTCACACAAACAGCAGCCATGTACGGAAAGTCACTCACTCTTTTCGTGTTGGCGCTTTCTATGGCCACCGCGAGCTCGGTTGAGCTCGTGGAGCGCCAAAGCGAAGATCCATTCCACAGCCCTCCATACTATCCTGCACCAAAGGGCGGATGGGCTCCTACCTGGGCAGCTTCTTATAAGAAGGCTCACAAGCTCGTTGAGCAGATGACCCTCGCTGAGAAGGTCAATGTCACTACTGCGGTAGGATTTATGATGGGGCGATGTGTTGGTAACACCGGCCCTGTCGAACGTCTCGGCTTCCCATCTCTTTGTACTCAGGTACGTTATATAATTTATCCATATTGAAAGAGAATGAATATTCACGCTTATCCAGGATGGGCCTCTGGGTATTCGATCCAATGACCACAACACCGCCTTCCCCGCCGGTATCACAACCGGTGCTACTTGGGACAGGGGCCTCATGTACGAGCGTGGTAAGGGAATGGGTGCGGAAGCTAAAGGCAAAGGCATCCACATTCTCCTCGGACCTGCTGTTGGACCGCTTGGAAGACAGCCCCGCGGTGGAAGAATCTGGGAAGGCTTCTCGGCCGATTCATTTTTGCTTTCTGAAGCCAGTTACCATTCCGTTAAGGTAAAATTTTATCCCCACTCTCTGCAATATGGAGGCTAATACACTTGCTTTAGGGTATCCAAGATGCAGGAACTCAAGCTACGATCAAGCACTATATCGCAAATGAACAGGAGCACTTCCGAGGCGATGGTGGGAGTAGTGACACCATTTCTTCCGATATTGATGATCGTACTATGCACGAAGTCTACTTGCCACCATTCGCTGCTGCTGTAAGGGCTGGTGTTGCATCAGTCATGTGCTCTTACAACACTGTATGTTTTCTAAGCACCACATATTATTCCATCTTGCTAATTCCGAGCCTCAGATCAATGCATCTTATGGCTGTGAGAACAGTAAGCTCCTTAATGGTATTTTGAAGGATGAGCTTGGGTTCCAAGGCTATGTCATGTCGGATTGGCTCGCTCAGCGTTCTGGCGTGGGTTCTGCTTTGGCTGGTTTGGATATGACACAACCAGGAGACGGTAATTCATGGGCCGATGGAAAATCGCTCTGGGGACCCGAACTGTCACGCAGTATTCTGAACAGCAGTATTCCAGTTGACCGATTGAATGATGCAGTAACCCGTATCGTGGCCGCATGGTACCAGCTTGGTCAGGATAAGAATTTCCCTCAAGTCTCATTCTCATCAGGGACATTCAACGACACCGATGTTGAATACCATGGTGCAAATATGGGAAGGGTTATGGTTGTCAATGAGCATGTGGATGTCCGTGCTGATCACGGCACCGTTGCTGACGCAGTCGCCCGAGATGCCATTACTCTCCTTAAGAACGAAGGCAACGTTCTTCCCCTCAGCAAAAGTGATGTTATCAGGGTATTTGGTCAAGGAGCTGGAAACAACCCAGATGGGCCTAACGCTTGCCCTGACCGTGGGTGTAACATCGGTGTCTTGGCGGAAGGATGGGGCTCTGGTACTAGCCAGCTCCCTGAGGATCTCGTCGCCCCCATTGACGCTATTAAGGAAATTGCCCGTGATGTTGAGTGGTACAAGTATGACAATGTCACTGCTGAAGTGAAGAAGATGGCCTCTGCCCGCAATGCCAAGTGTATTGTTTCTATCACTGCTGATTCTGGTGAAATCTTCCTCACTGTTGAGGATAACGTGGGTGACAGAAACGACCTCAAGGCTTGGCACAATGGTGATTCTCTGGTTAAGGCTGTTGCTGATTCTTGCAAGAATACTATTGTTTTGATCCACTCCGTTGGCCCTATCCTCATGGAGGAATGGATCAACCACAAGAACGTTAAGGCTGTCGTACTTGCTTACCTCCCTGGTCAAGGAACTGGGTACCCGCTCACTGATGTTTTGTTTGGCAAGGTCTCTCCATCTGGGCATCTCCCATACACCATTGGTAAGAGGGAGGATGATTGGGGTAATGTGGGTATTGTGACTGAGGGCAAGGGTATCATTCGTGATCAATTCAAGGAAGGGCTCTATGTCGACTACAAGTGGTTTGACAAGCAGCACATTACTCCCCGCTTCGAGTTCGGTTTCGGTCTTTCCTACACGAAGTTCCAGTTTAGCAATCTAGAAATCGAGGCTGTCAGCCCTCTTACGGAGATGCCAGCCCCACCACCAGCTCGTGGCCCTACTCCTGTGTACGATACATCCATCCCTCCCGCTTCTGAGGTCGCTTGGCCTCAGAGCATCACTACCAGGATCCCAAAGTACATCTACCCATACTTGGACAACGCCACTGATGTCCAGCCCGGATACTACGAGTACCCCGTCGGTTACCAGACCGAGCCCCAGCCAGCTCCTATTGCTGGTGGTGCTGAGGGAGGAAACCCCGCTTTGTACGATTGCATATTCAGGGTCAAGGTCACTGTCAAGAACACCGGTAAGATGATCGGTAAGGCTGTTCCTCAGCTCTACCTTGAGTTTCCCAAGGGGATTGCCTTCGACACGCCTGTCCGTCAACTTAAGGGTTTTGAGAAGATCGAGCTCAAGCCTAGAGAGAAAATGGTTGTTACTATGGAGTTGCTCCGAAAGGATATCTCTGTTTGGGATGTGGTTAGGCAGCAGTGGGTTATTCCACAGGATGGAAAGAATGGGTACACGATCCATATTGGACACTCCTCTAGGGATCTGGTCCTTACGAAGGAGACTCCTAAGGAATATAAGGGATAAATTAGAGGAACTACATACAAGAAGCTTGCCTTTTAACCAGTTCTTGCAACCTTAGTGTTTAATTTAGGGTTGGGATATAGCTATGGCTTTGGAATGTTTGCGGGAGAGGTGGTGGATATTTATCACTAGGTTTATTTAGTAATTAGTGGAAATCTTAAACTGTCGGAGGATTATAAGCTCTGGAACCCAGGGCGTAAAAACAAAATTTTCCAAACATGATGTATGTGACATCAGGGTAATCTAAATATGTAGTTTTTGAAACCAGTGCATTTCCAAACCTAGTCTAGTTAGCACGACTTCTCCTGAACCAAACCGTCGTCCACAATTGCTGTATATGGAACAGCTCAAGTCGTCCCCATTACTAATCTACGGGAGAGATAGCGCCAAGCTTTCAGAGTTGCCACTACTTAGCCCCGTGGCCGAAGCTCTGATAATATAGCTTTTATATACCCATTTCCAGCTACGGAGCGAAGCGGTGGATATAAAAAGTTAATTGATATCACCCAAATCCTTAATCCCTTTTTGCAAAGAAAAAAAAGAAAAAACTTGAGATACAAAATATGTGGTAAGTTTTCTTCTGATTTATCGAGAAGATTTGTTCGTTCGTCGCCGTCGAACTGACGGAAGTGTAGTAAGCATATCTTGAACGCGCAGGTCTCTATACGGTCGCCTTGTTGTTAGTAGTCTTTCCCCCCCCTCTGATCCTGATATACCCTCTCCTTTTTCTTTTCTTTTTTTTTTCTAGTTTTGTTTTCATTTAAGATGTTTTTTGGTCAGAGGTGTGGGGCTTGTGTGCATATATTTACCCCGTTCGATTGTTTGGGTGCAGATTTTGTCGCGGGGGCGCGCGGTGGGGGAGGGGGTCTTTCGGTTCACTGTGAAAAAACTTGTAGCCCTCCTAACCTACCTCGCCTACCTTACTCTTCATTCCCACCATGCTGCTATTTCCCCACCTCCCACCACCACGTTAACT
>Ga0307511_10000827_pt1 | contig 33015 bp, 41 predicted proteins | sample 13_EM_MG_FD_200266 | JGI IMG/M metagenome (GOLD analysis project Ga0307511, IMG submission 200266) | Populus trichocarpa ectomycorrhiza microbial communities from riparian zone in the Pacific Northwest, United States - 13_EM | ecosystem: Host-associated > Plants > Roots > Unclassified | place... | reverse complement strand
TGACGGCGAGGGAGAGTGGCCTTGGATCGAGGGATTATTAATTCCCTCCCTTCTCTCTCTCCTCCTTTTCCTTGAGTTTTGGGTCTGCGATGTCGTGTATCTACTATTCGGGCTGTGGTTGGATCCTGGACTCGTGCGTCTTGCATGTCTCGTTTTTATTAGTTTGATATTTTTGTTTTATTAGACTCCGGCAATTGAATAATGCCCCTGCTACTGTTATTGCTGTCGCGACATTCAAGAGCCGCAGAGACCCCGGCTATTTTATGCGTTGCGAATCTCGGTTTGACGCCACGAGTTTCAACACAATCGGACGGGGAGCTAGGTGAATGCACAACTTGTCCGGTTGCCCCAGCTCGGTGAATTTATAAGATATACGAATACCATCATACGCGAAGTACGCTTTACAGGGAACCTGGTCTACGCGTCAAATCGCCCTCACCCAGGGACGTCGAACAGTCTGTACAGGGGATAATGATAAACCGGGAAGACGTCCATTCCTGCGAGAGGGTTCACATCAAGGGTTATGGTTGGCTGTAGATCCTCCGGCGTGACGGCGATGTAGTATATCTTGGTGCCTTTGGGGAGGTTCAGTTTCTTGACCTCGCGGAGACCTTCCTCTTTCACATCGAGCCTTTTCTTGTTACACGTGATTTGGAACATGAGGAGGACGGAATGGCTTGAATTTTTGGGTTTGAAAAGGAAGAGAGCGTTGATGGTTGGGAAGGTAGAGGATTCAGGACGGTAGTACCATCCAGTCTTGAGGGAAGTAGTTCCTTTGCGGAGGACGTGTTCGTCTGATTGCGGCAACTCAAAGGATATCGATTCTCCTGATCCTGGGTTGTCGTGGCCGTGTAATCGCCGTAGTTTTGGTCCGTGCGGCCGCCGGCTGCCTCGATCGGGAAAATCTTGATGGTTCGTCCCTGTCGAAGCAAATAATGGGTTCGAAATTCAAAGAGCCAGCCAGCTGAAACAGCCATGAACGAATGTTCCACAAAGATCTCGTAGAATTGTTGTGCCCAAATAGCTTTCTTCTTGAGGTGTTTGTGCCAGACCATTTCGAACACAGCCCGCGTGATTATTCTGGTCCGACACGAGGAACGATCATCAGGTAAGGGCTCGAGGAGCAGGACGAAGTGGGAGGTTTCTGTGACACGGCTCGGCACAGTGAGGGCGCGCACGAGGTCCTCGACCGATTCGACCGCAGACTGAACGAGCGAGTGGTACCGCCCTGGATCGGTGGCACAGTCGAAGAGATGCCTGCAGGACGCCCCATAGGTCTTGTACAAGTCCCAGAGCTGGCGTTCCGTTGGAGGGGCTTCACGCCTTACGAGAGTCCGGCTTGAGGGGATGTAAGTACTGGTAATACAGTACCTTATGTGATAGCGAACGTACCCCTGGGCAAGCTCGGGGAACGTCCAAGTCCGCATACAGAACATACGCAGGGTGGCCTTCTTCATCCAGTCAAGATGGTGATTACGGTGAGAGGAAGCCTCGAGGACGAAAAATGGGGACCGTTCTGTGAATACACCGCCAGGCTGTACGAGGACAGCGTTTGAATCGAGGAGAGCCCAAATGGCTTGGTAGGGGTCGTGGGACTCGGGATTCAACTCTGCATAAGGTCCCGAATTGACGGGTTGTTCAAGCTCATAGACACCTTCACTGTGAAAAAGGAGGACAATGTTTGGGAGGAATTGCACAATAGTAGGGAGCTTGAGGGAGAGCCGCTTGATGAGGATGTAAAACAAGAAGACGGACTTTCCTGGTGAAAAACATCAGAACATGCCGTGGAGGGAGAACAAGGGGGAAACCTATTCCAGATTGGCCCGCTATATAGAATACGCCGGCACCAGCTCCTTCGGCGGACAGAGCCGCTGCTTCAGCCTCGTCGTATTCCGTCCGGATGAGGATGCGAGTGGTGCGCTCCCCTAGAGCTCGGAAGAAGGTTTTGGGTACCTTCAAAACTCGGCGCGATGTAGGGACCACGTTGAATGTGGGTAAGGAGGGCCGTGGTCCAGGATCGTCTTGGGGATTGAATGGGTCCTCGGACTCGATCGAAAAGTCATCGATAGGATCGTCCCCTCGGTCGAACTGCGCCTCCACTGTCATGAAGAAATCTGGCTTGTAGCCCCAGACAGAATGCCAGAAGTCCTCCCACGCCTTGTCAGCGTTCCGAAAAGCACCCCTTCCTCCAGCCTTCCGCCCGGCTTCTCCAGCGGCGAAAACACTTTTGATCCGCTTTTCTTGGTCGGCGGCGTAGTCAACGAGATCCTCGAGAGTTACGGTACGATGGTCATTGGGTGGCATGGCTGGGGTAGACGGAGTGGTGAGGGTAGAGGAACTGCTGAGGGGGGATGGATTGCTGAGGAGAGACGGAATGTGGAAAGACGGTGTGAAAACGGCCATACTTATATGGGGGACGGCAGAAGCAGCCGCCTTCGAGGCCAAAGTTGAGGTTGGATTTCAAGACCAAGAATGTGCTCAAGGTTTAGTCTAGCCTCTCCAATTCCCCCCGATTGGTCACAATCCAGCCTGTCACAGTCTCCTCTCGGTGAACTTGTCTCGACCCACAGTGTCGGTGGCTCGCTGCAGACATCAACCCCTCGCTGCGCGTAAGGTGTGTCGGGAGGTTATCGCTCGTCGATCGATCAGATGACTCGAGCGCAGTGTGTCCTCAGTCTTATTCACAGATACACCGCCCAGTCCCGTCATCAAGGTAGTAATCGGGGTCCCGGACAATTTTGTCCAAATAACCTCGTATTCTAATCCGCTCAAGTCGTCATCGAACCGTTATGTGGGGGCCGTTGTCAATAACCATCCCTACTGGTGCTCGCCGTACCGTGGACGCCCATTCGTCTGTTGTGTGATCTCTGACTTGGGTACCTGGGTTAGCTTTGGTTATCTGTTCCTTAGGAGGATAGATACGCCGACAACAACTCGACGAGGGATGCCGAAGACGAGGACGGAGCAGGCCATACAGTGTGTGTATTGTCCCTGCGGCTTAGAGCGCGCCGGGAAGAAGAAAGTTCCGGCTTCCGGAAACTCACCTCAAACCGTCCACCGTCCTACGTGCGCCGTCTTTGGTTGGGTCAAACGTTAAGGACGTTAGAGAGCAGAATGATTTAAAGTGACGTTCGTAAAGTGTGGACGTTCATTTGTCGTTGCATCGGATCCTGACGAGAATTAACACCACGTAATGTGAGGGCGGACGGACGACGAGGGAGTGAACTGTGTTGTGGAATCTCCAAAGAACTCTCCGGATCCCGAGGCCAACCCCAGGAACCAAAATACCCCTCCCCCTCCCCTCACCAACCTCTCACACTCCTGTCGTTGCCCTCCATGTCGGCTTCGTCCTTGTTGCGGCTGGCCGTTCGAGACAAGGTCGGTTGAAGGTATCGAAAGACTAATATATATCGTCCAAGTCACGCAGCTGGTGGGATTGGTGGCCTCGAGCCTGGGTGGCACTCAGCAAAAGGATATGTATCGACTCAATGTATACGTATAAACCGCCGGCGTTGGGAGCCGGGATGGGGGGGAAGGACACTATGATACAAGACTTCTCGCAACCGGTATCTGTGCGAAAACGAGAGGAAAAAATGTCCCTAGCAGAGATGAATCGTAAGGCGTAACAGGGTTCGTCCCGTTGGGCGTCTACAGAACAAGCTCGCGTTGACTCGGAGCGCTGAGCGCTGGCATCAATTGTAACGATTCCACAATCGCACCACCATCTGTGCCGATCTAACGCCGACATGGACTTACGGGATTCGTTCTCCAGACTGAAGAAGAAAGTTAAGCATCTAGGGAGTAAACGCAAACAGGACAGTATAGGGCTCAATGCTGTTGGGGAGAGCGTTGGCCCAGCGAATCCTCTTCCGGGATCGGAGTCTCATATTGTGGCTGGCAGCGGGGGAGGGATCAGAGCCGACACATTCAAACAGCGGGGCTGCTCGGTGGATCGGTCCCCGCAAACAGATGTGCCAGAGTCGGTGTCGACATGTGGAAGTGAAGGCGGCCAAGGAGAGGGAGGGGTAGATGTTGATGGGACGGGAGTTCGCCATCTGTGCTTGGACGATGGAGGTGGACTTGGTCAAGGAGGGAACAATGCCGACGAGGAAGAGGAAGAGCAATTTCATTCCCGTTCGTCTGCTCCTCCAACCCCGCGCGATGGGGGACCTGATAGTATGTGAATACGTTCATTTCGATTGCTACCTCTAATCATTTCCTCAGACAATATGGACGCTTCTACGCCTGATCGCATACAAGAAGTCCCTCGTCCCGGCGATCGCGTCGACCCAATCCCCGCCACAGATGAGAACAAATCATACCCGAAATTTACTCCATCTGCTATCATGAAGTTACTCTGTGGGGTGAGAGATTCCACAAATGGGTTCAGTCCACTCAAAGCTGTCGCTGGGGGTCTCTACCTTATCCTGGAGAACTGCGAGGTATGGCCTCCTTCATGCACACTCAACCCATATTGGTTACAGTCATTCTAGCAAACAGAGGTGGATGAACAAGCCATTGAATGGCTGACACCCCGGATCAAAGCACTTTCTGGATCACTCTGTACACCTATCCCTCCATGGGATATCAATGAGAAAGAGAGAGAGAGAAAACTAGAACGGTAAACCTGCACTCTTTGAGGTCAAGAGCTGAGTCTGACCTGTGGGGATTGCCAGGAAATTGGGAGATATTTGTCAGAGTCTAATCCTACCAGAGGGGGTAATTGGATTCCTGACCAACACTGAAAATGCACAGAGGATTAATGGCCTGGTAGAAGATATTCACAAGGCATTGATGGACTATCAGGTTTGTGTGTTGAACCACTCATTTATACCATGCCTGATGTCTGTATTAGACTTCATTGCAACAGGATATCTTCAACAAGAGTTGTCAGTCTATTGTAAGTTTTACTCCTGTAGCTTTTGTCCTCAGTCATTAATTGATTGACAGGAACCAGTGGACCTTGCACTCCTCGATAGGATCCATCACACTGCAGATGCCAGTTATCTCAGTGGGAACAGGCAGGGGTGCCTGAAGGGAACAAGGAAGGGTGTCCTCTGGGAGATTGAACATTGGATGTTGGGTGAAAAGGAGCAGTGCATTTTCTGGCTGAATGGCCTGGCTGGGACTGGAAAATCAACCATAGCCCAAACATTTGCAGAAAGGATGTTTGCAGATGGAAAACTTGGGGCTAGCTTCTTCTGCTCACGGGACTTTGAGGACAGGAGCAACCTCCAGGCAATCTTCCCAACACTTGCCTTCCAGCTTGCCTATAGATATCCACTTTTCCGAGCAGAGTTACTCCATGTCTTGAGAGCATGCCCTAATGTCAGACAGGAGTCCCTCTGCTCACAGATGGAGAAGCTTATTGTTGGCCCACTCAAAGCTACCCACACTCCAACTCTCATAATCATTGATGCCCTTGATGAGTGCAAGGATGAAGAACCTGCATCTGCGATCCTATCAATACTCTCTCGTTACATGGATGAGATACCAAACATCAGGTTCTTCATCACTGGACGGCCAGAACCCAGGATTCGTTCTGGATTCCGCTTGAAGTCACTTCTCCCCATCACAGCTGTCCTCAAGCTCCATGAAGTCAAGCCTGAAGCAGTCAACAGTGACATCAAACTCTTCTTCCAAACACAGTTGACCAACATTGTTGAAAACCGAAGTGACTGTGACTCTACAGGAGATTGGCCAAATTCAGATGATATTGAGACCCTGTGCAAGAAAGCAGCTGGATTTTTCATCTATGCTGCCACTGTTATAAAATTTGTTGCATCCAAGAACCACAAGCCTGCCAAACAGCTGAACCTGATCATCTCCTTCCCACAAAGAACTTCTCATGAAGGGAAATCTGGAATTGACCTCCTTTATACCCAAGTTCTAGAACAAGCAGTCAACATTGTGCATGCAGATGATGAGGAACTCTATTCCCATTTTAAGACCATTGTTGGGGCAGTATTGCTTGTGTTTAACCCTCTTTCAGCAGAGGCACTCTCAGACCTCTTGAGAATGTTTGATGTATCCACCACCCTCCGTTCTCTCCATTCTCTCCTCCTTATCCCAACAAGCAATACTGCTCCCATTCGCATTTTTCATAAGTCATTTCCTGACTTCCTCACAGACCAAAGACGATGCACCAACTACCGGTTCTTTGTGGACCCCCCAACTCATCACAGAGAAATCCTGCTTTCATGTCTCAATGTGATGAATGAAAGGTTGGAGAAAAATATCTGCAAATTGGATGACTATGTCTTTCTCAGTGAAGTTGAAGATCTTTCTGCACGAAGGACAGTCTACATTGGGGATGCATTGAAGTATGCATGTCATTTCTGGACAAACCACCTTGTGTGGGTCCCAGGCCATGACCTGGGTATTGAGGAAATGCAAAATGCAATCAATATATTCTTTAACAAGCACTTGTTATGTTGGATTGAGGTCCTCAGCCTTCTGGGAACCCTCAATATTGGTGTTCATGCCCTCAATAATATCCAGCGATGGTATATGTTGGTAAGTTCTGTGTGAAGCATCCACCCAGAAAACCTTTATTCATGCTTATTCAGACAGGAGTTTCCTGCAAGTGGGCAATTGATAGCCAGCATTTCCTTATGGAATACTTTGATATAATTCGTGACTCTCCTTCCCAGATATACCATTCTGCCCTCCCATTTTCTCCTTCCTCATCTTGGCTTCATGAGTGCTACAGTAGAGAGCTCTCACAAGAGGTCAAGGTAGTCAAAGGGCTTCCAGCTGAGTGGGGAACATGTTTCCGCACAGTTGTGCTAGACAGTTACCCATGCACCCTTGCATGCTGGAAAGATACCATTGCAGTGGGGTTGCAATCTCAGAACATCTGTATCCTTGATGGAATTACAGGCAGTCAGGCAGCAGTTCTTTCTGGACACACTGGTTGGGTGAGATCTCTCACCTTCTCATCAGATGGGGCATCACTTGTATCTGGAAGTTATGACAAAACCATCAAGCTCTGGGATGTGCAAACTGGTGGGGTTATCAAGACCTTCCATGGCCACACCAACACAGTTTATTCTGTTTCCATCTCAGTTGACTGCAACATGATTGCTTCAGGGTCTGGTGATGGGACAATCCGTTTGTGGAACATTCAGACAAAGGAGTGTCATTGTATCATGGAGCAACAGGAAGAAGTGCGCTGTGTTAGTTTCTCTCCCACAAACACCCAGCACTTAATATCCACATTTGGTAATAAAGTCCAGCAGTGGAACATCAATGGTCAAAAAATCAACCCTACACATGATGGATTTCATGTTGAATTCTCCTTGGATGGTGTTCAGTATGTCTCATGTCAAGGGGCAGCTGTTGTGGTCAGAAGCTCTGATTCTGGAGTTGCTGTGACTAAGTTCTATGTAGCAAGTAATGAGACCAAGCACTGTTGTTTCTCCCCTGATGGCAGGCTTGTAGCTGTTAGTGCTGGCAGCACTCTCTACATCTGGGACATTACTAGTTCAGACCCTCACCTTGTCCAGACCTTCATTGGGCATACCAATGAGATCACTTCCCTTCAATTTTCCTCCCCCTCCTTCATTGTCTCATCATCTTATGACCAATCTGTTAAGTCCTGGCAGATTGTGACCACATCAACAGATCCAGTTGTAACTGGCCAAAACTCCATACCCCTCACTTCAGCTCCAATCAAATCTACCTCTCTACAAGTAAAAGATGAGATTAGTATCTCCAGTGATTCAGATGGGGTGGTGAGGACCTGGGATCTCTTGACTGGCATTTGTAAGGCAACCTTCCAAACCCCAGCCAAAGACCCCTGCTGGAGTGATGTTCAGTTAATCAACAGCAGGTTGGTCTTTGTTTGGCGAGCAGATGAGAAGATTTTCATCTGGGATGTGGAGAAGGGGAAACTCCTCCAAGAAGTAAATGGACTTGGACGCAGTCCTGAGGATGGAGGTGTTGGGGATGTTAGGCTATCAGGGGATAAATATGTTGAGGACATCAAGATATCAGGAGATGGATCTAAAGTATTCTGCCTGAACTGGTCATCAATTCAAGCTTGGTCTATACACACGGGAGAGGTTGTTGGTGAGGTAAGACATGGGTTAGAGTATGGAGAATCCCTCTTTGTGGGTGGTTCAAGTGTTTGGATCTATTCTCCTTTGGAGGAGCCCCTGGGATGGGACTTTGGGACCCCGGGTTCACCCCCTGTTCAGTCATTTGATATGCCATTGCTCCACCTTGATGATACAAAGCTGTGGGATACTAGCCTATCCAGGGCCAAGGATACAGTTACTGGAAATGTAGTTTTTCAGCTGGCTGGGAGGTTTGCAAAGCCTGCTGATGTACAGTTGGGTAGTGGGTATCTGGTTGCCCACTATAGGTCAGGAGAAATGTTGATTCTGGACTTCAATCATATCCCCCTCTAGTAGGAATCTGTAGCATGTATATTCTGTTTACTTACCCCTCAGTTCAACACACCAGAATTTTTATTGCCATTAAAAGAGCCACAGGATTACAGTGGCCTGTCAGTTTGGTTGGGTTCCTAACTTCATCTTTATCACCCCACCCATTGAAGAATGCCTAGAAACCAGCACTGAGAAAACCCACCCCCACAACTGAAACCTGGGAGTGAGGAGGGGGTAGGTATCACACCGGGGCATCACTCCCTCTAAGGGGGACAGCGAGGAACTCCTATGTCTGGTCTGTCCGTTGATGTGAGGCCGGAAGAAGAGTTTTGGTGCATCATCCTTAACAAGTCCAATCAGGTTCTTTTTCATGACACCCCCGGGTTCTCGAGACTACTTACACACCCCTGTGCCATCGAGAGATTTCACATAATGGAACGCATTCAGAGTTGTCGATGCACACCACCTTCCTCAATCACACAGAGGATCAGCCAGATCCGAGTGAGGAACAGCAGGCTGTGGGCAAGCAAATCGACCAGACGCCTACTCCATCGGGAATATTGGCCCCATTCGGGAAGGTGTTGTGGTTTTAAAGTGTGTTGTCTTCCTTTGCCCGCTTTCGACCGCCCAGAAACCTCCATCCCCAAACCCACCTAGGACCCACCTTTCATGTCATTTTCCTCTGGGAACACCTCACTTGTACCACCTCGCATGCGGCCGTAAGAAGGGGGATCGGACGACGAAGACCTCGGCAGCTCAGGAAGATCGGGAGGACATTTCTTCCCCATCGCTGGAGCGAGGGTGAACGTTGATTCCTGGTTAGGAACGAGCCGTATGTTGGGAGCACGAGACAGGAATTGATGGCGGCAAGGGAGAGTAGTCTCGGTGCAAGAGATCATTAACCTCCCCTCCCCCCTCCCTTGAGTTTTGGGTCTGCGATTTCGTGTATCTGCTATTCGAGCCGTGGTTAGACCCAGGGTTCGTGCATCTTACATGTCTCGTGTTATTATTACAACTTGATATTTTGTTTCATTTAGACCCCACATAACGATTTCGCGTCGAATATGCCGAATGGAAGGTTACCATCTTGAGCGTTCATTCTTATCTTCGACACGAAGATTGGTTCCGAGTCGTGACTCTATATCTGATTTCTTCGTGGTGTCAGCATTCCCTGTATCTTTCCGAAGCTATGCCAATGAGGTGTGTGGGCTTTCCTTCTAGACGAGCTTTTCTGGTTTCATCGTCCGGCGAATCGGTTGTTGGAACGGTGATCAGCCAAGCGTGACCGGGGCGCTTGCCTGAATAACCGAAAGTGTGGCGGTCGACTCGCCGGCAATTAATTACGCTTCAATCCGCCTTAGTATCAGGGTCCCGCACCCCGCTACACCTCCTGACCTACCGTAATGGACACGCGGTGTTCATTTTCCCGCTCTGGATTATCACTTCGGTCTCGAGCTCGTGCTCGTGCCCCATCCTACTAAGAACTCCTCCACGTCACCGATAAGACTTCTGATATGTTTTCGTCGCCGGGACGAACCGAAGATCCTTGAGGACCAGCGTTCGCCTTATTCGCTTTGCTCGCACCTACAGTTTGGCTTCACTTGCGGCAGATGTATTGCGGCCACGATGCGACCACGACCCCAAAGTGTGGCTGTGGGTAATATGGTCCGAAAGTCATTACCCCGGCCGCACTTTTGCTGTTTATAAGACGACTAGGGGCACGCCGCTCAGCCCCAAACTCACCTCCCACTCACCCCGTCCCCCAGACGCATGTTTTCGTTATTTTCGTTCCCATCTAGCTCTAGTACCGGGGGGTCTGGCCAAGTGAGTAGTCTACTCGTTCAGTCCCTCCTTCGCCCTGACTTTTGCCTTCCTTTAGGCGGAGTTCGCTCTACTGAGAAACAAGTCTCCCACCGACCTCCTCAATTCGTTTAAGCATCAACTCACAACTGCCCCTTTATTCTCGAGAAATGCCTACGAGCTATGTGCGGCCGAGAATAACTGCCATTATGGCGTCCTTGGGACTGTCCTCGAGATAGGGTAGATACACGCTTCTCCCGTTGACAATTACCTAATTTCTTCGGTTCAGTGGCCAAGAGGATGCCTCCCAACCTGATGACCCTCGCCTTTACCTGAACACCGTATGTGCGACCGACCGAACACACTGGTCCTCTTCACTAACCAATGAAGTCTTAGAACGCCCCATTCTCAGCCGTTGTGTGTGGCGTACAGGGAAGTGGTAAATCGCACTCAGTCTCTGTCATGTTGGAGAACATGATGATACCAGGTTTCGACGCCATCGGTAACCAGAAAAAGGCGCTTTCCGGTTTGGTCCTACACTTTGGAGAGGCCGGCACTGTGACACAACCATGCGAGGCTGCTTACCTTGGTCTCCCCAGGGATCTCCCCGGGATGGAGGGATTCAAAGCTCCAGCGATTCGCGTCTATGTTTCCCCAACATCCCTGGCCAAGATGAAAGTGGTCTACGAACGACTTGGGCTCGATGCCGAGGTTTCATCGTTGTTGTTCACCCAGTCCGAGCTCGACGCTACCTCATTCTTGTCACTCATGGCGGTCGGGACCACTTCGACCGACCGCACGCCACTCTATATGAAGGTCGTCCTTGTATGTTTCCGTCCAGTTCGCATTGATCTTTCAACTCACTGACATGACTGTAGATGATATTACGAGAGATCGGCGCCGACAACTTCACTTACGACAAGTTCAAGTCCAGTCTTGATAAGGCTAAAAAGAATTTCAATTCGGATCAACTTTCTGGACTCGAGCAAAGGATGCTGCTCTTGGAGTCATTCCTGGAGAAGGGATCCAAGAGAACTTCGGTCGAGACCAGGTTCAAGGAAGGCCAAGTCACGATCGTCGATCTAACGGATCCCTTCATCGACGCCGGCAGCGCCAACGCGTTGTTTGAGATCATCACAAGGCTCTTTGAGCGCACCGTGCTCAACACGGGGAAGGTCTTGGTTGTGGACGAAGCCCATAAAGTAGGTCCTTGATTGTGATCCTCTTGGTTGATGTTAACGACCTCGGGCCTTTAATAGTACCTCTCCGAAGGGACCCCCCTCGTCGATTCCTTGATGAGGATGACTAGGGAACTTCGACACAGTGGAATACGGATCATCATCAGCACTCAAGGTGGGTTGGTTGTACGATTCGCTTATCACAATTTGCTCACCAATCTGCAGAACCGACATGTGTTCCGCCCGTCCTACTCGACCTTTGTGGTATCGCCATCATGCATAGGTTCTCCAGCCCCGCCTGGTGGGACCACATCTCCAAACACTTCTCTAGAAACTTCGCCGCTGGCAGCATCCCAGCATTCGACCGAGTTGTGACTCTCCAAACTGGAGAAGCCATCATCCTGTCCCCATCTGCGTTTACCGCATCAATCCCCCCATCTGGTTGGACGGCCACTTTACAGCCCCTCGGGCGCCGATATTTCGTGGCCCGTACCAGGGATAGAGTAACGAGAGATGGTGGGGCATCCGTCCTGGTACTTTGATACATCTTGCGCATGCCTTGGTTTCATTTTGTACACCCTGCGACGTAAGCTAATAAGGATACCGACTGTCTTCTTCTCGGTAATTACGAGTTGACCTGTACCGTGGTGGATATTCGAAATGGAAATGCCCGCAACTTTGGCTTCGTCGATCATGATCTCAACAAACACTTGACCGGTAACCCACGAACACGTCCCTCAAATGTTAGGAGTTGATTGAATGCATTCAAAAGGTTGGCAATTCGCTCAAGTATGCGCCTTTTGTTTCCTAGTGTTCCTGCACAACTCATGAACCGCAGTGTAGTGTCGGTGGCTTCATTGATTAGCTCAGCCCCGCGTGCAGCTGACTCGAGGAAAAACTGTTCAGGAAGATCATTATAGGGCCACTAGGTGCAAGGACGGAGGGAAGAATTAGTGGGACTTTCGAACCTATGTACAGACGTTACGGGCAAAGAGGATTCGGTGTTCTCCGTTTCTATTGATTTATGTATGGCAAAGGCGACCGTGATTCGTACTTGCAAAAATCACACCCTCAAACGTACGTCGGCCTGGTGAAATCATGAAGCTGGGCCGTCTCGAGCGCATGAATGAGTTCATTTGCGGCGACTTCAGGAGTTGTAGGCGTATCCAGCAAGGGTTCCATATACGTGTGCATTTCTATTAGGAGTTCCGTGGTGGCGGACATGTGCGCGACCTGGGCACAGGAGGCGTGGATGGCAAGGAGTTGTGGTGAAGGAGGTTCAATTGTTCTGCCGTCTAGGGTCGTGGAGGTTCGGAAAGTCGCGAGGTTTCGATTGGAGTAGTTGTAGCCGGGGGTGAAATTGAGCTCGTACGTATCGGGCACGAGCTTTCCGTTTTCCTGAGTCGGGTTGCAGCGGTAAGCTTATTGGAGACAGAAACTTGGAACCAGATGACCCACCTTGAACGGCGTCAACCAAAGGTTGAAACTGTCAAACATCCAATGTGCGACTGGTGCGAGCATCATAGCGTTCCGAGGGCTATTTAGGGCATCGGAACCCAGTATGGCGCACGTGTAGAATCCTCCGAAGTGTTCGATGATGGCCCCCGCAGTCGGAAACTTTGAGAGGTGGAAATAGCTTCAGTGTAGTTCGTGGAATTGGGTGGTTTGGGGAAACGGCCCAACCTTATGTTTCCACACACACCCTTGGGTCCCCTCCGAAGCCTTCGAAAGTGGTTGGCTGACCACGTGAGCCACTGCTAGTTTGTCTATCGCTTCTAGTTTGTCTTGCACGGCTCGCTGGTCGGCCAACGTTATGTCCATCCTCCCAGTTACGGGGCAGAAACCCTCTTCACGAATCATCATCTGCGGAAACGGTGAACGTGTGGCAGAGTCATTGTAAGAATCAAATTTACCATGTCTTCCAGTTCCTCGGCAGTCAAGGCGGGTTTCTCGAGATGTTCGAGGCCGGTGGTAATATCCTCCATACTCTCGGCCGGACTTGACTCGGCCGGCGTGACGGGTACTCCTTCCGGAGTGTAAACTGCCGAACGTTAACGAGACGACAGACGGAGCACAATAAACAATGTACAGAATCCGATGAAACCGAACGCATACAAGCGGGCCAAACCAACCAATAGCTCGCGATCTCCGTTACATCCAAGGATTCCGGCGACCAGATTATCCCGCCCGGTGTCTGAAGGGGGATACAGGAGGGCAAAGCCGAGCACCCGAGCTGCACGGGTCGGGGATAAGTGTGGCCAGCTACATTCGCATTTGTTGTCGACGTGGGGTAGAGGCAATTGTTCCTCTGACTCGAGGGTCTTGCAGACCTGAAACACCTTCTCTAGGCTGCTTCCCGCGGGAAAACCCTCAGGGCAGATTGGGAGCGGTTTTGGGGAGTAGTTGTTTGTCGACGACATTTTGCAGGTTCAGGAGGCGATGGAACAAGAAGTATTCCCGTTGTGACATCCCTCCAACGTCCAGTGCCGTGTGGGTCCCGCCCCCTATCCCACGAGGACGTCCGTAGATCGTCACGCGTCACGTGTTACCATCGGTGATCAGACCGGAGCGCTCACCATTCCTCCGGCAGGACCTCTGATGGTTTGAATAGGAATGCCTTATCAGGGCACCGCAACCCGCCACACCTCCCGACCCGCTGTAACGGACGCGCGGTGCTCGTGGTTCCCGTTTCATGAATGTAGCTCCGGTCTCGACCTCGTGTTTGTACTCTCCTCAAACCTTCTGATATGTTTTTCGTTGTTAAGATGAAAAGAAGGCATCCTTCTTCGAGGATCAGCGCGCCTCGTTGACGTTGCTCGCCTTATTCGCTTTGCGCGCGGTCACATGCAGTTTGACTCCGCTTGTGGCGGACGCATTGCCTCCACAATACCGACACAACCCAAAAGTGTGGCCGCGAACCACAGGTTTGGTATGGTCCAGGGGCTGTTACCCCCGGCCACACTTTTTCTGTTTATAAGACGACTAGTGGTACGCCGCTCAGCACCAACTCCCAGCCTTTAACTCACCCCAACCACCACGACTTCAATGCCCGTACCATTTTTCCCATCGCCATCTAGTTCCGATGCCGGTAGGTCCACCCCGGAGGACGACGCGATTTTAGATACCTCTAAACTCCCCCGCCCAGTGAGTAGCCTACCCGTTCAATCCTTTCTTCGCCCTGACCTTTGGTTTCCGTTAGGCGGAGTTCTCTCTACTGGGAAATCACACTCCCACCAACCTCCTCAATTCGTTTAAGCATCAACTCACCACCGCCCCTTTGTTTTCGAGAAAGGCCTACGAGCTATGCGAGGCGGATAATAACTGCCAGTACGGCGTTCTTGGGACTATCCTCGAGATTGGGTAGGCGATCCACACTTCCCTCATTAGCCATTGTCTAATTTCTTTGGTTTAGTGGTCAAGAGGATACAACCCGACAGGATGACCCGCGTCTCTATTTGAATACAGTACGTGTGGCTAATTTGACAGGGTCATCCTCATTTACTGACGGAGTTCCAGAACGCGCCGTTCTCAGCGGTCGTGTGCGGTGTACAAGGGAGCGGCAAGTCGCACTCGGTTTCTGTCATGTTGGAGAACATGATGATACCGCGTTTCGACACGATCGGAAACCAGAAGAAGGCACTCTCCGGTTTAGTCCTGCACTTCGGAGAGGCCGGGACCGTGACGCAGCCATGCGAGGCCGCATACCTCGGCCTCCCTAGGTTTGATGGGTTCAAAGCTCCAACGATTCGTGTCTACGTTTCCCCGACATCTCTGACCAAGATGAAGGCGGTTTACAAGCGGCTTGGGCTCAATACCGAGGTTTCATCGTTGTTATTCACCCAGTCCGAGCTTGACGCTACCTCATTCTTGTCGCTCATGGCGGTTGGGACCACCTCGACCGACCGTACACCGCTTTATATGAAGGTCGTCCTGGTATGTCTCCGTTGGGTTCGTGTTGGCCATTCACTTTACTGACGCGATTGTAGATGATTTTACGGGAGATCGGCCCCGACAACTTCTCGTACGACAAGTTCAAGTCCAGCCTCGATAAAGCTAAGAAGAAGTTCAACCCTGATCAACTCTCTGGATTAGAGCAGCGAATGCTCCTGTTGGAATCTTTCCTGGAGAAAGGATCCAAGAGAACTTCGGTCGAGACCAGGTTCAAGGAAGGCCAAGTCACAATCGTCGATCTCACGGATCCCTTCATCGATGCCGGCAACGCCAACGCGTTATTTGAGATTATAACAAGGCTCTTCGAGCGCGCCACGCTCAATACGGGAAAGGTCTTGGTTGTAGACGAAGCCCATAAGGTAGGTCTGCAGTCGGTGCCCACCCTCTTGGTTGATGTCAACGACCTCGTGCCTTCAATAGTACCTCTCCGAAGGAACCCCCCTCGTCGATTCCTTGATGAGGATGACCAGGGAACTTCGACACACCGGAATGCGGATCATCATTAGCACTCAAGGTATTTTGGCTGGCTGCTTTGCTTACCAATGCGTTGCTCACCAATCTACAGAACCCACGTGTGTTCCGCCCGTCCTACTCGACCTCTGCGGAGTGGCCATTATGCATAGGTTCTCCAGCCCCGCGTGGTGGGATCATGTTTCCAAACACTTCTCTGGCAATTTCGCCGCTGGAAGCGTTCCAGCCTTCGATCGGGTTGTGACCCTGCAAACTGGCGAAGCCATTATCCTCTCTCCGTCCGCGTTCACCACGTTGCTTTCTCCATCGAGCGGAACAGCCACCTTACAGCCCCTCGGACGTCGATACTTCGTGACTCGTACCAGAGATAGAGTAACGAGAGACGGCGGGGCATCCGTCCTTGTACTTTGACCACTTTGCATAATGTCTCGATTTTTGTTGTTTTTACTGCCCTGTAATACCAATCAGATAACCACCACCTCTTTTGTTTCGATTATCACGAGTTGACCTGCACCCCGATGGGTATTTGATGCGCCCCTCGGCTTCATTTCTTGGAAAGGAAACTGGTCGCGACGCTCACAACTTTGGGTGATCTAGCCTGCATGGGAACGCGTTGTCAACAAAATATGCAGTGTCCCAGCAGGTGTCCATCCGGAGTGGCACCCTGAACGCCTTGTGCAGAGATTCACCCCAGAGTGGACATTTGGCAGGAACCCGACCGCGAATGCTCGATACTCAGGTACGCGTAGAAACATCCATCGACTCTGGTCGCTGCATAGTAATCAGTGAGCAGAATCGATAAAGTGTTTCGAGAGGCTTCTTGACTTTGGTGGAGGATTCACGAGAGGTTGGTAAGTGCAGAGGATTCTGGGGAGGGGACGGGGTTACATCTCCAGCGATATTTGAGACATAGTTTATACGGACATTGCCTCCGCCGTGGGCCGTTGGAGTTGGCGTGTAACGGATATGGCTCCGCGGAGACAAAAGTGGCCCCCCATGCTACCACGGCGCTCACAAAAGGGTTCTGAATGACGAGAATAAGATAAGTCTATTTTATGCGGTATAGTGAGACATGGGGGCGGAAAACACTATGACTTAGAGTCAACGACTTTCAACTAAAGGTTCGTTAGACTATGCGCCGTCAGCGAGTACGAGTTACGAACCTGGAGTCCATGTAACCCTGCCATGTCTTCCTTGAGAACGTCCTTGATTGTTCGGTGCTGCTTGAGGATCGGGAGTCCTTTGAGCTTCTCACTCGCAATGGTGATGGCATAGAAAGAACCACAACCACCTAAACTCGACGTGGGACGACAGTCCAGCACCCGGAGACCATAGTACGCGTCAATAAACGTGAAATAAAATAAGAGAAAGTGGACGAGGTGCGGACCTGAGACGTCCTGGACAAGGAGTTCAGAGGGTTCCAGTTCTTTTGTCAGCTTGTCGAAGATGTACCGTTCGCCCTCCGTCAGCGAGGGCTCGTTCGGTAGGGGCGTCGCTTGTTGTGACGCGTATGTCCTCAAGAAAGCATTCGTAGTGGAGGTTTGCCTGATTGGCAGTCTGAGTAGACGAAACATCGCAGGTCTCCGCCGGAGGGTGAACGTGGATGAGCCGGGGCGTCTATCTCGATCACTCCCGTCCATCGGCTGTCGTGACCCGGCGGCGGCGCGACCAGTCGGAACGGAGGAATTTATTCTTTACTCAGAGCCTCATCATCCGTCTAAACCATGCTCGGGTCGCCCTTGCGGTGGAAAGCCATCGCGAAGGAACTGTCGTCGGTCGTTTCTTTCCAACGGAGGTCATTCGGAGCTGGCATTAGGTGTCAAACAGACAGCCTCGCGAAGACTCGTTCTACGTGGTCTTTCCCTAGACAATGCCGGAGTTATTCCGCGTTGTCACATCCCCAGCTACCCACACCCTTAGCAATCGCATCGACTGCCCGCAAATCCACGCGTTTTGACCCACGCTTCTTCTCCTCGAACGCTAATGCCACCCAACTACCGGTGCTGTCATCTCCTGGAGTTGGAGGATGGTTAATGGGATCCGCGGGGTTGGTTTTCGCGGTGATTGTGGTGGGAGGTGTTACTCGTCTCACAGAATCCGGTTTGAGCATCACGGAGTGGAAACCGATTGCTGGTGCGATACCTCCGCTCAATCGAGAGGAGTGGATGGTAGAGTTCGAGAAGTATAAGGCCACTCCGGAGTTCAAACTGTGCGTCATTTCTGCTGATTCTGTCGGCTTCAACCTCAATTAAAGGATGGTATACGCAGGTTGAATCACTCGATGAACTTGGAAGAATTCAAGAGCATTTTCTACATGGAATGGGGCCACCGCGTTCTCGGACGCATCGTCGGCATCGGATTCATCCTTCCTCTCGCATACTTCGCCGCACGGAAGAAACTAACCGCGACCCTCCCAAAACACTTGACGGCCATGGCACTTCTTTTGGGTTTCCAAGGCGCGCTCGGATGGTACATGGTTAAATCCGGTTTGGAGGACTCGTTGATGGACTCACCGAACTCTGTTCCGCGAGTGTCGCAGTACAGGTTGGCAGCACATTTGGGCACGGCGTTCTTGTTGTATGCGGGGATGTTTGGGACTGGGTTGTCCGTCTTGCATGATTGGCGGTTCGCCAACAAGGGAACGTGGAGCGGTATGACCGATGGTGCCGCTTACGAAAAGGTGTTGGCGAACCCTTTGGTCAAAACCTTCTCACGGAGGTCGAAGGCATTGACCGCGTTGGTCTTTGTCACTGCTTTATCTGGTGCATATCATGTGTTTTTTGTGGTGTCCGGGAGCCATTACTGATCTTCGGTACTCGCGATGCATAGGTGCATTTGTCGCAGGTCTCGATGCGGGTCTCGTGTATAACGAGTGGCCCCTGATGGGTGGAAGGCTCAGCCCACCAATAGATGAGCTCCTCGACCCTGCATACGCCAAAAAGAAGGATAAATCAGACTTGTGGTGGCGCAACATCCTGGAGAACCCCACTACGGTGCAGTTCGACCACCGTTGCCTTGTAAACAGCTTCCAGTCCACCCATGCGTTCAACACTTACCCATCTTTTCAGGCCACGGCGACTTATTTTGCTACCGGTCTCCTTTACGCTTCGTCCTTGAACCCCATGGCGAAAGCGGCACTCACTCCAATGGCCATGCGAATGGTCAAATCCGCTTTCGTTATGGTAAATGTCCAAGTCGTATTGGGAATCTGCACCCTCCTTTATCTCGTCCCTGTTCCATTGGCGGCCTTGCACCAAGCCGGAAGCGTCGCTCTCCTTACTACCATGGTCCACCTGTTGGTCAGTTTGCGCCGACCAGCGGCTGCCGCAAGACTCTGGCGTCAAGCCAATCTCGCAAAAGCTGCTGGGAGCAGTCGTGCATAATCATTTAATGTTCACCCTTCTCCTCCATTTTGAATCGATTCGCACGACATGAAGGGTCTCGTTTCGTGTTGTACAAGAGTATTATATTCCCAAACCCATCACACGAGGGGTAGCCTAATGAAACATGCATCTCATCTCATCTTTTAATCGTCGGCCATTTGGACATCGGGGTCTCCCGCGGTGGGTGGGGGAGCGGCGGCCGGTGGTTCGACCTCTTTGGGGACCATGGATTGCAGGTAAACATCTATTTTCTCGTCTTCGAGGATTCGGAAGTTCCCCTGGGCGGAGACGCCAGTCTCGTGCGCGCCTTCTGGACCAAGAATACCTATTGAGGTGTTCTTGATAGAGAGCTCTTTATCTTGTTGAAGGGTTTCTCGGAGGGCATGGAGGCCGTGGGTGATGAGTTCCTCAACTGAGCCTGTTGTTGGCACGGCCGATCGATCACAAGTCAGCCACGGTGGTTTAGAATCAAAGGCGGGAAGTCACGGACAGTCTGCGAAGCCCTCGTAATGTTTTTCGAGATAAGTTTTGGCACTTTGACTCCTGGCGCCGATGGACATGGCAAAGTACTCATACGAGTTACCAGAGGGTGAAAATTCGTAGAGGTGCGGGCCGGTTTTGTCGAGTCCGATCACGAGGAAGCCAACACCGTACGGTCTACGTCCGTACTCCTGGGTATTAACCTGCGCCTCTTGGGAAATCCGTCAGAACGTTGTGTCAGAGTTGAATGCATGGAGTTCGTACTATCGGCGATGGAGGAGACGAGGCGATTGGCCGGAATTGGTCGGTTGTAGATCATTCGTTCAGCCATGGCCTGCTGCCGCATGAAATTGCTAAGAGAGATATTAGGACACGCGAGCGAATGACACAGGAAGTACAATACCTCAGCACGCGAGCGTCCGATGTCAGTCCTGCGATCGCAATGCCGACGTGATCATCTATGCGATACATCTTCTGCTGATACGAAGCTAACTCTCCGGTGGATCGCTTTGGACAATCAGGACCTGGGGGTCAAGAACGAGGGTCCCGGCACACCTTGAGTGCCAGTAGGATGGCATGGGTCTTGGAACGTAGGCCCACGGCTGCTGATCCCTGCTTCACGGCTTCCAAGGCATATTCGACCTGGTGCAGACGTCCCTGGGGCGAGAAAACGGTGTTGTCCGAGTCGTAGGTGTTCCTGAACTGGGATTAAAGTCAACGACACGGTGAAGTCGAGCATGGACGGACTCGCCATGGTTTGCGGACTGGAGAGGATAAAGGTGAGATTTGGCTGACGCGTAATCCGACCAAGGTTTCGCTCTCTTTCCTTTTTTGTGCTGACATCCACACTCCGCTCGGCGTCCCATCTCTTCTCCGACATTGACTGACTCGCTGTCGACGACGACGACGATTCGCAGCTGTCTTCAAGAGACGGTCTCGACAGGCTCTCATTCTTAGAGGTGATGCAAAAAAATCCTTTTTTGCCCCCGCCATCGTACAATCCGCAGCAGCCACCGCTACCCCCAGGTCCTCCTCCTCAACACCCCCCCCAGGGGGATTACCCTTCCTACTGGCCCGCCGGGAACCAGGGACACGGCCAGCAGCCTAGTTCCGGAGCTTACAACTCGCAATGGAACCCTCCCCAGCCAGCCCAGCCACCGCGTCCGCCTGCTGAGCAGTCTGCTCTGTACGCGAACTACGGCTATGGTGGTAACCAATCCTACTGGCAGCAGCAACAGCAACAACAGCAGCACCAACGTCACCAACAATCCTACCAACCTCCACACCCACCACCAGTTCCCCAGCCTCCCCCACACCCTCCCGCGCAACAGTACTCGCAATATCAACCACCCGCTTCCTACCAGCCACAACCTTACGTTCCCCATGTCCCTGGACCTCCACCCGTTCAGCAGTATCAGCCACAGCCACGGCCGCTCCAGGCCCAACCAACGCCGCCGTACTTCCCCCCACCACCTCGCCCTCACCAAAACCAACCTAGTCGCCAGGGCTCTCAACAATTCCAGCAACCGCCTCCGAAACGTCAGCGCTTTGAGAATGGTCCCAGGAACTTCCAGCAAGCTCAATTCCAGCCCCCTCCGGCGAACCAGATGCCCCCTCCCCTTCTCCAAGCACAACCCACTCTGCCGAACTATATACCCTCTCTACCTCCAATCCAGCAACCTCTGAACGCGCAGAACCACGGTGGTATGCAAAACCGCGGGCGGACCAACAAGTCCGGATCCATGGGCGCGAACAGGAACCGACCCCCTGGTCAGCAGAATAACCGCGGAAACTTCCCGAACAATCAGAACCGCAGGAGTAATCTCGGAGGGAATCAGGCCGGCGGCAGTTTCCGCAACCAGCAGCGACAGAACAACCTTGGGAACCGCGATCACAACAACAATCGTTCGTTCAACGCTGGTCAGCAGCAGCAAGGTCGTGGGCGGAACAACCAGCGGTCCGGCAGGAACGACGGGAGTTTCATCGCACATGGTCCCAGCACTGGCGCGAAGAAGGAGGAAGTGAAGCGGGCTATGACTGATTTCAAACTGGTTGGCATTGAGATCAAGCAGCTTGGCTGGAGCTGGGGGGTCATCCCCTCCTCGCAGAAAGTCGACTCGCAGTCGCAGAAAGTCGATCTTCCCGTTGAACCGAACCGTGAATCCCCCGGTCCCGTCAAAACCGAGGCAGATGAGAGGGCCTCCTCTGAGAAAGACCTCCCTCAGCCCCATTTGGATGCGAGGCAGGACGATTCTAACGCTGATATTAAAGCAGACTCTTCCGAGCTAGACTCATTACCCGCCAAGCCGGACCTTGGTCTTCCGCCTGTCCCGCATACTGGGGGCGCCGCGGCCGTTCCTTCTCCTCCTTCCCGCATTCGCATCTATTTCCACACTCCTGTCACGCCTAAAGATTCCATGCCCATTCCTCACGCATCCGCTGTTCCTGTTGATCTTTCTGCTCTCGCAACCTCTCAGGGTTCTCCCCGGAAAGGAAAGCGAAAGAGAGCAGAGGATGAAGAGGACGAGGATGCCGAAAACCGCGCTTCACACCCGTCCACTGCACATCACGACGATGTTGTCAGTGTGACTGCTCATCCTGATCAGGATGGTTTCAGGGATAGCGCCGCGCCTAGCGTCGGAGAGTCGACCAGCGAGGGTGACTGGCTCATGGCTGCAATCGGCGAGGGTAGCGCTGAGGGGGATGGGCCTGATGTTTCTCATCCTCCTCCTCATGTCACCCACACAGTAAATGGTAAGCTTGATGTCTTTTTTTCCATCCCGTTCTCGCGGGCGCGGATGAGTCCTCTCCCCATCGAAATTCCGACAACTCCCCTGACTTGGTTTTGTCTCATTTAAGGTGTCGATAACGATGAGGTTGACGACGGTGAAGTCGAGCGGACGATCGTTGGTCCTCCTGACGAGTCTTCCTATCCCGAAGATGTTAAGGCTCCTAGTCATGTACACACCAATGGCTTGGTGTCTGACTACGTCCCTCCATCATCCGGTGATCCCCCTGGTCTTCCGACCGGAGATCCTTCGATTGTTGGCGATGTTTCAGGTGCTCCAGACGAGCAACAAACACAACAGGATCCGCCTGTTGAGACGGATGGAGAGGACGAAGACGATTCGCCGGATTTCGTCGCTTTCCCCGATGATCAATCCTCTGTCCGTGACGAGGATCACCGCTCTGCTTCCCCCGAGTCTCATCCCGCTTTCGATTATGGGACTTTTACTAACAGGAGGTTGGGCACTGGCACTTCGTTTGCCTCTACCGTTGGGGAGAACGATTCACAGGAAGTTTCGTACTCTGAGTATGGTTCGACGCTTGTGAACGAGGATGTCACTATGTCTACCGAACAGAGGAGTGTGCAAATGGCTGGAGATCCTGTCCGCGATTCTCTTTCGCCCACATCGACTCTGTTAACAATCGGTCAAGAAACTGGTGACTCGGCTTTGCAAGCTGGAAAGGCAAAGGCGTTATCGGCCAACCGACTCGCAATCTCTTACGCTTCGGCAAGCCGGAGGATATTGATCGACGCTATGGCTGTGGACGTACTCAGGGTATTCCGGCAAGAACATCGGATTGAGATTGGACTCAGCATTGAGAAGGGGGACGAGGCCGAGATCAAGGGCATCGTTGTAAGCACTCATCGCCACCCTTTCGATTTTGGAATTCTGACTCGTTCTGTCCAGGTTGAAGTACTGTCTGAGGCTACGAAGAAGTACATGCCCCTGCAACTCGTCTCTGAGGCTTACGAGTCAGACCCGATGTTCCCACCTCTGCTGACCGCTAAACTCCCGTCAAAGTTGACTTTGGTGATTCACTTGGATACCGAGAAGCCGATTCCGGAAGCGAAATGGGTGAAGACTGGTGACATTCACGAATGGGTCCGGTCCACCTTTGGTCGGATCTTCTCTGGCGCCGGGGAGGGATGGGAAAAGAAGATTGTGGTTCAAGATCCCGATCCGGTGAGTCGGCGCTTCTACCATGACGTCGTAAATCGGTTGACTGACGTATCCTTTGCTTTCCCAGGCACCAACAATCAGGAGCATCTTGGACGGATGGGCTGTGAACGGGAACGTTGGCTCCCAGACCGAACGTCAGAGGTTCGTGAAAACGCATCTATCAGAGATGGATAACGTTCTGGAGATTCTCTTGCGTTTGATTCGTGGGGAGCGGGCGACTGCATTCCCTCAGTCGAACGCTACTGTCGCAGCCACGCGGAACGGTGTACCAGGCCCCCTTCTGGCCGCGATCGAAGGTCACGCGCACGGCACGCAGCAAACTCATGTTTCTCTTGCGGTGCTCGCGATGTTCCGGATGCTGGTGGAGTTCGCCAAGCGAGCGGACGGAGATAAGGGCAAAGGGGAAGTGGAGGAGAGGGTGGGGGAGATTATCCGGTGTTTACCCGTTCAACTCCTACACAAGAGCGTGGAAGGCATGTTCAAGGAGTGGAAGGTTGAGAAGAAGGGAGGGAATGCTGGTGCGAGATGAGCCGACCCGTTCAAGGTGTCGTCGGGCCCATTATTTCTCTGTCTTCTACCACTCTATGTTATTTTCCTTCTTGCTAGTGCTCGTTCGTTTTGTCACCGCTCTTGTCAGATAGAACAATCCTTCATCCGCTGTAAATATGCATGATCATCTTACACTACCTTAACAGACCAGCCAAGAGGGCTTTATTTTTTGGACGGCCAGGTGGTGGGAAATCACCATTCTTGAGGACGCATGACATCATTGTGGGGTACAGGTCATCGACACGACGCCCATCATTCTCTTGGACAACTCGTGCCCTGGATACGAATCTCCGCTACCCCACCATGATGAAACAGGGCTGTGTCTTTTGTATGAGCTCGAGTGGATCTCTGAGCATCATCGGGGTATCACCTGGATAGAACGACCCGCAGTTCTGACGATGACGCACCCGCGTCGACCCCTCGCGTATAAATACAAGGTGCACCTCGAGTAACCGTCCCCCTCACCAAATCAAACCCAACCTCGAAAACAACTTCACAACTCAATCACACTCTACAACTCCCACTTTTATCACCCAAAAACACTATCATGTCTCTTTTCTCTTCCCGCCGCCGTCGTGCCCCCGTCACCACCACATCCACGAGGAGGAGGACAGGATTCAGGAACCCGTTGAGGCGACGCGACCCAGATCGTGTCGCTGGAGGGTTCAAAGCCGCGCTCTCGAACCCGAACACTACTCGGGACGGGAGGAAACACGCGAAGCGCCAGCTTCGTGGAATGGTGAGTTTCTTCGATTCTACGACTCATCTTACCTCCGCCCGGATGCTGATGTACGTTTTTGGTGACTTTTTTTAGGGTCGGGGAGATGAAACCCATGTTCCTTTGATGACCAAGATCAAGCGATCCCTTGGGATAAGGAGCACGCCCAGACAACACAGAACGCCCGCTCACACCACCACGGCCACGAGGACTCGAGCTCGTCGGAACGGATGGTTCGGTCGCCGAGCCTAAGTTTCGGGGTCCCTCCAGTTGGTGTATGCGCACACCCGGTTCTCCTTCCCAACCGAACGCTCAAAATATGCCTAACGCAGTTGGTGGGGGGTTTGTTATTACTCCCTCTATCCCTTCCTACTCTTGCCCCCTCCCTTAATACGATGTCGTGCCGCATATGCCACTTCTTCCTCTACTACTCTACAGCCTTACCTATACCACTAAACCCAACCCTGGGATGTATCCGTTCGATGAACTGTTCCTACATGTAGCAATTAGCGATTTTAACTCCCTCTTGAATACCATTGTTCTACTGAGGCACGAACTTTCCTGCTCGAATCTTCTCCCGACTGAGTTCCCAACACAATCTTACACTGCCGGACGAGTTCATATAAGATCGAGCCTGACGTGATATAATTCACCTACGTTACATACGTCTACCCCGGTCACAAAAATAGTTCAGTTGGAGAGGGATTACAAGGTCAATCATCATAATGTTCCATCCTACCGGCCCTCTCGACGTACTCGCGCATCCAATCCGGTCTTCGAGCATGTTTTTGAATGATCGCCAACTCCAGTTCTCTCGCCCTCCTCAACTCCTCCCTTTCTTGCGCAGAATCCTCGCTCTCGCCTTCGCCTTCCGCTGGGGGATCTCGAGCCTGGGCAGCAGATCCACTAGGTGATGGAGCGGCCATAGCAGAAGTGATCACGTTCATCTCCGTCCTCAGCATATTCTCTCGCCTCCTCAACTCTGTCCGTCTACGATCCCACAACGCTGGAACGAGGGTGATGAGCATCAACGACACAAAGGTCTTGACCTTGTGAAGAAATGTCGGTGGAGGGGGATCCCTTGACCCTAATAACACATAATTCTCATCGCCGAGGTTGATGTTGGCCAACGCGTTCGGGATTAGGTTTCGTGCATTCTCCGAATGTCGAGCTGCATCCCGCTCCTCGTGCTCGTTGAGTCCGGGAAAGTCCGCATCACCGTTAATACCGCCCTGGCCGTCTTCATCCCGCCTGGGTTGCGCTGGGTCTCGAGTGGCAGCGACAGCAGCCCTGATAGCGCCCCACGCCTCGTAGAGTACCCACATCCCAATAATGACCCCGAAGAATGGTGTCTGACCGGGGGAAAAGAAGTACATTATCAGGGTGGCCCTCATCGCTAGCATGAATAGCGGAGTCAATAAGGCCCGCATGGGAAATTGGCGGAGGTTGATCGCAATCTCAAAGAGGACCTCTCCTTCGACTTGGGGTTGGGCGACGTTGGGCAAAGGGACGTTGGGAGTCACGGGAGCAGGTGGGTAGAGAATCGTCGGTGTTGGAGTTGGAGGGTAAGGAGACCACACCGCTGGTGGTAGCGGCGGCGAGGAGAGGATCGTGTACGTATAGCTCAGAACATTCAATGCATGTGTTTGTAGAGCCGATGGGGCCGCGTTCGGATTCGACAATGAGAGGAAGGATTGACCGCTACGATCTCAATGTTCAGCGTTCGGGATTCCACCGCGCGCGCAGCCACTCACTCTTTCATCACTCGCTCGTATTTGAGGCCAGGAGCGAAGGGAGGAATTGGTTCATCGAAAACCTCGGGCCACGCCCAGCCACGGTAGTATAGCTCGATCCTCGCCGCTTGCTTATGGAGGTCGAGGTCATTGAGGTTAAATAACGGTACCTCTGCCGCGGTGTTAGCGCAGAGAGTCGCGAGTGCCCAGTCGTGGATCGCGAGAATATACGGCTGCCGATGAGTGTATTGTGGATAGAGGTGTGCATGGTAGGTTGTGGATACGAGGGGTGAAGGTATGGTCGTGGTTTGCGTTTGGACCGGCTCAAGTGGTGTAGGCCGTCTCTTTGGCGGCCCAGTCGTCCAAGCTGATGGATGCACGGCCAGGTGAACGGTTCGCGAGTGTTGAGGGTTCTAGACGATACGCGCCACGGATTAGCAACCCAGCGCCCAGCGATGGCATGAGTAGCGTGGGGGGAAAGCTCACCGGCCAGATGTCCTGGATCTGCTCGTCGTCACGTAACAGCCTTCCTGCGTAGATGAGCCTCTGGCCCTCTACTTTTGGTCCTCCAGGGCATGACTTGGATATCTCGGACTTGATGTTCGCAACCGAAGACGAGTCGGGAACTTGAACTTGAAAGGAATGAGAGTGAGCCGGCAGCTCGACCTTGAGCGAGATGCAGGACATTGAAGATGAGAGCTCAAGCAAATGAGTCTGTGAGGATTCGAGGGTGGGAGGAGGAAGGGATGAGTTCGAGGGGTGGGGGTGAGGTGAGTAACACGCGGATCGGGATGATGTCGGACTTGAAATGCAAGCCACCTTGACTTCATACGTGGCCAAAGTTTACAAGCGCTAATCGTATATTCCACATTCTAAATTTACAAAGCGTTGACCGTAAGAGTCTTGCCCTCCCTCGCGCTCTGGTGGGCCAACTCGACGAGTTGAACGACAGAGGTGGCCTCGTCCCATTTAACAGCCGACTCCGCTCCCTCTCGGATGCAGGCGGCAAGGTTCTCGAACAACTTGACATAAGAACCACTCTCGTGGGATGGCCAGCTGCAGACACCAGTTAGCCGGTTTCGCAGCGCCGAGAGGGGTAAAGGTACTTGCCGGTTGTTGACTATCTGACCGCCTTCTTGGAGGTTCTCGATCGTACCGTCGATATCCCACGGCTCCCTACCAAATACAGACGCGTGAATGGACGTAGGGTCCGTAATCACCCTCAGCTGTCCCTCTTGAACATCCACTCCGTACTTGTGGAAAGTACCCTTGGTCCCCCTCACGACGTATCTCACCGGTCGGGTGTGAACGGACAAGATCGCCGCACGCAAAACCACAGTCAATGGGCGAGGGCGGTCGGAGTTGGCCGGGTAGTACAAAAAGATGGAGAACTGAGGGCGCGGGGGTCAGTCGTCTCAATTCAACCATGGGAATCCCTGCGCTCACCGAATCGTCAACATCAGGATGTCCGATACCTCGGACGTTCTGACTGAAGGCGGTCAATGACTCTGGACGGCCGAACAAAACCAAAGCTTGATCGATGAGGTGGGATCCTAAATCGTAAACCTGGCCGGCAGCGGGCAAGGGTTCATCCTTCCAGGTCCCCTTCAAAGCAGTTCGGTAACGGTCGAACCTAGGGAGATTGGATGTAATGTCAGTCACAGAGCACGCTTGTTTTCAGTAAAAGAAAAAAAAAAGTACCTCGATTCAAATTCCCAGACGTGACCAAGATGCTGGGGGGAAGACGGGGGCAATGAAAGAAGTTTGCGGAGGGCCAAAAAGTCCGAATCCCAGCGTCTGTTCTGGAAGGCGTAGAGGATCAAGTTCTTGGATTTAGCCAACTCTCCGAGCTCTTTCGCTTGATCTACGGTAGCCGTTACCGGCTTGTCGACGAGGACTTGTAGAAATCAGTGGGCGAGAAACATGGAGAGTAGGGTGATAGGTCCGAGATCTACACTTACCATGTTTTCCCGCCTCCAATGACTTCTTCGCAAACTCGTAGTGGGTCTCGTTGGGAGTAGCGATCACGATCAACTCGATGTCCTTGTCGTTCAAGGCGTCATCCAGAGTCGTGTGGACGGTAGCAGTGACGCCGAACCTCTCGTGGAGTTTACCCCCCTCGCTCTTTGGGCTTCTCTCCAAAACAGCGTTTAAGGAGAAGAGTTCTGGAAGAGCGAGGATGAAGGGTACGTGGAAGGTGAGACCGGCTAAGCCAGTTCCTAGGACGCAAGTACGGATAGGCTCCATGTCTTTTTTTTTCGTGGTTTGCTCCAGAGGTCCACGGGATTAGCCGTTCTTCGGCGAGACCGCTGAATTAGATAGGCTTTCCCACCAGCCAGGACTCATCTGACTGCGCTCTACAGTATCACATCCTTCGCGAAGATGGCGACGTTGCCGCGGCCGATTCAATCGATCCTGATGTCTGGGGTAAATCACCAGCGTCCTCTACGCCAAGGCGCCTGCCGCTTTGGCTTACACTGCTGCTAGCTTGGGGGGACGGTTGGATCCCGCTTAACCACCTCACGGGGGACGCTGCCACGGCAAGGGTTCCCCGTGTCAAGTTCGGCAATGTATGCGCCCACGCCAACTGGACGCCAGAGGCGTCATCTCCAAGGATATGTCTCAAGGGTCATCGACCAGTCATAGGTCGCAAGAGAGTTCAAGAACTGAGGGGTGTCTAGGAGGTGGAGGTCATTCCTCTGATGGTTCGCTATCTGATAAACCAGGTGGAAGGCAATGGCCAATCTGCACGACTAGCGACTTGCAAAAATTTCCTCTTATGTAGGTTATTTTTCCTTCCTCACCAACCGAACGTGATCGGATTGCTCATGTTCATGATATACGGTAGTGTTCGTCGTCACCGTGAGGAATTCCTTGGTGCACGCTTGGTTTATCTTCTGGTCCCTGGTCCCCTCCAGCGGCGTACCGGAGACACGGGGAGGTAACTCGTGAATTCGAGCGCGGCCACCGATGGAAACTGTGAGCCGGGCATCGTATATTCCGAAATCCTATAGGCGGTCATACACTCAGTCCGTGAATTGGCCAGGCATTACAGGCGATGCAGGTGGCACGTCAGTTTCCCCTCCTACCCCTGCTCCCACTCCCTCAACCGCAAGCACCCCCCCTCCATCACACGTCACGGGGCCACACCGAAATAGCTGACGCAACCTCCTTAACTGGCAAGCCTGAGAGATACGAAGGTCGGCAAGGTCATCAATTCGCTTTACCGGGGCCCGCGGCTTTCGAGATCGACATGGAGTCTTCCCGTAGCGTTTGACTAGCAACTCGATATGCTTAGCCACCATGGTCGTGTCAGTGATATGCCGTGACAAGGCTGCTGGGCTTCGGGTTTTGTGGTCTTTATAGAACCTGAAAGTGTTTCGCCCAATCAACTCCCAGGCATCGTGATCCATGGGTCCACAATACCTATGGTCCAGGCAAACAGGATTACGACTTCGGCTGTGTTCGAACACTGCAGGTCTTCAAGGCGCCTGAGAGCCGCGATGATCTTTGCTGGCGTACGAGGTAGCTTCGACCATGAGCGGGTTGCGAGGTCAAGCATACACTCGAGAGCGGCCATCTTCCCATCCCCGGTGGATATTATCTTTTCGCAGGAGGTGAAATTCGAGTGGCGGAGATGGTCCCGCCACAAATCCGATGATGCAAACTCGATCAGGACGACTGCGATCATCATAGGCTTCTGGCCGGTCATGACCACCGGTCGCCCGTCCTGTACGGGGAGATCTGGAAACTGGAACGGGTCGCCAACTGCTTGGAGAAGTTCATTGACGTCCTTTCTTTGATAGTTCTCCCGAGAGGAGAACCACTCGGTCGTGAATCTCCAAAAGATCTCCAGGGCCAAACGGCGTGATTGTAGATGGTGGGCTGGTAGTAGCGTCGATGTAAGAATTGGAAGAACCATTTCACGGAAACCACTGTAACTCGGACTGGCCGATAGGATGTTGAATGCGATGAATCCTGGATGTGGTGGGGATTCCGTAGGATAGAACTTCTCGCACAGCGACAAGAAACCCAAGAGGACAGGGATCCAACTATGGCGTACAACTGGGTGAGGCGTGGAGTTAAACCACTTCCCTAGCATTTGCATTACCTCGCTGGCCATCTGATAGCGTTCGCCCTCTAGGTACGCGGAATTGAGAAGCTCGGCGACCAATAGAATGCCTAGTTCCCCATCTCCCACGAGCTGGAACGGGTTAAGATGAGCAGGTGCGGATATGACCACTGCTAGATACCATTCGTCAGCCCTCCGCTCCCTGATGCTTATTCGTAACTGTTGAAAGAAGAGATCGATTGCCACACACAACGCGTGACTACTTCTCAATGAGCAAAGTCCGTGGCAAAAATGGGACCACGTACTTAGTGTTGGGAGCATACAAATCACGAATATCGACCTGGAGGCCCAGAGAGATAGCCATCATGAGGAAACAGCTTGTTTTGAGGATGGGGGGGATTTGATTGCCGCCAGTGGCAAATCTCTGGCAGATCGGTCTCATTGTTGGAAAGTAGAGAACCCCGGTGGGTTCATGAACACGCCTCCGCCGCCAGAGGGTCTGGAGGATGACCCTGCTCAACCAGAGCTTTTCCGTTATGGATAAATGATCGGGTACGTCCTCGAGTAGCTCCCAGCGTCCGAGCGTTGGACGCCCTGCAGTATCCGCAACAAATCGGAGGATGTCTATGACTAGCATGAACCTTGGCTCGGGAGAGGGTACCCGCACACTGAGAATACGTTCGCAGAGTTCTATGAGGACATGACTCTCCGGTTCTATGATGAGACGTACGCCAAGAAGTGACGACAGCGCCATCCCTATTGAACTTGCGTGCTCCAACTTGCCCGGGACCACGTGCCCATCCATTAGACAATCGAGGAAGAGATCCATGAGGGTGTGGGGTGATAGGGTCCCTACAATTTCTGGGTACAAGATTATGTCTGCAGCAAACCGGACGGTGGAGAATATCACTTCGGTATCTGTGGTGGAGTAGAGGACCCAAGCAATGCAACGGATATCCGCATTGCAGACGTCCCAGTCGATAGGAACATCCTCAAAGATCCGGGTGGGTGGGACCGCAACAACGTCAAGTTGTATGTGTTCCGTCCCCCCCGCAACGGCTGGAGTGCAACTAAATCTCTTCAACACATCGCAAACTCCAGGACAAAGGTCTCCAATGGTTCGCCCGAGGTTTTTGACGTAAGGGATGGGCGTAATAAGTGGTCGTAACAAACGAGCGAATGTTGTGTCGTTGTGTAGTATGTATCTGATGACCGACCGAGTAAGAATGGAAGGAGGTGTCTGGTAGGGGCAGTTATAATAAAGCGTTGCTGCGAGTGTGAGGAAGACATATGAGGTGACTCCGAAGAGCATGACGCCAATAATGACCCCGCCAACCGTACGGCTGATCGTCCAGAGGTAATGCGAAAGAGCACAACCGAGCAAGAGCAATGCGAGCTGAAGCATCACCGGAACGCTCTCGATGGCAAGGTGAAAGTGCCACTTCTGGAGTCCATCCAGCTTCCGCTGTCTGTCCCGGCTCTTGTCGGCAGCGGAGCCCCCGCGGTTCCTGAGATATCAGTTGACCCATTGCTTCCCGAGCATCGCGAAGAACGCGGAGAAGAGCGAGGTGGCGAGGCTGGCGTAGAGCAACGACTGAACGGTGACGATCTCGGAAGGAGGGCTGGTCCAGGTGGCTGCGTTTTGGTCCGCGTCGGGGAAGAGGGAATTGTTCATATTGTGGATGAGGATCCGCATGTAGGTGGCGGTCGTGTCATTTGGATCTGGTTCTAGCTTCGATTGAACATCGATTATGAAGGCCGAACTAACCGCAGAGAAGAGACCAGCCTGTGCACCTCCGGATTCAACGTTTAGCAACTAGCGTGGAAGTCAGACGACTTACAAAGATGAGGGACGTGTTCAAGTCCTCGTCGTACTTCTTCGCATAATCGCGATCGAATTCTCCAGATTCCTTGCGGTACACGACGAAGAAGTCGGCTCGCGAGTCATTGGTCCTGAGCGGATCGAAAAATTCTTTGAGGGCTGAATGGAGGCTGGATTTGGATGTCAGCCGTTGTCCGGGTATCACTGCGGTCAAACAGACTGGACGCACCACTTCGGGTCTATCTGGACGACTATTGGATTTTGCGGTTGAGGGTTCTCTCCCTCGTGCGGAGGCGAGCTCATCCGTTTCAATCGCGGGGAGAGGGTGGGAGATTGAGCGCTTGAGTTCGCCGTCGATCATTACGCCATCGGCGTTCTTCGCGACATGCGAAAGACACTATGTAAAGGTGCGTTCCCTCGTCTCAAAGACTCAAAATCGTGGGTCCGGCGTACCAGAAAATGCTTCTTTGTAAACACCGAGTCCTATATTCGGGGTT
>Ga0307511_10000826_pt1 | contig 33021 bp, 31 predicted proteins | sample 13_EM_MG_FD_200266 | JGI IMG/M metagenome (GOLD analysis project Ga0307511, IMG submission 200266) | Populus trichocarpa ectomycorrhiza microbial communities from riparian zone in the Pacific Northwest, United States - 13_EM | ecosystem: Host-associated > Plants > Roots > Unclassified | place... | reverse complement strand
CGCGGCCCTCAGCGCCTCGGGATCCGTGTGGTAGACGACGTTCAGGTACTCGCGGTCGGTGAACCGCGACCGAACCGGCGCCCAGGCCGGCGCGGTCAGCGGGGTCGCGAGCCGGCGGGCCACTTCCGATGCCTTCACCACTACCTCCTTGCCGTGACGCCGGCCTCGGCCAGCTCACGAAGTTCATCCGCCGAGTACCCGAGCTCGCCGAGCACCTCGTCGTTGTCCTGCCCCAGTCGCGGCGCGTGCCTTCGAACACTCGCAGGCGTGGCCGAGAACCGCACGGGGGAGCCGATCACCCGATAGGTGCCTTCGGTGGGGTGCTCGGCCGTCTCCAGCAGGCCGACCTCGTTGACGTAGGGGTCCTCGGTGACCTCGTCCAGGTCCAGGACCGGGGCGAAGGGAATGCTCAGCCGGGCGCAGGCCTGCGCCCACTCGGCCGTGGACCGCTGCGCGGCGTACTTCTCGATCAGGTCGTAGAAGGCGTCGAAGTTGGCCGCGAGGCTGGCCGAGTCCTGGAACCGCGGGTCCTGAAGGACCTCGGGGTGGCCGACCTCGGCGAAGAAGTCCTCGATGTTGCGCTTGCTGTACGGCAGGATGCAGGCCCAGCCGTCCTTGGTCGGCACGGCCCGGTGGCCGGGGGACAGCGAGCGGGAGAAGCCCATCAGGCCGGCGGCCGGCTCGAAGGTGCGGCCGGCCAGGTGCTCGACCAGGTTGAAGGCGAGCATCGTGTCGGTCATCGGCACCTCGACGCGCTGGCCCTCGCCGGTGCGCTGCTTGTGCACCAGGGCCGCCAGCACACTGTATACAATCGTCAGTCCACTGACCTTGTCGCCGAGAATGGTCGGCATGTAGGTCGGCGTGCCGGTGGCGCGGCGCATCAGGTCGGCGGTGCCGGACGCGGCCTGCACGATCTCGTCGTAGGCGGCGCGGTCGGCCAGCGACGAGTCGCTGCGAAAGCCCTGCGCGTTGCAGTAGACCAGGCCGGGGTTGACCTCGGCCAGCTGCTCGTAGTCCAGGCCCAGCCGGCGCAGCGCGCCCGGGCGCATGTTGGTCACCACCACGTCGGCGGTCTTGACCAGGTCCAGGAAGACCTGCTTGCCGCGCGGGTTCTTCAGGTTGAGCGAGACCGCGCGCTTGTTGCGGTTGACGTTGAGGGCCAGCGATCCCATGCCCTCGTTGCGGTACGGGGCGGTCAACCGGCTCGAATCGCCGGTCGGCGGCTCCACCTTGATCACGTCGGCGCCCATGTCGCCGAGGATCTGTGTGGCGTACGGGCCCATGACCACGGTCGCGAGGTCGATCACCCTGATGCCGTCCAGAGCCCCCATGCTCTCCGCCTCCTCAGTTGTTTGCCTTACATGAACTACTTTGCCCCGCCGGCTCGCTTTACGCAATGTGATACGGTTCTACCTATATAGATAAGGAGACGGTCATGGCCGAGCTGCGTCCGCACCACCGGGCGGTGGACCGGATCGCGGAGATCCTGGAGGCGGTGGTCACCGAGCGGGCCGGCCTCACCCTGACCCAGCTGGCGCTGCGCCTGCACGCGCCCGTGTCCTCGGTGCAGAAGCTGGTCAACGGCCTGGTCGCCGTCGGCTACCTGGAGGAGGACGGCAAACGCTTCCGGCTCGGGGCCGCGCCCTACCTGCTGGCCATGCGATCCGGGCAGCGGCTCGTGTCCACCGTCAACCACGCCGACCTGGTCGACCTGTTCAACCGCACCGGCCTGAGCGCCGTGCTGGCTGTGCGCACCGGGGACACCTCTGTGTACGCAGATTGGGCCGGCACCGACGACCCGTTCAACTACCTCACCGTGCAGCAACTGCGAACCCCGCTGCCCGAGACGGCAGTAGGTCGGATCTTGCTTGCGTACATGCCCGACCGCGAACGGCACGAGATGGTCGCCGCCCGCTACCCCGACGACCGGCCCGGCGCCCTGGCCCTGCTGACCGAACTGAGCCGCGTCCGCGAGGCCGGCTACACGATGGGGGACAGCGGTCCCATGCTGCGTGGCGTCGCGTCAGTCGCCGCGCCGGTGTGGGAACAGGGCATGGTCGTCGGGGCCGTGGCCCTGGCCGGTCCGCACGATCTGGCCGTGGAGAAACTGCCGGCGATGGTCGACGTGCTGCTGGAGGAGCTGCGCCGCTACGCGCGGCGGGTCACCTGAGGTAGGTGTTGCGGATGAGGCCCGACTCGTAGGCGAACACCACTGCCTGAACCCGATCTCGCAGTTCTAGCTTGGCCAGAATGTGCCCGACGTGGGTCTTGACGGTTCCCTCCGACAGACACAGCCGGGTGGCGATCTCCGCGTTGGACAACCCGCGTGCGAGAAGCTCCAGCACCTCTCGTTCCCGGGCCGTGAGCAAGGCCAGCTTCGCGGACCGGCCAGGGTCGTGATCGACGACTCCGTCGACGAACCGCTCAAGCAGCCGGCGAGTGACCGTCGGGGCCAGCACGGCGTGGCCGTCGGCGACAACACGCACGGCCGAGAGCAGATCCGCGGCCAGCGCGTCCTTGAGCACGAACCCACTGGCGCCTGCCTTGAGCGCGGCGTAGACGTACTCGTCGAGGTCGAAGGTGGTCAGCATCAGGACTCGTGGGCCGGCGGCGCCGAATCGGGCGGCGATCCTGCTCGTCGCCTCCACCCCGTCCGCCTCGGGCATTCGGATGTCCATCAGCACGACGTCGGGAGAAGTCCGCGCCACCACGTCCACCGCGTCAGCGCCGTCGCCGGCCTCGCCGACCACCTCGATGTCCGCGTCGTTGTCCAGGATCATGCGCAACCCGGTGCGGACCAGCGCTTGGTCATCCACGACGACGACCCTGATCGTCATTGGTCCGCGCTCCGCAGGGGCAGGCTCGCGCGGACCAGGAAGCCGCCATTCGGGGTCGGCCCAGTCTGAAACGCGCCGCCCAGTATCGCGACCCGCTCCCGCATGCCGCGCAGCCCGTTGCCACTGTGGTCGGTCGACTGGTTCTGCCGTCCGTGTCCGTCGTCGGCGACCTCCAGCTCCAACGCGTCGGGCCGGTAGGACAGCACGACGGTGGCGGTCGCGCCAGTGCCGGCGTGCTTGATGGTGTTGGTCAGCGCCTCTTGCACGATCCGGTAGCCGGCAACGTCCACAGCCGACGGCAGCGGGCATGGCTCGCCGTCGATTCGCAGGTCCACCGATCGGCCGGCGGCGCGGATCTGCTCCACCAAGCGGGGCAGGCGTTCCACACCCGGCGGTGGCGACCAGTGCGAGTCGGCGTCGTCCGGCCCGAGGGCGCCCAGCAGTCGCCGGGTGTCGGCCAGTGCCCGACGTCCGGTGTCCACGATCGCGGCGAGTGCCTGCCTCGTCCGGTCAGGCCGGTGGTCCAGCTCGGCCGCCGCGCCCTGGGCCTGCAACACCATGATGGACAGCCCGTGCGCCACATCGTCGTGGAGTTCGCGGCTGATCCTGGCGCGCTCCGCGGCGACCGCCAACGCCGCCTGGGTGTCCCGTTCGCGTTCGAGGTCCGCGGCCCGCTGCTCAAGTCCGGTCAGGTATGCCTTGCGGACGTGCGCGGTGCTGCCCGCGGACCAGGCCAGCAGGAGCGCCATCGCCAACACCGGGAAGCCACCCCAGACCTGCGCCCCGACTCCGGAGACGGTTGTCAACCGGTAGGTGTACACGCTGCAACCACCGGCTGCCACCAAACCGACCGCGAGCAGGATCAGGGAGAACCGCCGCGGTCGGCCCGCGGTGGCGGCGAACAAGCCGATCAACCCGACGACGTCGACCGGGGTCGGGCCGTAGCCGAGGGTCATGTGCGTCAACGCGGCCAGCACGCCGACCACGACCGTCACTGCCGGCCACCGGCCGCGAACGAACAGCGTCGCCAGCGCGACAAGCGTCACCAGCCACCAGACACCACCGCGGACCGGTGCGGAACCTGCTGCCAGCACGGAACTGCTGCCCCAGTCGGCGGTGAAGGCGGCGGTCAGCGCCAGGAGCCCAAGCACGAGGCCGGCATCGACGAGCACCGGCTTCCGCCGGAGGCCGGCGATCCGGTGCGGCACGGTGCTCAGGCCAGGTGATCCCATGGTCGGTCCAGCCTAAGCCCTGTCCGGTCGGCGCGTATCTGCCTACAGGATGAGTTCGGGCTCCCTCTCGCGACAGATGTGCGATCAGACGCCGGCGGCTCAGGCTGGCCGCGAGTCCCGAGGTGCTGGAAGCGCTTCAGGCCAAGAAATTCCCCATGTTCGGGAGCACAAATGCGAGCCAGCAAAGCTTTCGCCGCGACGTCGTACGGGTCGGAATCGACGTGCTGGCGCTGAACGGGAACACTGGGGGCGCCGGGCGCCTGGCCGCGATCACGTCCGAGCGGGGGCTGCGGATCACCCGCCGTGTCGTCTTCGCCGTGTGGGTGTTCGCGCTCGTCGCCATACCGGTCATCCTGGTCTGGCTGGCCGGCGACGACATGCTGGACCTGCGGGTCTACCGCAACGGCGGCCTGGCCTGGCTACACGGAACGCCGCTCTACCACGACTTCCCGGCGCTGCTGTCCGGGCCGCAACTCCCGTTCACCTACCCGCCGCTGGCCGCCGTGCTGTTCAGCTTGTTCACCGCACCGCCGTTCTGGCTGACCAGCACCATAGTCCTCGCCGGCGGCTACCTCGCGCTGACAGCGGCGACAGTCGTGGTCGCTGGACGGTTGGACCACCGTCTCAAATGGACACTCGGGCCGGCCGCCGCGATACTCTCGCTGTCACTGGAACCGGTCCTGTCGACCTTCGGCTACGGCCAGGTCAACCTCGCCCTGATGGCCCTGGTCATCGTCGACTGCCTGGCACTACGACGATCCCGAGGCGTGCTGGTCGGACTGGCCGCCGCGATCAAACTGACCCCCGCCGTGTTCGTGCTGTACTTCCTCGTCAAACGCGACTGGAAAGCAGCCGCCACCTCCATCGCCTCCTTCCTCGGGTTCGGACTGGTCGGCTTCCTGTTCGCCCCCACCGACTCACGCGAATACTGGTTCAGCACCGTGTTCGACCCCAGCCGTATCGGCGGACTGGCCTACATGAACAACCAATCCCTCCGCGGCCTCCTGCACCGCCTGCACCCACTACCCGTGGTCGAGACCCTGCTGTGGGCGATGCTCACGATCATGGTGCTGGCCCTGGCCTGGCGCGCCGCCCGCCGCGCCACCAACGACGTGACCGCCCTGACCGCCATCGCCATCGCCGGACTGCTGGCCTCACCGGTCTCCTGGTCCCACCACTGGGTCTGGGCCGCGCCCGCGTTCCTGGCGCTGGGCTGGCAGCTGTGGCGAACCCGCGCGTGGCGATGGACGCCGGCGCTGCTCGGGGCCTTGGTGGTGTTCTGGTTCGCACCTTTCCAATGGCTACCCCACGGCGACGACCACGAGCTGACCTGGAGCCTGTGGCAGGACATCCCCGGCAACGCCTACGTCTGGCTCGGCCTCGGGTTCCTCACCGTGCTGGCCTTCGGCACCAGCCGGTCGGCGCGTATCTGCCTGCGGGATGAGTTCGGGTTACCTCCCGCGACAGATGTGCGATCGGACGCCGGCGACGCAGGCTTGCTGTGAATCCCGAGATACAGGAGGTTCTGCTGTGGTCAGTTCCCGAAAGATCGCCGGGGGAGTCTGCGTCGCTGTCGCGTGCGTGCTGATCGCGTTGGCAGCGACCATTCTCCAGGGCTTCGCGACAGTGTATGGCATCTCGCCGAACCACGATCTCGCCCATGACGTTGGCATGTGGCTCCCCTTCTTCACCCCTGCCCTGGTTCTGGTCGGGCTGCTCGCGTGGTCGGGTCTTCGGCTCATGACAGCCGGCGCCGCTGTTCGGCCGAGGAAGCTCCTGACGGTGACAGTGGTCCTGGGGGCCGTCATCGCCAGCATCGTGATCACCTTGGGCGCGGGGTTCTGGGGTGATCAGGTCTGCCACGACACGCGCGCGTCCACGGGCAAGACCTGCGGCGACCCGGGCAGCTTGCACACCTCCTGACCGGTCGGGTGGGTCAGCCCACCCAGTCGGCGATGTCCGCGATCACGGTCTCGTCGACGTGGGTTCCGTTGGGGGAGAAGAACATGTGGTCCAGGTCCGGGTAGATCCGGACCTCGGCCCGGGGCACCCGCCGCCAGCCGGGCAGGTCGTCCTCGACGGTCACCTGGTAGTCCCGGCCGCCCTGGAGGGCCAACACCGGGCGGTCCACCTCGGTGGCGGTGGCCACCTGGTCGTATTCCCGCAGCTGCAACCAATACGTCGCCGGGAAGCCGAACGGCAGCTCGCTGGCCGGAGTGTCCGGGGTGAGGTCGGGGCTCGCCGCCCGCGCGGCCAGCCGGGTCATCATGTCCACCCCGAGGTTCAGGTGCTTGGCCACGCGCAGGGCCGCCGCGGGCATCGGTGACGTGTCCGCGGCCAGCAGCACCACGCCCGCCACCGCCGGGGCCCACTGGGCGACCTTGGGCGCGATCTTGCCGCCGGCGCTGTGTCCGGCCACGTATACCCGATCCACCTGGCCCGCAAGCAGTTCCACGCCCGCGACCGCGGCCGGCACGTACTCCTCGACCAGCGTCGGCGTGTCGGCCGGCTTGTCGAACCGGACCGACGCCACGCCCAGGCCGGCCAGTCCCCAGGCGAGGTCCTTGAGCATCTTCACCGGGCCGGCGGTCTCGTCCCGGTCGAACGCGCCGGCACCGCTGAGCAGCACGACTCCCGCGCCGTTTCCGTTGTGCGGCAACGTCAAAGCCCCAGGTTGGGAGCCGACCAGCACCTCCTGTTCGGTGAAGAGCTCCGGCTTCGCGTAGGACGGCGGCTCCCACTGCCCGGCGGCTTCGAGCCGGAGCCCGTTCACCCGGCCCTGGCCGTCCGTCGACATCCGCAGTTCGACGGCTCCGTTGATCAGCACGCTGAACCGGTTGTCGCCCAGGCTTACCGGCTCGCCGACGTGGTGCACCGCGCCGACCTCCTTGGTCCAGCCGATCCGCACGACCTCGGCCGACACCACCGCGCGCAGTTCCGGCGCGAACAGCTCGGCCAGCTCCTCGAAGCGGTCGGCGGACGCCAGCTCGACTATCGTTCTCATCATGTGCGAACGGTAGCACGATGTGAGATCATAGGTCCATGAGCACCATGGAACTGCTGGCCCACCCGGTCCGGATGCGGATCGTGCACGTCCTGCGCGGGCGGGAGCTGACCACGGGACAGCTGTGCGAGCTGCTGCCGGACGTCTCGAAGGCGATGGTCTATCGGCACGTCGAGGCGCTGACCGCGGGCGAGGTCCTGGAGGTGGCGAGCGAGCGGCGGGTCCGTGGCGCGGTCGAGCGGACCTACCGGCTGCACAACGCGACGATCGCCACCGAGGACCTCACCGTCGACGACTACCGCCGCGGCTTCGACCTGGCGCTGGCCACGCTGCTGGCGGAATTCACCGCCTACCTCGACCGCGACGGGGCGGATCCGACAGCCGACCTTGTGGGCTTCCGGCAGCACGCGATCTGGCTCAGCCGTGAGGAACTGGCGGAGTTCATGGCCGATCTGCGCGAGGTGATCGTGCCGCGGCTGGCGCAGGAGCCAACCGCGGACCGGTCGCGTTATTTATTGAGCCCCATAGTGTTTCCGGCCGAGGAGTGAGCGCCGGGTAGGCGCTGGACCAGGTCGGCCAGCAGTTCGTCCTCGGCCGGCGCGCCGCGGTAGCCGATGTGCAGGTCCGGCCGCACCACGAACGCCGCCGCCCGGTCGATGCCGTACCGCTTGTGCGCGGCCCGGTCCGGATCGCCGACGGCCGAAGGGTGATCCGCGAACCGCTCGGTGCTGACCACGTAGGCCCGCACCAGATCCGGGTACGCCCACTCGATCCGCTCGGCGATCCGGCACAACTCCACCGCCGACCGGGCCTTGCCGTCGACCCCGGTGAACAGGAGCACCGTGTGGTGCGTGCCGTGCATGAGGTTGTGCAGCGGCTGGGCCTGGCCGTCGACCAGCACGTCCACCTGGCGGGCCCGGTCGCCGGGCGCCGGCCCGTCCTTCCAGTCCGAGCCCTGCTGGCGGTTGAGCGGGCTGTCCGGGTAGCTGGTCCGCAACTGCGCCAGCGTGCCGACGAACCAGGTGCGGAACGACTTGCGACCCAGCACCCGGGTCAGGATCCGGGGCGCCACATAGGTGCGCATGAACTTGGACGCGGCGTTCTGGCCGGAGATGATCGTGAAGAAGCGGTCGGTGGTGGTGAGCAGCCGCTCGCCGACCGGGTGCCGCTCGGCGTGATAGCTGTCCACGATGGACTCGTCCGCGACGCCGCGGACGGCCAGGGCCAGCTTCCACGCGAGGTTGTACGCGTCCTGGATGCCGGTGTTCATGCCCTGCGCCCCGGCCGGGCTGTGCACGTGGGCCGCGTCGCCGACCAGGAGGACCTGCCCGTCCCGATAGCGCGGAACTGCCTTGCGGTGCAACCGATAGCGGCTGACCCAGTGCTCCTTGACGACCTTCGCCGGCACCGGCAGCCGGGCGTCGAGCATGGCCTGGAACTCCTCGTGCGTCGGCTCGCTGTACTCGGCGCTGGGGCCCTCGGGGCCGACGACCACGTTGCCGAAGATGCGGAACCGGTGCGTGCCCGGCATGCCGAACACGGCGACAAAACCCGACCGGCTGGGGCTGACGTACAGGTCGCCGTCGGGCAGCTCCCAGTCCAGCTCGGCGTCGGCCATGATGAACTCGTCCTGGTAGGTCGAGCCCTCGAACGGGATCCCGGCCGCCTTTCGGACCGTGCTGTGCGCGCCGTCGCAGCCGACGAGCCACCGGCAGCGGATCTGCTCCATGACGCCGTCGGCGTTACGAACCGACACCGTCACACCGTTCTCGTCGGCGGCCAGGTCGGTCACCGCGAGACCGCGCTCGATCCGAACGCCTTGGGCCTCAAGGTGTTTGGTGAGGATGCGCTCGGTGTCGTCCTGGGACAGCGTCCACAGGCTCTGGTATTTGGTGAAGTTGACCGGGTCCTGGAGCAGGTCGTGCAGCTCCACCCGGAACCGCTCGTCCGCCCGGAACAGGATGTTGAGGCTGGTCGCCGCGTTGCCGGTGGCGAGCACGTCGTCGACCACGCCCATATCCTCGAAGATCTCCAGGACGCGTGGCTGGACCACCAGCGCCCTCGATGTGGTGGCCGGGGCCGGGGCGCGGTCGATGATCCGCACCTCGACACCGTGCCGCCGCAGCTCGTTGGCCACGGTCAGTCCGCTCGGGCCGGCGCCGACCACCAGCACCGGTGTGTCCGTGTCGTGCATGACGACCTCCCCAGAGGTTTTTTCATCACTCGATGAGAAAACCGTACGCCGGCCGGCGCGATAAAGTCAACGCATGATGAAAAAACCCGGACGTCCGGCGGGGGCGTCGGCCAACCCGGCCCGGATCCTGGCCGCGGCCCGGGCGTCCTTCACCGAGTCGGGCTACGAGGGCACGACCATCCGCGGCGTCGCCGCCCGCGCCGGCTGCGACGCCGCGCTCGTGCACTACTTCTTCAAGACCAAGGCCGACCTGTTCGCCGCCGCGCTCGAACTGCCGGCCCGCCCGCCCGCGCTGGTCCAGGCGGCCCTGTCCGAGGGCCTCGACGGCGTGGGGGAGCGGCTGGTCGACGCGCTGCTGGGCCGGCTCGACGAACCCGAGACGCGCGGTTCCCTGGTCGCCCTGGTGCGCTCGGCCACCAGTCACGAGCACGCCGCGCGCATGCTCCGGGAGTTCCTCACCACCGAGGCGCTGGCCCCGCTGGCCGAGGCTCTCGACGTGGACAACCCGCGCCTGCGGGCCAGCCTGGCCGGCTCCCAGCTGATGGGCCTGGTGATGGCGCGCTACATCGTCGGCATGGAACCCCTGGCCAGCGCCGACCGCGCCACCGTGGCCGCCATCGTCGGGGCCTGCCTCCAACACTGCTTCACCGCGCCGCTCGGTCTCCGGAAATGACAGTGCCCCGGGCGCCGAAAGCGCCCGGGGCACCAGGAAGCGGGTGGATCAGCCGAGGCCGCCGCGCATGGCCGAGGCCAGCTCGCCGTTGGTGGTGTCGCCGTCGGCCGACCAGAAGAACGCGCCGCCCAGGCCCTGGGACTTGGCGTAGCTCATCTTGCCGCCGATGGTGGACGGGGTGTCGTAGCTCCACCACTGGCTGCCGCACTTGGCGTAGGCGGTGCCGGCGACGGTGCCGGTGGCCGGGCAGGAGGTCTTGAGCAGCTTGTAGTCCTGGATGCCGGCCTCGTACTTGCCGGGCGCGGCACCGGTGGCGGAGCCGCCGGGGGCGGACTGGGTGACGCCGGTCCAGCCGCGGCCGTAGAAGCCGATGCCCAGCAGCAGCTTGGACGACGCGATGCCCTTGCCCTTGAGCTTCTGGATGGCCGCGTCGGCGTAGAAGCCGGCGGTCGGGATGCCGCTGTAGGAGTTCAGCGGCGCGTTCGGCGCGGTCGGCCCAGTCGCGGCCCAGGCGCCGAAGTAGTCGTAGGTCATCACGTTGTACCAGTTCACGTACTGCGCTGCGCCGGCGTAGTCGGCCTTGTCGATCTTGCCGCCGCTGGTGCCGTCGGCGGTGATCGCCGCGGTGACCAGGGCCCCGGAGCCGAACTTGGACCGCACGGCCGACAACACGTTCTTGAACGCCGCCGCGCCGCTGCTGTCACAGCTCAGACCGCAGGCGTTCGGGTACTCCCAGTCCAGGTCGATGCCGTCGAAGACGTCGGCCCAGCGCGGGTCCTTGACCATGGCGTAGCAGGAGTTGGCGAACGCCGTGGGGTTCTGCGCGGCCTGGGTGAAGCCGCTGGACAGGGTCCAGCCGCCGACCGAGAACACCACCTTCAGGCCGGGGTGCTTGGCCTTGAGCTCACGCAGCTGGTTGAAGTTGCCGTACAGCGGGCCGGCGTCGGCCTTGCCGTTCACGCTGGTGCTCGCGTCGAACACCTTCTGGTAGTCGGCGTAGGCGTCGGTGAGCGAGCACTGCCCGTTGGCGGTGCTGCCGAACGCGTAGTTGATCACGTTCAGCTTGCTCGCGGTGCCGCTGGTCTCCAGGTTCTTCACCTGGTACGCGCGGTCGTAGATGCCCCAGTTGGTGAAGTAGCCGACCATCGTGTTGCCAGCCGCGGGGGCGGCGGTCGAGGTGGGCGCGGCCCCCATCAGGGTGGCGGCGACGAGGCCCGCCAGCGCCACGGCGCCGGCGGCCAGCCGCCGCTTTCCGAACTTGGCCATGCGTTTCTCCCTGAATCCGCAGGAGGGATCCGGCACGGCAGCGGCGGCGGGGGGCCGTGCGGGACCCGGATGAAAAGGGACAAAGCGTGTGCTGACTCACACGGTAGGTGGTCTGGACCACTTCGTCAACGACACCGCGGGAAACACGTTCGGCGAGGTTGGCTAACCTGTAGACCACCTATCTGGACCGCTACACCTGAGGAGAGCTGTACCCGTGATGCGCACGCACGAGGCCGGGACGCTCCGGGCCGAGCAGGCCGGGCAGTCCGTCACCCTGACCGGGTGGGTGGCGCGCCGGCGCGATCACGGTGGCGTCATCTTCATCGACCTGCGGGACGCCTCCGGCGTGGCCCAGGTCGTGTTCCGCGAGGGCGAGATGGCCGAGCGCGCGCACCGGCTGCGCTCCGAGTACTGCCTCAAGGTGACCGGCGAGGTCGTGCGGCGGCCCGAGGGCAACGACAACCCGGACATCGCCACCGGCCAGATCGAGGTCACGGTCACCGAGTTCGAGGTGCTGTCCGAGGCCGCCCCGCTGCCCTTCCAGCTCGACGACAACCTGGAGGTCGGCGAGGAGGCGCGGCTGCGCCACCGCTACCTCGACCTGCGCCGCAGCGGCCCGGCCAAGGCCATCCGGATGCGCAGCCAGGCCAGCCGCATCGCCCGCCGCGTGCTCGACGACCGCGACTTCGTGGAGATCGAGACGCCCACGCTGACCCGCTCCACCCCCGAGGGCGCGCGCGACTTCCTGGTGCCGGCCCGCCTGCAGCCCGGCTCCTGGTACGCCCTGCCGCAGTCGCCCCAGCTGTTCAAGCAGCTGCTGATGGTCGCCGGCATGGAGCGCTACTACCAGATCGCCCGCTGCTACCGGGACGAGGACTTCCGGGCCGACCGGCAGCCCGAGTTCACCCAGCTCGACATCGAGATGAGCTTCGTCGAGCAGGACGACGTGATCGAGCTCGGCGAGTCCGTGGTCAAGGCGCTGTGGAGCGAGCTGGCCGGCCACGCCATCGAGGGCGCCATCCCGCGCATCACCTACGCCGACGCGATGGCCCGCTACGGCACCGACAAGCCGGACCTGCGCTTCGGCCTGGAGCTGACCGAGCTCACCGAGTACTTCCAGGACACCCCGTTCCGGGTGTTCAAGGCCCCGTACGTGGGCGCGGTGGTCATGCCCGGCGGCGCCGACCAGCCCCGCCGCACGCTGGACGCCTGGCAGGACTGGGCCAAGCAGCGCGGCGCCAAGGGCCTGGCCTACGTGCTCGTGGCCGACGACGGCACGCTCGGCGGCCCGGTGGCCAAGAACCTGTCCGAGACCGAGCGCGAGGGCCTGGCCAAGGCCGTCGGCGCCAACGCCGGCGACTGCGTCTTCTTCGCCGCCGGCGACCCGTCCGACGCCCGCGCCCTGCTCGGCGCGGCCCGGCTGGAGATCGGCCGCCGGGTCGGCCTGATCGACGAGTCGGCCTGGTCGTTCGTCTGGGTGGTCGACGCCCCGCTGTTCGAGTCCGTGGACAAGATCGGCGACGACGTCGCGGTCGGCAGCGGCAAGTGGACCGCGGTGCACCACGCCTTCACCTCGCCCACCCCGGAGTGGATCGATCGCTTCGAGGAGGACCCGGGCCAGGCCCTGGCCTACGCCTACGACATCGTCTGCAACGGCAACGAGATCGGCGGCGGCTCCATTCGTATCCACCGCCCCGACGTGCAGAAGCGGGTCTTCGCGATCATGGGTCTCGGCGAGGCCGAGGCCGAGGAGAAGTTCGGCTTCCTGCTGGAGGCCTTCAAGTATGGCGCCCCGCCGCACGGCGGCATCGCCTTCGGCTGGGACCGCATCGTCATGCTGCTGGCCGGCGAGAACTCGATCCGCGAGGTGATCGCGTTCCCCAAGTCCGGCGGCGGCTACGACCCGCTCACCGCGGCCCCCGCGCCCATCACCGCCCAGCAGCGCAAGGAGGCCGGCGTGGACGCCAAGCCCACCCCGAAGGGTGAACCGGCCAAGGGTTGAGCGCAGGTGTTCGCCGGGCATACCCGTTCAGGCGTCCCCCGGCGGCACCAACCCGTTACCAAGCCGTATTCCAGCGCGGTGATGCTCGAACATGACGGGCGCAGCGACTGCTCCGGGTAGTCGATTGTGCCGATCGTGTGGACGTGCTGTGCACTCGAAGGAGTAGGGTCGGAAGGGATGAGCGTGGAGACCACCGCCGGCCCCGCCAACGCCGCCGGGGCAGCGGACAACGAGGTCGTGGCCACCGTCGCGGCCGCAGAGTCAGTGCTCAGCAGGCGATTCGGGGCGTCGATCCGATTGGCGGACCCCGAGGACCTGCGTGGCAGCGGGAAGTCCACCGTGCTACGGGTTCGCGTGGCGTCGACCCCGTTCTCGCTGCCCAGGACACTGGTCGTGAAGAGCTACGCCGAACCCGCGGTCGGCGAGCTGGTCGACCCCTTCCCGCACGAGGCGGTCAGCTACCAGCTGTTCACCGCGCTGGGCGGGGAGGACCGGATCTGTCCGGAGCTGATCGCCCACGACGGGGCCAAGCGGGTGATCGTGCTCGAGGATCTCGGCCCCGTCCCGACGCTGGCCGACAAGCTGCTCGACCATGACGCCCGCGGCGCGGAACGCGCGCTGCTGGCCTGGGCCCGGGCGCTGGGCCGGCTGCATGCCACCACCGCCGGCCGTGAGGCCGACTTCGACGCGCTGACCCGGCGGCTGGGCGGCCGGCCGGGCCAGGATCCGGTGGCGCGCAAGGCCAAGGTGGCGCTGGCCGAGCTGCCGGACATGCTGCAGGCGGTGCTCGGTGTGGCCGTCGGCGACGAGGCCCTCGCGCACGCCCACCGCGGCGGCCGGCTGCTCAGCAGCAACCACCACCGCGCGTTCAGCCCGTCCGACGCGTGCGCCGACAACAACCTGATCACGTCCAAGGGCCTGCGGGTGCTGGACTTCGAGGGCGGCTGTGTGCGGGACGTGTCCCTGGACGCCGCCGCGCTGCGCATCCCGTTCCCGCTGTGCGGCTGCTCGTTCCGGCTGCCCAACGGCATGACCGAGGCCATGGTCGCGGCCTGGCGCTCCGAGGTCAGCCAGGTCTTCCCCGACCTGGACGACGACGATGTGCTGATGCCCAAGCTGTTGCACGGCCAGCTGCTGTGGGTGTGGCTGTCCACCTGGATGTACCTGCCGCGGCCGGGCGTGCCGGACGGGCCGATCACCAACCGGCTCCCGTCGCCCCGGCGCAGCAGCGCCCTGCACGCCCGGTGGCTGCGCCTGCGTGACGACGCCGCCCGGGCCAAGCGACCGGCCCTGGCCGAGCACGCCGACCAGGTGGCCGTCGCGATCGCCGAGCGGTTCGGCGCCGAGGCCGCTCACCTGCCGTTGTTCCCCGCCTTCAGCTGACCCGACTGTCCTGATCCGACTGTTCGCTCAGCCGTCCCCGGCCCGCCACCCGACCATCACCGGGAGTGATTGTCCACGGGTGATCGTGGACGGGTGACGGTTCAGGCGATGTCGGAGAGCGTGCCCGCCCGCCGCGCGGTCGGACGCCTCGTCGTGCTGGGGGATTCGACGAGTGTCGGTCTCGGTGATCCGCTGCCCGGCGGCGGCTGGCGTGGCTTCGGGCCGCTGCTGGCCGACGCGCTCGGCGGCAGCGACCTGACGAACCTGTCCCGCACCGGCGCCCGGATCGGGACCGTGCGGCACGAGCAGCTGCCGATGGCGGCGGCGCTGCGGCCGGACGCGGTGGTGATCGTGGCCGGCATGAACGACACCATGCGCTCGGACTTCGAGCCCGCGCAGCTGCGGGCCGATCTCGACCACGTGGTCTCGCGGCTGCTCGACGTGGGCGCCGAGGTGGTGCTGGCCAGTTATCACGACCACGCCCGGGTGTTCCGGCTGCCCAAGGTGTTGCGCCGCGCGCTGCGCCGACGGGTGGACGAGCTGAACGCGGTGATCCGCTCGGTGGTGGTGGACCGCGGTGTCGGCTGCGTCGACCTGGACACGCTGCCCGGCGCCTACGACCTGACCGCGTGGAGCGTGGACCGGCTGCACCCGTCCGAACTGGGGCACCGCATGCTGGCCCAGGGCTTCGCCGACGAGCTGGCCCTGGCCGGCTGCGTGGTCGAGTCGCCGGTCAGCATGGTGTGCGCCGGCGGCCGCGCGGTCGCCCCTTGGCAGCATGTGGCGTGGCTGGTGCTGAAGGGCATTCCATGGCTGTGGCGGCGCGGTTACGACCTCGTTCCCTATGCCTTCGCTGTCTTGTTCCGGACAGCCGCCGGCGATTCACGACAGTCGTCGTGGGCCACTTGGACGAATTATTCACAAGAGAATTCCGTGAATAGTTGATAACGGTCAACAACTGAATTCTGTGGGTACGCTCCCGATGTTGGACGTGTTCTTCCATTTCAGGAGGACCAGTTGTCGAGAGCGTTCGTCAGATCATCCCTGCTCGGAGTCGGCGCGGTCGTGGTCGCCGCGCTGACCGCTCTGGCCCCGGTCGCCCAGGCGGCCGGCGACCCCCACGTCGTGACCCCGCAGGTCCAGTCCCTGCGGGCCCAGGTCCACAACGGCACCCTGCTGAACTCGCACGGCACGCTCGCGCCCTGCGCGTTCTGCCAGGCCAAGCTGGTCACCGCCGCACCCGGGTCGAAGACACCCCTGTCGACCACGGTTCCGGCCGGTTACGGCGCCGACGACCTGGCCGCCGCCTACCACCTGCCCGCCGCCGCGACCGGCGCCAAGGGCACCATCGTGATCATCGACGCCGGCGCGTATCCCAACCTGGAAGCCGACCTCAACGCCTACCGGTCGCAGTACGGCCTGCCGGCCTGCACAGCGGCCAGCGGCTGCTTCAAGCAGGCCGACCAGCACGGCGGCCCCGCGCTGCCGCCGGCCACCACCTTCCCGAACACCTACTACGAGGAGTCGGTCGGCGTCGAGACCACCCTCGATGTGGACATGGCGTCCGCGGCCTGCCCCTCGTGCAACATCATCGAGCTCCAGCTGCCGATCGGTGACGCGCTCAACGGCACCAAGGCGCACCTCGACGCGGCCATGGCCGACTTCGGCGACGCCGTGAACACCGCGGCCAAGCTGGGCGCGACCGCGGTCAGCATGAGCTACCAGTACCCGAGCGACACCGACGTCGAGTTCGGCCAGGCCGGCCTCAACCTGTTCCACCCGGGCGTGGCCGTGCTGGCCTCCTCCGGTGACAGCGGCTACGAGGGCAACGTGCACACCGGCTGGCCGCAGAACCTGCCGTGGGTGGTCTCCGTCGGCGGCACCTCGCTGTACCAGAACGGCGACGGCTACACCGACGTCGCCTGGGGCGGGGCCGGCAGCGGCTGCGAGACCGACCTGCCCGGCGCCATCGGCGCCCCGCCGGCCGTCAGCGCCAACTGCGGCGGCCACCGGGCCGCGTCCGACGTGTCCGCGGTCGCCGACCCGAACACCGGTGTCGCCGTGTTCGACACCTACTCGCCGTTCAGCGGCGCGCCGTACAACTGGATCCTCGTCGGCGGCACCAGTGCCTCGTCGCCGTTCGTCGCCGGCCTGTACGCCCGGGGCGGCCACACCTCGCAGGTGATGGGCCCCAACACCCTGTACACCGCGCCCGCCGGCGCCTTCACCGACGTGACGCTGGGCCAGAACGCCCCGGCCCACGTCTGCCCGACCGCCACGCCCGCGCTGTGCGCGGCGGGCAAGGGCTGGGACGCCCCGACCGGGGTCGGCGTGCCCAACGGCCTCGCCGGATTCTGATTCATCGGTGCACAACAACGGGTGGCTCTCATTCATGAGAGCCGCCCGTCCAATTATGTGAGCGGTCGGATCCCGCCACTTTTCCTATCGCAGCGTCTTACCCAGGGCCCGGCCGGCGGCTCGCCCGGAAAAGATGCAGCCACCCAGGAATGTGCCCTCCAGCGCGTTGTATCCGTGCACGCCGCCGCCGCCGAATCCGGCCACCTCGCCGGCCGCGTACAGGCCCGGGAACGGCTCGCCGTCCGGCCGCATCACCTGCGAGTCGAGATTGGTCTGCACCCCGCCCAGCGTCTTGCGGGTCAGGATGTTGAGCCGGACCGCGATCAGCGGGCCGTGGGCCGGGTCCAGGATGCGGTGCGGCTTGGCCACCCGGACCAGCTTGTCGCCGAGGTACTGGCGGGCGTTGGTGATCGCCATCAGCTGGAGGTCCTTGGAGTACGGGTTGCGGACCTCCCGGTCGCGGGCCCGGATCTGGCGCAGCAGGTCGTCGTAGGAGATCTGCGGGCCGCGGGACAGCTTGTTCATGCCGGCCACCAGTTCCTGGAGGTTGTCCGACACCACGAAGTCCACGCCGTGCTGCTTGAACGCCTCCACCGGGCCCGGCGCGCCCTTGCCCAGCCGGCCGGTCAGCGCCTGCTTGAGGTCCTTGCCGGTGATGTCCGGGTTCTGCTCCGAGCCGGAGAGCGCGAACTCCTTCTCGATGATCGACTGGGTCAGCACGAACCACGAGTAGTCGTAGCCGGTGGCCAGGATCGCCTTCATCGTGCCGTTGGTGTCGAAGCCCGGGAAGTTGGGGGAGGGCAGCCGCTGGCCGGTGGCGTCGAACCACATCGAGGACGGGCCGGGGATGATCCGGATGGCGTGGTCGGGCCAGATCGGGTCCCAGTTGTTGATGCCCTCGGTGTAGTTCCACATCCGGTCCCGGTTGACGATGCGCCCGCCGGCCGACTCGGTGATGGCGATCATCCGCCCGTCCACGTGGGCCGGCACGCCCGAGATCATCGTCCGCGGGGCCGGCCCCATCCGCTCGGTCGGCCAGTTCTGCCGGATCAGGTCGTGGTTGTGGCCGATGCCGCCCGAGGACACCACGACCGCCTTGGCCCGCAGCTCGAACTCGCCCACCTTGGTCCGCGAGGACGCCTTGCCCCGTTCGAGGTCCGAGGGCTCCAGCACCGTGCCGCGCACCCCGACCGCCACGCCGTCCTCGACGACGATGTCGTCCACCTGGTGCCGGAAGGCGAACTCCACCAGGCCGCGCTTCTCCCCTTCCAGCACCGGTTCCAGGAACACCCGCACCACTTCCGGGCCGGTGCCCCAGGTCAGGTGGAAGCGGGGGACCGAGTTTCCGTGGCCGTCGGCCGGGCCGCCGCCGCGCTCCGCCCAGCCCACCAGCGGGGTCACCTTGAGGCCCAGCTCGCTCAGGTACTGGCGCTTCTCGTCCGTCGCGAACCGCACGTAGGCCTCGGCCCACTGCCGGCCCCAGTGGTCCTCGTCCTCGCGGTCGAAGCCGGCCGAGCCCTGCCAGTCCTGCCAGGCCAGCTCGTAGGAGTCCCTCACGCCCAGGCGGCGCTGCTCCGGGCTGTCCACGAAGAACAGGCCGCCCAGCGACCAGAAGGCCTGGCCGCCCAGGTTGTTCCGGTTCTCCTGGTCCACCACGAGGACCTTGCGGCCCGCCTTGACCAGCTCGTGCGTGGCGACCAGGCCGGCGAGTCCCGCGCCGACCACGATGACGTCGGCCTCGATTGTCATGACCGTCCTCCGGTTTCGATGCTGTAGGCCGTCAGGACCCGTTCGAACAGGTCGGCTCGGCGCCGCCAGACGGCGGGGTTGTCCGGTTCCAGCAGACACTGCGCCGCCGTGCCGTCGTGCACCGCCACCAGCGCCTGCCCCAATGCCACCTGATCAGGTGTTCCCCGCCCGATCCTGTCGAGCAGCTCGGCCACCACCGGCGTGATCGCCCCGCTGATCGCTTCCTCCCGGGCCGTCATCACTCGGCGTAAACCCGGGTTCCTCAACGCGTGCGCCGTGAACTCGGCGGTGATCCGGTACCACGTGTCGTCCACCGGCACCGCCGGCGTCACCAGCTCCACCACGCCTCGCACGTCCTTCACCTTGGACGTGTCCATCTCGGTCAGCGCCTGCGTCAGCCCGTCGATCAGCTCCGTGGACCGCTGCTCCCACATGGCGAGGAAGAGGTCGTCCAGCGACGCGAAGTTCGAGTAGAACGCGCCCCTCGTGTAGCCCGCCCGCTCGCACACCTGCTCCACCGTCGAGCGCCCGAACCCCTGCTCCGCGAACACCCAGAGGGCGGCCTCCAGCAGCCGCTGGCGCGTCTCGCCCCGCCGCTTCGTCACCCGCTTCGGCGCCGCCACCGCCACCTCCGCCCCGCATTCGATACACAAATGTATCCGATACGCCCGTGGATTGGAAGCGCGGAGTCGGCCCGTTCTCCCGACACTGGGCTCACGCAGAGTGCTCGGGAGGTCACAGTTGTTCGCCGTGAAGGTCGCCGCCGCCGCGCTGCTCCTCGCCCCGTATGTGTCCGTCTTTCCCGACGTCGCCGCCTTGCATCACCTGGTGCAGTCCGGTTCCTTGCTGGCCAGCCATGGCGTTGTGGCCACGTGCGATGTCTGCGATTCCGAGGTTGTGACGATCGCTCAGGGTTCGCCGACCCCGCTCGCCACTCCCGTGCCGATCGGCTACGGCGCCGCCGAGCTCGCCTCCGCCTATCACCTGCCTGAGGCTTCCACCGGCCCTGCCGGCACCGTCGCCATCATCGACGGCGGCGGCTATCCCGATGTGGAGTCCGACCTGGCCCACTACCGGACTCAGTTCGGTCTTTCCCCGTGCACCACCGCTTCCGGCTGTCTCAAGGTCGTCGACTACCAGGGCGGTCCGCCGCTGACTCCCGACGGTTCCGACGAGGAGAAGCAGCTCTCCGCCGAGACCGCCTTGGATGTGGAGATGGTCTCCGCCGCCTGCCCCTCGTGCAAGATCCTCTTGGTGCAGGCCCCCACTCGGGACTTCTACCTCTCCGCCTCGCACACCGCCACCGCCGCCGTCCCGTCCATCGTCAAGGCCGCCAGCGTGGCCGTCGGCCTGGGGGCTTCCGCCGTCAGCATGAGCTTCGGCTATCCGTCTACAAAGGACATCAACACCGGCCCCGTCAGCGCCGTCTTCTCCCACCCCGGCATCGCTTTTGTGGCTTCCTCCGGCGATTCCGGCTACCTGGGCAATGTTCACGGCTTCTGGCCCCAGAACCTGCCCACCGTCATCTCCGTCGGCGGCACCGCCCTGTACCAGTCCGACACCGCTTTCTCTTCCGCCGCTTGGAACCAGGCCGGCAGCGGCTGCGAGACCGATCTCCCGCCCGCCCACGGCCAGCCCGTTGCCGTGTACGCCTTCTGCGACGGCCACCGCGCCGCCACCGACGTCTCCTCCGTCTCCGACCCCGCCACCGGCGTCGCCGTCTACGACAGCTACGGCATCGGCGGCTGGTACGTGGCCGGCGGCACCAGCGCCGCCGCCCCCTTCATCGCCGCCATGTTCGCCCGCGCCGGCCACACCGCCACCGTCGACGGCCCCGCCACCCTCTACTCCGCCCCTTCCGGCGCCTTCACCGACGTCTCCTCCGGCCAGAACGGCGCCGCCCACTCCTGCCAGACCTCCGCCCCCCAGCTCTGCGTCTCCGGCCCCGGCTGGGACGGCCCCACCGGCGTAGGCACCCCCAACGGCCTGTCCGGCTTCTAACCGCGAGCTTCAACGCCAGGAAGGGCCCGATACTGGCGTTGAGCGCGGTGAAGGGGTCCTTCCTGGCGTTGAGCGAGAGGTTTGGTCCCTTGATCTTGGGGGTGGGCACACCACGCCCGCCACCCCCCACCGCCCAACTACTGTCCTGGTCATGTCGTTGATCGATCGTGTGCTGCTGGGCCCCGGCCCGTCGAATCCGTACCCAGAGGCCACCGCCGCCCTTTCCGCCCCGCTCCTCGGCCATCTGGATCCGGAGTTCCTCCGCGTCCTGGACGAGACCTGCGACCGCCTCCGCACCGTCTTCCAGACCGCGAACCGCCGCACCCTGCCGCTCTCCGGCACGGGTTCGATCGGCATGGAGGCGGCGTTCGCGAACACGGTCCAGCCGGGCGACACGGCAGTCATCGCCGTGAACGGCCTGTTCGGCCAACGCATGGTGGAGGTGGCCTCCCGTTACGGCGCAACCGTCATCCCCGTCAACCACGACTGGGGTCGGCCGGTGGACACCGAAAAGGTCCTCGACGCCCACCCCAACCCGAAGATCGTCGCGGCCGTGCACGCGGAAACCTCCACGGGCGTCCGAAGCGACATCGCGACTCTCGGCAAAGCCGTCCACGGCCGCAACCCCGACGCCCTCGTCATCGCCGACTGCGTCACCTCCCTCGCCGGCATCCCGATCGAGGCCGACGAGTGGGGAATCGACATCGCCTACTCGGGCACGCAGAAGTGCCTGGGTGTGGCCCCGGGCCTGTCGCCGTTCACGGTCTCCGACCGCGCCTGGCAGCACCGCAATCCGAAGCCGCCGACCTGGTATCTGGACCTGGGTCTGATCGGTGACTACGTCAGTGGCACGGCCGCCGGCGGCCGCACCTACCACCACACCGCCCCGGTGGCGATGATCGCCTCGCTGCACGCGGCCCTCGGTCGCATCCTCGAAGAAGGCCTGGACGCGGTCTTCGAACGTCACCGCGCGGCCGGGGAGCGACTCCAAACCGGACTCCAGGACCTGGGCCTGGAGCTGTTCGCGGCCGAAAACCACCGCCTCCCCGAGCTGACCACGGTGAAGGTTCCGGACAACGTCGACGGAACGAAGGTCCGCCACCAGCTGCTCACCGACTACAACATCGAGATCGGGGCGGGCGCGGGCGCGTTCGCGACGTCGGTGTGGCGCATCGGGCTGATGGGCCACAACGCCCGGCTGGACCGCGCCGAGCTGGTGCTGGCCGCCCTGGCCCGTCTCCTGTAAACACAAGATCCCAGAATCCGGACCGCCGGTCCGACTCTGCTACGGTCGACCCATGGGCATCGGAATCACGTTGCAGGGGTCGGCCGGGGTGGACAACTACGTCGACGAGATCGTCGGCCGGGCCAGGAAAGCGGCCGCCGCGGGGGTGCGGTCGGCCTGGTTCGGACAGCGGTTCGACTACGACGCCGCGGCGCTCGCGGCCATCGTGGGGCGCGAGGTGCCGACGCTGCACGTCGGCACCTCGGCCATCCCGATCTTCGGCCGGCATCCGCTGCTGGTCGGATCGCAGGCGCAGACGGCACAAGCGGCCACCGCGGGCCGGTTCCACCTGGGCCTGGGGCTTGGGGCCGGACCGTTCATCGAAGCCACCCTCGGCATCAGCCACGCCCGTCCGATCGCGTTGCTGCGCGAGTTCCTCACGGCGCTGCGCCCGTTCCTCGAAACCGGCCAGACCGACCACCACGGCGAGCTGATCACCGCCACCACCCCGATGCCGTCGGCCCTCCCCGGCGCGTCGCCGGCGGTGCCGATCCTGGTCGCGGCCATGGGCCCGCAGGCCCTGCGGGTCACGGGCGAACTGGCCGACGGCACGCTGCCGCTGCTGGCCGGGCCCCGGGTGCTCGCCGAGCACATCGTGCCGACGCTGGCCAAGGCCGCCGCCGCGGCGGGCCGTCCCGAGCCCCGGGTGGTGGCCTTCCTGAACGCCGTGGTCACGGCCGACGTGGACAGCACCCGCGAACGTGCCGCCGCGCAGATCGGCTTCCTGGACCAGTTCCCGTCCTACCAACGGGTTCTCGGCCTCGGCGGCTTCACCAGCGGCGTCGAGCTGGCGGCGATCGGCGACGAGAAGCTCGTCGCCGCCACGATCCGCGACCACTTCGACGCCGGCGCCACCGAGGTGGTCGTCGGCAGCGCCTTCGGCACGGAGGCCGACCAGGACCGCACCTGGCAGCTGCTGGGGCAACTGAACCAGGGCTGAGCTACTGGTGGCCGGCGCTGGTCAGGGTGCGGCCGTGGGGGGTGAGGGTGTGCACGACGGACTGCCCCTGCCGCTGGCTGCTGGCCAGCCCGGCCTCCCGCAGCACCTTGACGTGCTCGCTGGCGGTGGCCAGGGAGATCCCGGCGCGGTGGGCGAGCTGGGTGGTGGTGCACGAGACCGACAGCAGACTGAGCACCCGGGACCGGGTCTCACCGAGCAGCTTGGCCAGCCGGCCGCCGATCTGGTTGGACCCGGGCACCGGCGCGACCGGGTAGACCAGCACCGGCGCCAGGTCGCCGTCGATGAGGGTGGTGGGCACGGCGGAGCAGAAGTACGACGGCAGCAGGGTGATGCCCCGGCCCCCGAGCTCGATGCTGTGCGAGACGGGGTACGGGCAGGTCAGCGTCGCCCCGTCCCACTGGATGTCGGGCCGAAGCCCGGCCAGCAGCTGGTCGACGCCGCCTTCGAGCAGGGCGGCGGCGCGCCAGGCCCGGTCGACATCGACGGCGTGGCAGACGACGTCCCACATCGGGGCGAGCGCCTGCTCGGTGTAGAGCCGCAGGGCGGTGGCGGTCTCGGCCAGCACGGTGCGCTGGTTGTCGGCGGCGAGCCGCCGCACCCAGTCGGACGGGGCCCGGTTCCGGTAGGCGGCGGCCAGGTCGCCGCGGACCCGGGTGGGCGGGGTGTCCAGCAGCCGGGCCCAGTGGGTGCCGTCGCCGGCCGACGGCGTGAGGAAGTCGGGGAAGTTGCCCTTGGGCGGCACGAGCCCGCACAGCACGTCCAGCCATCCCCGAGCGCCGCCGAGGACGCGGGTGGCGTCGCGGCGCCACCACGCGTGGTGGCTCGGCAGGTGGGCGGACCGCAGCTTGGTCAGGCTCAGCACCGCTTCCCAGAGCGGATCGGGCCCGGTGGCCACCCGGGTCCGCCGGATGTCCGCGTCGGTGAAATGGATGCGCAGCACACATGCAGGTGTAGGCGGTTCGCGTTGTTCGGTGTCGTTGCCACCTCACCGAACAAGCTTCAACGAACAGAGAACGTCACCCGCAGGCGGCGTGAAGGGGAGTTTCCGGACACCGCTGAGCGGCCGGGCCGTCGTTCGCGGAAATGCGTGCACGTGCGATTGCCAGCGCCCGGCCGCGGTGCGAAAGTCACGGGATGACTGCACAGGCGCGGCTGCTTCCGGACTTGGTCGAGCACTGGGCGGAGGCGACGCCCGACGCCGAGTCGATCAGCTACGAGGGGCAGAGCTACACGTGGTCGCAGTGGCGGGACCGGATCCGCCGGGTCGCCGGCGCGCTGCGGGCCGCCGGGGTCGGGCGCGGCGACCGCGTCGCGTACCTCGACAAGAACAACCTGTCGTGCCTTGAGGTTGTGCTCGGCGCGGCTTCGCTCGGCGTCGCCACCGCCATCCTGAACTGGCGGCTCGCCCCCGACGAGCTGGACTACGTCGTGCGCGACTCCGGCGCCCGGATCCTGTTCGTCGCCGACGAGCTGCTGCCCGGCGTCAAGGGCATCGTCGACGGGCCGGACACGGTCCTGCTCAGCGGCTACGAGGACCTGATCGCGGCCGCCGAGCCGGTCGGCATCCAGCCCGACGTGCAGGGCGACGACCCCGTGCTGGTCATGTACAGCTCCGGCACCACCGGCCGGCCCAAGGGCGTGGTGCTCAGTCATGGCAACGTGCTCGCCCACTCCCGCAACACGTTGTCGGCCATGCCCGTCGGCCCCGACTCCCGCAGCCTGGTCGCCATGCCGCTGTTCCACGTCGGCGGCACCTGCTACGCCGTTTCCGGTTTCCGCGAGGGCATTCCGTCCACACTGCTGCGGGAGCCGGCCGGGCCCGCGCTGATCGGGGCCATCGTCGGGGGCTGCACCCACGCCTTCCTGGTGCCGGCCGTCGTGGCCGGCGTGATGGCCGCCGGGCAGCCCGCCATCGCCGCGTTCGGGCGGCTCAAGCGCCTGGTCTACGGCGCGTCGCCGATGCCGCTGCCGCTGCTGCGGGCGGCCATGGCCGCGTGGCCGGACACCGAGTTCGTGCAGGTGTACGGCATGACCGAGATGGCCGGGGCGATCACCGTGCTCAGCCCCGACGACCACCGCGACACCTCGCGACCCGAGCGGCTGGCCTCCGCCGGCCGGCCCGTCGACGAGGCCGAGCTGCGGGTCGTCGACCCCGTCACGCTGGCCGATGCTCCCGTCGGCGAGCTCTGGTTCCGCACGCCGCAGTCCATGGTCGGCTACCTGGGCCAGCCCGAGGCCACCGCCGAGACCCTGACCGCCGACGGCTGGCTGCGCACCGGCGACGTCGGCCGGCTCGACGAGGGCGGCTACGTGTACATCGTGGACCGGGTCAAGGACATGATCATCACCGGCGGCGAGAACGTGTACTCGCCCGAGGTGGAACGGGTGCTGGCCGAGCATCCCTCAGTGGCCGACGTCGCCGTGATCGGCGTGCCCGACGACCGCTGGGGCGAGTCCATCAAGGCCGTCGTGCAGCCGGCCGACGGCCACACCGTCGACCCCGAGCAGCTCGTCGCCTTCGCCCGGGAGCGCCTGGCCGGCTACAAGGTGCCGCGCAGCGTCGACGTCGTCCAGGAGATGCCGCGCAACGCCACCGGCAAGATCCTCAAGAAGGTGCTGCGCCGGCCCTACTGGCCGGATGGGGCCCTCTAGGAAAACCATTCTGTCCGAGGGCTGGGCCCAGGGTAGAACCGTGCCATGGCCACATTTCGGATCGCCCCCGGGCTGTTCCCGCCGCCTGACTACTCGCACAGTGTGGTCGTGGAGGCGGGGGAGCGGCTCGTGTTCACCGCCGGCGGCGTGCCGCTGGACCAGGACGGCAAGCTGGTCGGACCCGACGACCGGGTCCGGCAGACCGAGCAGGTGCTGGCCAACCTGACCGAGCAGCTCCGGCAGGCCGGCACCGACCTGGCGCACGTCGTCAACACCACTGTGTACGTTGTCGCCGACCAGCCCTCGGACCTGAGCACAGTGTGGGATGTCGTGACTGCCTCCGGCCTGTCCGTGGGGCCGCACAGCTCGACACTGCTGGGCGTCAGCATGCTCGGCTACACCGGCCAGCTCGTGGAGGTTACTGCCGTGGCGGTGATTCCCGCCTGAGACCGCGCGATCGAGCGGCCGTTCCGGCCCGCTCGGCTGCCCCATCGGGTGGAACCGGGCAGCGGCGTTGACCCCGCTTGATTGGCCTTGCTCGGATGGCCTTCCGACATCGAGCCGAAGGAGATCGCCATGGCTGACGAGCTGACCATCGCGGAAGTGTCTGTCGAGGACTCCAGCGGCGGCGTCGAGGAGTTCGTGGACGAGCGGGCTATCAACGGACTGGTCAATCGGGGCGAGTGAGGCGGCGATGACGACCCTCGGGTTCGAGCGCTGGTTCCGCTCGCTGGGCATCGACGAGTTCGGTGTCGACGATGTGGGCAGCCGGCCGTTGTTCGTGGGGCCGTCGCCGGAACGAGCGGAAGCGGCGATGCGGGCGATCGGCGTCAGCGGCGTCGACGCGGCGTTCGAGCTGCGCGAGTCGACGATGTACGCGTGGTTCCAGCGACTGGACGGAAAGCATACGGCGGCGAGAATCCCGGCGGAGAGCGCGGCGAAGATCTATGCCGGCGGAACCACGGTGTACCTGACCAAGATCGCGAAGTTCCACGAGTTCGAACGCGAGGCGACGAACCACTTCGGGCTGCCGCCCAACGCGGCGGCGCTGGAGCTGTTCTGCAACCGGCCGAGTGCAGTCACGACGACCCATTTCGACACGGTGGACGTGACGACGATCCAGTTGCAGGGTCGCAAGACGTGGCGGATCGCGCCGAACGAATTCGCGCCGGGCCCCAAGCAACCGTGGGGAGTGCTGGAGAAGGTGCCGCCGTCGCTGCGGATCTACGCGGACGGCGTCACCCCGAAGGAGATGCCGGACGGCGCGCTGGAGTTCACCCTCGACCCGGGGGCGGTCCTGCACGTGCCACGCGGCTACTGGCATTCGACTTTCTCCGACCGCGACTCGATGTCCTTGCACCTCCAGTGCATCTCACCGTCTCGGTTGGACGCAGTCCTCGCGGTCGTCCGCAACGAGCTGGTGCGCGACCTGTACTGGCGGGAGAACGCCTACCGGCCCGAACTCGACGACACGGCGCTGGCGACGCTGCGCGCGGCGATCGGCCGCCTCGACCCACGTGATCTCGGGGTGGCGGCGGTCGACGACGCGCCGGTGGACCTCAACGAGCCGCTGGAACGGGCCGGCCAGGCGGCGCTCGGCATCGCCTCCGACGACGGCACGACCGCCCGGATCGAGGTCACCACCTACCGCGGCCACGGCAACCGGACGACCACGCTGGACCTGAGCTCGGAGTTCGTGCCGGCCTGTCGCTGGGTGAACGCGCTGGCCACCGGCACGGCGTTCGACGCGGGCGACCTGCTGCGGGCAGCTCCCGGACTCACCAAGCAGGGCGCGCAGGAACTGGCCCGCACGCTGGTGCGAACCCAGCTGGCCCGGCGCTAGGCGGCGGACGCCGCCGCGGTGGTGTAGCCGGAGAGTTCGACGAGGGCACGGTTCGGGGTGGTGCGGCGCATGCCGGCGTCCAGGCAGCGGCGCACCACCGCCGGCTGTTCCCGCCACAGCCGCAGGCCCCGGCGGACGAGCAGCGGCACGGGCTTGCGGTGCTCGGCGACGTCGCGGGCCAAGCGGCGCAGGAAGGTCACCCCGGCCGGCGGGGCCAGCACGAGGGCGTCGGCGAGCACGCCGGCCTCGCGGCAGCCGGCCACGAGCCGGTCGGCGAACAAGCCCTCGGCGAAGAACAACGGGGCCTCGCCGAGCTCGATGCGGTGGCAGCCGACGCGGCGGTCCTCGCCGAGGACGTAGACGGGCGCGTCGACCCGGCGGGTGCAGGCCAGCTCGATCACCGCGGCCAGGGCGTCGGCGGTGTTCCAGGCGTTCTCGTCGTCCCAGTCGACCTGCCCGGAGGCGTCGCGGGGCAGCAGCGGATCGCCGCCCTCGCGGTAGAAGTCGTCCAGACGCAGCACGGGCCAGCCCAGGTGGGCGGCGAGGGTGGACTTGCCGGAACCCGAGGGCCCGGCCAGCAGCACGACGCGCGGATGAACGGAAGCTGACGGCACGGGTAACGAGTATCCCACACCGACCGGCGTTGTAACGTCGAACTTATGAGCGACGGGTTGTACGACGGCGGGCTGTTCGGCGCCGACGTCGAGGAGCGGAGCAAGGCGCAGCTGGCGGCCAACGCGCCGCTGGCGGTGCGGATGCGTCCCCGGTCGCTGGACGAGGTCGTCGGCCAGGACCACCTGCTCGGCCCGGGCGCCCCGCTGCGCCGCCTGGTGGAGGGCGCGGCGCCGGCCTCGGTGATGCTGTACGGCCCGCCCGGCACCGGCAAGACGACCCTGGCCACGCTGGTCTCGCAGGCCACCGGCCGCCGCTTCGTCGCGCTGTCGGCGCTGTCGGCGGGCGTGAAGGAAGTCCGTGAGGTGATCAACGACGCGCGCCGGCGGCTGGGCCGCTCCGGCGAGGCGACGGTGCTGTTCATCGACGAGGTGCACCGCTTCTCCAAGACCCAGCAGGACGCCCTGCTGGGCGCGGTCGAGGACCGGATCGTGTTGCTGGTCGCGGCCACCACCGAGAATCCGTACTTCTCCGTTGTCTCCCCGCTGCTGTCCCGATCCCTTGTGCTGCAACTGAAATCCCTCACCGACGAAGATGTGCGGGAGGTGGTGCGGCGGGCCGTGGCCGACGAGCGCGGCCTGGGTGGCTCGCCGACGCTGTCGCCGGAGGCCGAGGACCACCTGGTCCGGCTGGCCGGCGGCGACGCCCGCCGGGCGCTGACCGCGCTGGAGGCGGCGGCCGAGTCGGCCCAGTCCACCGGCGCGGACGAGATCGACCTGGCCACCCTGGAGGCCACCGTCGACCGGGCGGCCGTGCGCTACGACCGCGACGGCGACCAGCACTACGACGTGATCAGCGCGTTCATCAAGTCCATCCGTGGCTCCGATGTGGACGCCACGCTGCACTACCTGGCCCGGATGATCGAGGCCGGGGAGGACCCGCGGTTCATCGCCCGGCGGCTGGTGGTGCACGCCAGCGAGGACGTCGGCATGGCCGACCCGACGGCGATCCAGGTGTGCGTGGCGGCGGCCCAGGCGGTGCAGCTGATCGGCATGCCCGAGGCGCGGATCAACCTGGCCCAGGCGGCGATCCACCTGGCCACCGCGCCGAAGTCCAACGCCACCGTCATGGCCATCGACACGGCGCTGGCCGACGTGCGCAAGGGCGCGACCGGCACGGTGCCGCCGCACCTGCGCGACGGCCACTACGCAGGGGCCAAGAAGCTGGGCAACGCCCAGGGCTACCGGTATCCGCACGACGTGCCCGAGGGCGTGCTGACCCAGCAGTACCCGCCGGACGACCTGATCGGCCGCGACTACTACGCCCCGACCAACCGCGGCAACGAACGCGCCCTGTCGGAACGCGTGGGCCGCTTGCGAAAGGTCATTAGAGGGCAAGAGTGAACCCCCGCGAGTCCCGGCCACAGTCATACCGAAGTGCATGAATCCGTTTCATACAGTTCGGTGTGACGCCAAGCGGGACTCGCGGGGGTTCAGGGGAGGGGGTCGGCCCAGGCGTCTAAGGCGGCTTCGTATGTCGCGGCGTCGGGGGCGAAGTTGAGGTCGTGGCCGGAGTCGGGCAGCGTCGCGACGGTGAAGCTCGCGGCGTTGGCGAAGTACGGGGCCTCCTCCGCGGCCAGAGCCGTCGGGGAGGAGCAGTCGCCGCCGAGCAGGTGGCCGCAGAACAACGCGTCGTGCCCGCCGGTGACCAGGTACACCGGCCGTCGGATGCCCAGCGACATGGGCAGGGTGAAGGCGATGGCGATGGCGTCGGCGATCTCGGTGCTGGACACGACGCCCTTGGTGGCCTCGTCGTACGCCAGCAGCTCCGGATCCGGGTCGGGCCCGTAGAACAGCGCCGCCCGCTGCCCGGGCACGGTGGTCAGATACCCGGGGTCGTACTCGGTGGCGAGGGCGCTCGGGTCCAGCGTGACCGGCCGGACCTGGAACGCCAACGCGGCGGCTAACTCGTCCGGCGAGACCCGGTGCGTCATGCCGGTCAGCGCGACGGCGTCGGCGTCGTTGTACAGCGACGACTCGATGAGCGACACGGCGCTGCCGACGGAGTGCCCGACCAGCAGCACCTTCTCGTAGCCGAAGTCGGTCCGCAGCTGGCCGATGATCTGGTGCAGGGTGAGGGCCTGGGTGGTGGCGGTGAGCAGGACGCTGGGCTCGCGGGTGCTCTGCCCGTAGCCGACCCGGTCGATGGCCAGCGTCGCCCAGCCGTCCCCGACCGCCCGCCGCACGTACGAGTAGTCGCCGATCGGCTCATCCCAGTACCGCGAGTCGTAGGTGGCGCCGTGCACCAGCAGCTGCACCCGGGACGCGCCGCCGGGCGGCTCGCACAGCCGGCCGTGGACCTGGGCCGGCAGCAGCACATCGAGCTGCACCGGCAGCGACACGTCCCGGCAGTGCGTGGCCGCGTTGGCCGGTGGGGCGAGGACGAAAAGCAGAGCCAGCGTGATCCCGGCGGCACGCCAACGCATCCCCGGCCCCTTCCCTGCGGGAAAGATCAGCTTAGGCCTGAAAAAGCTTTTCTGCCGCCGAACGGCCGAGTCAGGAAGGAGCCTGTGCCTGTTCTTCCAGCAGCCGGTGGGCCAACAGGGTGCCGCCCGCGGTGGCGGCCGGCATCACGACGATGGCCAGCAGCGGCACCAGACACAGCAGGTAGGCCGGCAGCGCGAAGCCGAACGCCATCGCCCGACGCTTGCCCAGCACGTGCCGGCGGGCGGCCAGCGGCAGGCCCCGCCGCGAGAACGGCACGACGCTGAGCTCCAGCCCGAACAGCCAGGCGCTCACGCAGACGCCGATCACCGGCCCGGCGGTCTCGCCGATCCCCGGCACCAGGTCGATCAGGAACATCGGGATCGACAGCAGCGCCGACGCGCCGACCACCTTGGCGTTGTCCACGGTGTCGGTCCACCACGAGGTGTCGTTCTCGGTCGACACGCCGCCGAGCCGGTCCTCGACCCGGTGGGCGATCTTCTCGTAGAACGGCGCGCCGACGGCCAGCGTGGCCGCGGCGAACAGCAGCAGCCCGAAGAAGATCAGCGCCACCACCAGCGCCACGCCGATCAGCTCGCGCACCAGCTCGCGGTAGGTGGGGTCCCAGTCGTTGAGGAACGGGGTCGCCCCCGCGATCAGGCCCGGCGCGAAGACGGCCAGCACGATCACCAACGCCAGCAGCAGGCCGCCGGTGAGCGCGGCCGGCAGCGCGCCGAGCAGCAGGAGCCGGGGGGTCCGGAACACGATGCCGAAGCCCCGCAGCAGCAGGCCGATGCCCGCGAAGAAGTCCCTGATCATCAGAGCGGAAGGATAGCCCTTCGCGGCAAAGGGGAAACCCGTCCGGATTGCTCCCCGTGACGCCTACGACCTGAAGTAAATGGAAGGTGGCTGTCCACCGCGCCGCTAGCGGCGGTCACCGCGGACCTCCAGTCCGTCAACGGCGACAAGCACTTCCGGCTGCTGCACGAGCACCGCCAACCGCCGGCCGACTGGCCCGAAACTTCCTTGCCGAGCAGGGCAACTGATCGGTGGCCGGCGACGTCTCCTCGCCAGACGGTATAGCCCTTTTGTCGGGAGTAGTCATGATTAGAACCAAGTCGCTGGCGGCTGTGCTGCTCGCCCTGCTCGCGCTCGTCGCCGTCGCCCCGGCGGCCAGCGCCACGCCCAGCGACACCCTCTTGCCCAGCGACACGGCGGCACGCCTGACCAACATCCGCGTCGGCGCACACGACACCTACGACCGGGTCGTGCTCGACCTGACCAGCCTGCCGAGCTACAGCTACGAATTCGTCGACCAGCTCGAGTACGACCCGAGCGGCAAACCGGTGAACATCCCCGGCACGAAGTTCGTGAAGCTGGTGCTGCAGGGGGCCGCCACGTACGACGACAACGGCAACCCCACGTACCCGGGGCCGCGCACCATCACCACCCCGCAGTTGACCAACGTGCAGGCCGTGGCGATCATCGGCGACTTCGAGCACGTGCTCAGCGTCGGCTTCGGCCTCAAGCACACGGCCAACGTCCACGTTTTCACCCTCACGGGGCCGAATCGCCTGGTAATCGACGTGGACCACTGATCGCTCGGTGTGATCGGCCCGCCACCCCTTTGACCGATGACCTTGCCGCCGCCAGCCCGTAAGTTGGGCGCGTCAGGGTCCCCTAACTGGGAGGTTCCTATGGAGAGCGGCCTGCTGATCAGCGTCGAAGCCCTCGAGACCGCGGTCGATCGCGGCAAGGCCAACGGCGCCGTTGCCGACAACGACGGCAACGACTGAGTGACCGGCATTCCAACCCTGGCTGACCTCGTCGCACCGATCGAGGTCAGCCAGTTCTTTGCCGCGGTGCAGGGCCGGACCCACCGGCGGTTCGCCGGCCAGGCCGGCCGGTTCGCCCACCTGCTGCCCTGGACCGACCTGAACCGGGCGCTGCGCCAGCACCGGCTGGACTTCCCGCGGCTGCGGCTGGCCCAGGACGGCGACGTGGTGCCGGTGCACACGTACACCGAGATGGTGGACACCCGCCGCAACGGGCAGGTGCCGAGGCTGCTCAACGCGCCGCTGTCGCAGCGGCTGCGGGCCGGCGCGACCCTGGTCGTCGACTCCGTGCAGGAGATGTTCGACCCGGTCGGCGACCTGGCCGCCTCCCTGGAGCACGACCTGCGGGAGAAGATCCAGGTCAACCTGTACGCCGGCTGGGGCACCACGCACGGCTTCGACGTGCACTGGGACGACCACGACGCGTTCATCATCCAGATCGCCGGCCGCAAGCGCTGGCGCATGCACGGCGTGAGCCGTCCGTTCCCGCTCCAGCGGGACACCGAGCTGCCGGCCCGCCCCGAGGGCGAGCCGATCGACGACTTCGTGCTGGAAGACGGCGACGTGCTGTACCTGCCGCGCGGGCACTGGCACGACGTGTCCGCGATCGGGGAGCAGTCGCTGCACCTGACCATCGGCTTCAACCGGGCG
>Ga0307511_10000825_pt1 | contig 33075 bp, 19 predicted proteins | sample 13_EM_MG_FD_200266 | JGI IMG/M metagenome (GOLD analysis project Ga0307511, IMG submission 200266) | Populus trichocarpa ectomycorrhiza microbial communities from riparian zone in the Pacific Northwest, United States - 13_EM | ecosystem: Host-associated > Plants > Roots > Unclassified | place... | reverse complement strand
CGCATGAGGAGTATGTATCTAATCCATATGCCTGATGCTCTATGATAGTGATACAGAATATTTGTTAGTAATAGTACTGCCCTATAAATTATTATATGTACTCTTCAACAGCTTGACCAAGTATTGACCTAGACAGCTGTTGGGCCATAATCGTTGAACTCATAGATAATTATCTGTATGGTTGTAGTTACCTCATCAAATGACCGCACCTAGTACCTAATCATTAAAGTCGTTCCCCATAATCATGCCACAACCTCGAGGACGCCTCTCGAAAGAGTAAAGAACGGACGAAATACAAGGGTATTGTTGACTTGTCTGGCAATCAATACAAGAAAAGCAAGAAACAGTTTCTGTTACCCTGACTGAACCTGAAACATGATCTGCATCTAATGCCTCATAGATATCCTTCTCTTATCTGCCTCGTATGCAATTGGTCAAGCCGTCAACGAAGGGACCAGGCTATGGTCCGGCGAAAGGACCGGGCTACTAGGCTATGACGTGGGGTTTGGGGTAATTTGCCTTTCAATGGCTGTTGTACTCATTTTATCGTAAATAGACTCCTATAATCTACAAGGAACAGTGGTTTCTGATATTGCGAGTCATCCTTTTGAGTATGTGATAGTGCTCATAATCTGTTGCTATGCTATTCCCAACCCAGCCTTGAATGCGAACATTTGTGTTCTTACTACTATACCTAACTAGGTAAAGCACGCTTATAGCCTAATGTACAGGAGCCGGTATGGCAGACTCATTATGTGAAGCAGATTCTTTATGGTATGCTTCGGTATAACAAAATGAGAGTGTCTATAGAATAATTATAGTCACTGAATTCAATTATCACATCGACAGCCCCTTTAGAGTTGCCCTGAACTCTCTAGGGCGCTCACAATTTCAGCAGCGACTTCAGCCCCCCTGCTCCAAACCTCCTGACTCCAGATCACCCTCCCCATATATGGCTGTTTATATCATGGCTGAAGTCCCTATAGGTCCCTAATATGACTGCCATAAGCATAGAGTATGGGCCATTCCCATGGATGTGCTGTATGCATTGCAAAGGATTGAGAATAACTTCGCATACTCCAACTGCTTCCTCAGTGTAGTATTTATTATACTACAAGAGCTATAATCGAGCTAGTCTCGAGCAACAATGTCCTCAAGGCCACTGGGCATTGTCTTGCATGCTTTTGAGGTATCAGTAGTCCTCTCAGTAGCCTCTACCGCTCTCATCCCTTTGGCAAGCCTATGTGGTATCCCCCTCCCACAGCGGTAGCACATGCAATTCAACGTCTCTCATAGCCCATACAGGCTTGATTGATAGCCCAACGCACCTTAAGATTGCTCCACTAGCGTGGTTTGCTAGCACTCGTGAGGTATCCCTACTCCAACCCCTCTCCCCTCCTATCAAAAAACCTATAGGACTCCCCTATTCTCAGATAAACTAAGCTCAAGTAAACAAATTAAGGTAACTACAGTGCCTAGGGGAAAGTTATAACACACCTCAGACATGCATGAGGCATGCATGCCCAGGCTCAGATATGCGATAAGGGCCCTTCGTATACCTCTGCATAGCAACTATATTTCAGGTTCAATAGCCCTCAAAAGGTATCGATATAACTCCCGTAATGTGAAGCCCTCTTCCGCGATTTAGTAGCCCTCAAAAGCTTGTGAGTTTATCCAATCTTATGCCTTGTACATCATTCACGCTAGCAGCTTGGCCTATACCGTACATTAGGCTATAAGCGTGGTTTACCTAGTTAGGTATAGTAATGACACTTTTATAAAGACCTGTGTTCATCAGGCTTCTTTTCTTCGGCGATGCATTAGACCGTACGTCACGAGCCATCTCGAGAGGCTTTTTTAGGGTTTATTTTTCGAATACCATTCGTCACATGTTCCCCAACTGAAGCATAACTGAGGTATACTATACCTACTCGAGTATTGACCTTCCTTTCTCTGGCGGTTTCACGAGCATTAGCCTGATTGGTATCAACCTTCTTGCACAGCGCCGCGGCCTGGGTGGGAGTGGGATGCCTTGATTTGTTCCACGGAATGGGTGGCGTGTTGCCAAACGATTCAACAAGTAGCATATTACTATAAAGCTTAGGTTCCATGGAACCAGTAGGAGTTTTGTTATTTGTGTGTAGTCTGGTTGATTTGTATGTACAATCTAAGATGAGTACGGCAACCACGAGTCCATTTGCAATAAAACTATCTAGTACAATCGGCAAGTTTGACGGATCCATCAACCAGAAACGACGAGTAGATTTGGCACAACGAGATGGGCCTATTTGCGAGTTTAACAGATTCATAAACCATAAATTTGAGTAGCCTAGTTGCACAACCCCTCGTAGAGAAATTTGAGTGCAGAAAGGCGAGTACCTAGTCTGGTTAGTAGCCTTGCCCAAATCACCAAGACTAGCCACAAATCCCACGCATATAATAATTGGTTAAAGGGCACCGGTCAAACCTAATTGTCCATGGATCCAATGAATCTGGCCCGATAATTACAACTTGTTAATGAAGAGACCACATTCCGACAGTAATTATAAATGGTTAAGCTGTCAAGTATCCTGCGAACCAGAATGCAGGTCAGATAGTCACCCACCAACTATGATAATACTCCATCCCTTGATCAAGGTTGTAGGCAAGACTAAAATTAAGCTAGCTTTTTCAGTGTTTCGTCCAGTGTTTCGTCCAGTGTTTCGATTGGCCTTCCTCCATACACTCCTCCTAGCTTTTTCATTCGTCTAGCGTTCGTATTCGTCCAGCATTTCGATTCGTCCAGTTCGATTTGTCTGGTTCGATTCCGATTCAATCCGTCCGTGCTTCAATTCGTGCGTTTCGATTCATCCAGTTCGATTCGTCCAGCATTTTGATCTTAGTATTTCATTCATTGCCTCAGCATTTCATCCATTGTTTCGATTCGCCCTCCTCCAGTGTTTCGCCCAGCGGTCCCAGCTTTCGTCCAATATCAATAGTGAGGACATTCCTAACTATCGCATACCTAGAGTATCTAATCCATATGCCTAATGCTCCAGGTACAGGCCATACAAGTGATCGTGATACACGTGTTAGCGATATAGAATATTCGTTAGTATTGGTACCATCCTATTAAATATCATACTCTTAAAATAGCTTGGCTACTTTAAAGTATTATGGGTCATAATAGTTAGATTCATAGACAATTGACCAATTCTTAACTGTCAGGATAGTCTAGTCGGCGACCGTACCTAGTACCTACCTAATCATTCCTCATGGTGACGCCGGCGACGCTCTAGAAAGAGTAAAGAACAGACGGAATACAAGGGTAGATTTGACTTGCCTGGCGATGTAACACAAGAAAAGCGAGAAACACCATTATGAAGCGCAAAAGTGGAGTCTGATGTGAGTGTGCACGTGCACGAGGGTTATGGGGCGCAGCAGTGGAGCATATGTTGCAGGTCAATCACTTTGAGTCTGAAGTTTTTGTTTGAATCAGACTGCTATAGGTCACCTGTAAAAGCCTTCAGGAGCTGACTAGAGAGAGACAGGTCAATGGAGTTCATGTTTATAGAAGCAGAGCTAGATGTACGTAGGTAGGCACAAAAAGAAACTAGGCGTCAAACCAACGAATCAGAGCCATGGAAGGATTTCGCACAAGAAAGAAACTTGGAGGTCAAACCAACGAATGAGAGTAATGTTGGGATTTCGCCACATGATTTGGTGCATTGGGTGGATTTCCAATTTAACTGGTTCGTTTAAGTAGCGCTTGGACAAGGCGGCCAAATAGTATGCTACCAACAGCTCCAAGATATCATGTCATATGTCTCACGCGGCGTCATTGATATCTCCAACCAATTAGATACATTTATCTGGGATAGCTGCCAGGTCCCGTATTTCTGGGCTTACTTTATCCGTAACACAATTGATCCGCCCCGATGTACCTCGCAATTGCCAGTAACCAATAAGCGTAGCTACCGTACCACACCAGGAACTAGAATCATGGGTTTTGTTTTGAAACGCAAAAGCTTGACTAGCAGCCGGTTAGACTGTCGGACCCTTCATTAGGCAGGTTAAACAACTGAACTATTAAGTATTGACTGTCAGTCCGTATTCATTGGATCCATACAGTTTCAGCTCTATGGGCTTAAACTCACCGCACTTCCTCAACCCAAGGCCCGCCTACAAGACCGTAAATAATAACTCCCCAATAAAAGACTATACTCTAGTTAAGATCCAAGAACCTCAAGCTGTCCGGCAGGGGACTAACATGAAGATTGACAGGGGATTTAGCTACCAGTAAGTGCCGGTTTAATCTCATTTACATATACAGAGCTACTAGCGAATGGCTATTGGTTTTGAATTTGTAATGTGATTGGCTGGGTCGGATGTTAGACTAGTCCAGCAAGGGCAACCAGACTACAACAGGAACCGATACACAGTCAAGCTGTCAATAATTGATCCAATAAACTCTGGCTCGAGACTACAAACAGTATTGAATAGCTAGACAATACCAAGTGTAGTGTGGCGTACACATCAATGCAACGAGCCTGATAGTCCACCAAAAAATCCGAAAGCCCACTTAATCATCCGCCCAACAGTGTAGTAGTCTATCCGGCTATCTACAGCTACAGGCCAGGATAGCAGTTAGAACACTTCTTCCTAGCTTTTGATGAATTCGAAAAAAGAAATTTTGACAGACCTGCCATTAACCCTCACTTCTGAGTCCACAGTCAGTTACAGACTAAAAAATCGAATGGTAACAGAATTACCTTGAGCCGGCTATTGGAGAGTGTAACTTCTAGGACAAAACGTGATCACTGGGTGCTAGGTTTGCCTAGACACCGATGGTATACTGTACGCTCACACCAGCAGGCTGTCAAGTTGCCCGACTAGGCTGCAGTGACGTGAGAGTCTAAATAAGCTCTATACACTGACGCCTGGTAGTCAATGACTTAATCCGACGATCCAGAAGTCAAGTTGTCCAGCAGTTAATAAACAATTGGTAGCCTTGAACAATTGGCCAAATTGTCCAATAAACTGTCAAGCTATCCGATGGTCAAGCCTCTTACAATTAGATTAATCTAGTTGTTAATATAAGGCCAATAAGCAGTCACGCTGTCCGCGACTTATGATTGGTCCAATACACCAGATCAGTGCGAAGTCTGGAGTAGCCTCGAACAATTGGCTGAATTGTCCAATAAACTGTCAAGCTATCCGATGGTCAAGCCTCTTACAATTAGATTAATCTAGTTGTTAACATAATCCAATAAGCTGTCATGGCTGTCCGCGACTTATGATTGGTCCAATATACCAGCTCATTGCGAAGTCTGGAGCTTCTCGACTGAAGCTTCGAACAATTGGCCAAATTGCTTAACCTTGTTCAAGTAGTTAATATAATCCAATAAACTGTCACACTGTTCGCGGCTAATGATTGGTCCAATATACCAGCTCATTGCGAAGTCTGGAGCTTCTCGATGGCTACCTCGAACAATTGGCCAAAGTGTTTTGCCTTGTTCAAGTTGTTAATATATCCAATAAGCTGTCACGCTGTTCGCGGCTAATGATTGGTCCAATATACCAGATCATCGCGAAGTCTGGAGCTTCTCGACTGAAGCTTCGAACAATTGGCCAAATTGCCTAGCCTTGTTCAAGTTGTAAATATAATCCAATAAACTATCACATTGCTCGCGGCTAATGATTGGTCCAATATACCAGCTCATTGCGAAGTCTGGAGCTTCTCGACTGAAGCCTTGAACAATTGGCCAAAGTGTTTAGCCTTGTTCGAGTTGTTAATATAATCCAATAAGCTATCACGCTGTTCGCGGCAAATGATTGGCCCAATATACCAGCTCATTGCGAAGTCTGGAGCTTCTCGACTGAAGCCTTGAACAATTGTCCAAAGTGTTTAGCCTTGTTCGAGTTGTTAATATAATCCAATAAACTATCACATTGCTCGCGGCTAATGATTGGTCCAATATACCAGCTCATTGCGAAGTCTGGAGCTTCTCGACTGAAGCTTCGAACAATTGGCCGAATTGCTTAGCCTTGTTCGAGTTGTTAATAGAGTCCAATAAGCTGTCATGCTGTACGCGGTTTATGATTGGTCCAATACACCAGATCAGTGCGAAGTCTGACAGTAAATTCGAACAATTGGCCGAATTGTTTAGTCTGGTTCGAGTAGTTAACAGAGTCCAATGAACTGTCATATTGTGCGCGATCAATGATTGGCCCAATACACCAGATCAGTCCGCTGCCTGGACCTGTTCGACGACTAGTAATTAGTAACCCCGAACAATTGGTCGAGTTGCTCGAGTTGCTAATATAATCCAATAAGCTGTCGCGCTGTCCGCGATCAATGATTGGCCCAATACACCAGAGTCAGAAGCTGTTCGACGGCTGGTAATTAGTAACCTCGAACTATTGGTTGAATTGTACGAGTTGCTAACATAATCCTATAATCTGTCACGTTAATGATTGGCCCACCAATACACCAGATCAGTTTGTAGCCTGGAGCTCTGCGTTGATTGCCCCGAATAATTAGTTGAATTGTTAGCGCAAACAGTGAGTGTCCAATTACAACTACAATAGCATCTAGAACTGAAGCTGACAAATAGTGCTAAACTTCTGCCTAGTGCTGCAGCTTTGTCGAAGAACTGGTCTAGGCGGGCCTGCCATCAACCCCCAATACAATCGAAAATATCAGGGCCAAAGATCATGACTATGACGATACTGCCTTGAAAATTGAGAAAATACATCACTACCGGCAGAAGGGGTAATAGCACAAAGTAGAAGACCTGGCCATCCAGAGTATAACACGAACGACAAAAGGTGCAATTACTACATTGGAAAGGGGGCGGCTGGGCCTAAACCACACGGAATCAGAGTGTTATACAGAGAAACGAGAACAGCGAGCTTCAGTTAACCAGGCAAAATTCCACAAATAGGGATAGGCAAAACCGATGGCGGACACCGGGGAGCCTACCAGTAAGATACAGCCGTATCCCACTAACAACGAATGAGCTCTGGAGGTTATCGGATGTTCAATATAACCTTAACTTGGTTGTGAAAGGGCATAATGGGACTGAATCGGTTTTCACCACTATGGGCACGCTCACCTTCAAGAATGACATCTCCGCCGTGATCCGCAGCTAGTCTTCTTCAAGAACTCATATTTGATAGTCTGGTTAGTCTAGACTCTTAACGAATGGCAGCAGATTAGTCTGGTTGATTACCCTGAACAGGAGCTCTAGTTTATTCGCGATAACTACACGGCACATGTAGAGCACTCCTACCATAGTCTTAACAATAGCGATAGAAATAATTTACTAGAGTAGAGAATACGAAACTCTCACCATTCTGAACACTCATAGCTATGTGTTCTTACAGGCTATGAGCCTGGCACTCTCATGATATGCATGCAATTGAGATATCTATGTATCAAACATCAAATCTAGTAATACTATCCGCACATCCAAGCTAGACACATAAGCCAAACGGAAGCCCCACGTACTGCAGCAGCCATCCGTATTACTGCACAAGCAGATGCCCATCAACCAGTTACTCAGACCCCTGCAGAACAAGGGACAGAACTCCAATCCGAATCTACTTTCAAGAGCCTGAACAAGCAATCAAACAAGTCGTCTAATTCACCCAACCCTACAAGGCGTCAACTGCTTGTTTAATTTCTTGCTCTTCTCTCACTTCCTTGCTTGCCAACCTTTGTGTTCTTGGAGGCTTGAACCAGATTGTGCTGCAAGTTAGGATCTGAGTGATCGTTGAGGCGTCAGTTGCTTGTCCAGTTGATGGGCTCTGTGCAGTAGTATGGCTGCTGCAGTGCGCGGGATTCCATTTGGTTTATGCGTCTAGCTTGGATATGTGGACAGTATTACCGGGTTTGATACCACAGATATTTCAACTGTTGCGTATCGTGATGCTCCACCAGAGTGCCGGGCTCATAACCTGTAACAGAACGAGGCTACAAGTGTTCGGAGTGGTGGAGAGCTTGTTATTCTCTATTGCTATAGTTAAGGATATGGTAGGAAAATGCTCTGAAGAGCGAAAATTCCAAGATACATGTGGAGATCAGCGCTACCATCAAACACATTGATATTGCTGTGTCGGCTTCGTCTGACAAAGGCAATGGAGCATCCTGCAAACCAAACCCTAGCCGGAACCCGGAGAAGGACAATATTCCGCTCGGATCCGCCATTTTCCTCGTGGTATCTTTCACAGCTGCGAATAGATCAGCAACCCAACTCAAGCCTTGTCAATTCTTGACAATACGGGATAAACATCCGTCCAAACGTTTCTAATATATGACCTCATTTGAGGCTGCTAGAAAAGGATTAGATCATCAGCTGCAGGTATTTGGAATTTGTGCATTGGTCATAGTACCATGGGGATCCCGGCATAACATATTGTCCGTGGATTGCTGTATGTGAAGTGGACACACAAACTCATAGACCACGTAGGTGTAAACCGTAGATGGTACAGCTTTTGGTTTCCAACTACCTTAGTATGAGGTATATCCCAAGCCCGGCATCGGTGAGATGTTGTTCACCGATGTATCCATTTTAGCAACTTCATTGTGGTACCTATGTAGGCACTAAGCTAAGCCGAGACAGTTAGTTTCATACATATCCGTTACAGGGACCCTGCAGTGTCGACTAGTCTGGTTGTGGAAAAGGATCGAGTTCGCCAGACTAGATCGAGTTTAGTGCAGAAATCTAGTCTGGTGGAGGGCCTGCGGGGTTCAACTTAGCTGATTTCTATATCGAGAAAATAGATTATAAATCCACTTACCCGTCACAGGTCACGGTATGTTGGTTGATGGCATGGCATTTCAAATATCAATCTAAGCCTCTAGGTTCGCCCGAAGGTAATGGAATTGTCAGCAGAGGCGTATGCATGTCTGCTCGTGCACCGTGACTGAGGTTTGTGCCTGGCTCGCGTAGGCACTAAAATTGCAAGGGGACTATCTGCCATCGTGGGGTCGAGAAGATCAACGAGGATGGACATTTGTAATCGAATCCAAGCCGAAGTTTCTTTCGTTCCAAAGGGCTAGCTGTTCTCATCAACATGGTGAAGCTTGCTTTGATGCCTGAAACCGATAAACATGCCTATATAGCCCGCTATATAAAGAGGCACTCTCTTTCTCTACCCTAACCTCAGTATCCACAATAACATCAGCAATCTTCACCAACATTCAAGTCAATTGACAATCACATATTCACATAACCTCTTCGCAAACATCACATCCTAATCCTGACCACAATGGCAGCCCACGGAAAACAATTCACCCTCTTTGCCTCCCTTGGCCCCAACCCATGGAAGGTCACAGCTTTGCTCCACGAGCTTGGAATGGCAGACTCCTACGAGATCGTGTACCTCAACCAACCCAAGGGTGAGACCAAGGATGAGCGCCACACCAAGCACAACCCTAACGGTCGTGTGCCAACTCTCATTGACCATTCCAACGGTGACTTTGTCGTCTGGGAGAGTGGTGCCATCTTAGAGTATCTGGTTGAGAAGTATGATACCGAGAGGAAGGTCAGCTTTGCAAAGTTGGAGGAAAAGATTCAGGCACAGCAATACTTGTTCTTCCAAACGAGTGGTGAGTAGTTTGGCAGTGCAGTTGCACTGGATTTGCAGGACTCGCTTCTGACATGACTTGGGGCTTTAGGACAAGGTCCATACTTCGGACAGGCCGTTTGGTTCTGGAAGTACCACTCTGAGCGGGTAAGTGCCAATGTTTCACGGCCTGGGTGGGAACGGTGAATCCACATGCTAACACATTTCTCTCTAAGATCCCTTCTGCAGTAGAACGTTATACCAAGGAGATAGAGCGTATCGTTTCTGTTGTCGACAAGATCCTTGAAGGCAAGGACTACCTCGTTGCCAACAAGTTCTCATATGCAGACATTTCCTTCCTCGTGTGGTGGCCTATTGTTGATTGGATGTCCTCCGAGTTACCTGAGCTCCAAGGGTGGAGGGAAAAATACCCCAACGTCGCACGATGGGACAAAGCTATCCGTGAGAGGCCAGCCATTGCTGCTGCCCTCAAGGAGAGGGATACCTATAGGGCACAGTAAGCTGCTGGGTTTGGTGTGGCGATACAAGGTTGGTATATGGGAATCCTGCGGTTGTGGTGGGAATGAGTATTGACGATGTTAACGAGTGTGTGGGAACAGCAGGTTATTAAATGTATCGGGATAGTGGGATGGGCTGGCTTGGCAGATGATATAACTTTGGTGGGAATTGCGCAAGAGGATTAGGATTTGGGTCTCCTTCTTTGTAGCGTTAGCATTTTGGAAATGAAGTTGGATTAGGAATCATCTCTTGACTCGTAAAGTGCGCTCTGAGAATGAGACTCTGGAGAGGCTCATTGTGCAACCAGACTAGTGTCATTGCCCGTTCATATGACCAGCAGACTGTAGTTTCCCTTGAGTTTGAGAATAGAAAGTTGTCATGCCTGTCTCCACGCATACCCACCTACCACATCTCCCCAGCTAAGGGTCATCCAGTCGCACACCAGTATGCTTATCTCTCAAGGTTGCTTGATACAGCGGCGACTTTGAATGCATACGGCTGAGATGAGTACTTAAGCGTCGGTGAGTGGGGTTCTGACGTTGGAAGCTCTAACCTTAAGTCAATCACTAGCCAACCAGATACCGGCACTACATCTGCTGCGGGAAGGACTACGTGTAAGCCAACCACAAAGTTATCGTAGCGTAATAAATCTACACCTACTCAAGCGCAGATATGGGATGTGAACAGAGCCGTATGCATGGTATATAGTTAATTCGCCATATGCAAGCATAGTCTGGTTGGCACGAATGCAAGCAGTGCGTTCGGCTTGCTCCTAGATTCTGATTGCTGAAGTTGAAGTAGTCTGGTTGGCACAAGCCCCTCGGAAGAGGAAGTTGAGGGTAGCCGCCTAAATAGTCTGGTTGGCACGACCGCTCCTATGGAGGCCGCCTAAATTAGGACCATCCTGTTGCATTTGTTTGTTACTACGGTACCTCGTTGGTCATGGACATGTATGTAAGAGGGGGCGCAGGATGCATGCAGGCCAAGTGTAGCCATCCTGCATATGGCTAAGGAGTCCAATCTGAGTAGTTTGTGCAGCTATATGCAGAATAGCCAGGCTTGGCCTGCATACAGCCGGCCTAATCACTGCGGTTTTTATGCATCACAGACACTTTGTGAATGGCACTGTACGGATATGTTTCCAGAATCAAGTGCTATCCGCGGTTACCATGTGCAAATATCCTATATATCCCCCATGTATCCTCGTTGGCTATGTTGGTATAATCGCAGCTTCAGGTTTCTAATGCATCCACAACTCATGCAGGCTGCTGGAGTGTCACTGCAGTTGTTGCATATCGCATTTACTGTATGTATGATATAGTGCACATAAGTGCTTGTTACGGGTACTTACCTAGTGCTTATATGTTGGGCATCCAATACGTACAGATGTCAATGGGCAGCAAGAATACGATACCGTACAGTTGGAAGAGCAGGGGTATCTGTTTCTACCCCTGTCCCCTTGCAAACCCCCCTTTTCTGTCCCGGATGAGGTCAGAATCTTGGGGCCTCCTACTTAGAGCCCTGCGTGCCTGGAATAGGTACCGACTTTCAGCCTAAGAATTATACCCATGCCTAAGGCTGACGTCTTTTTCTGTACCGGAACTGCTGCTAATACGGACGAAAAGTGGCAGATGCTGGTTGTCTGGTGCAGCAAGGTCTGCCTGTAAACTGAGATTCGTTGCTGCTATGGAAAGACGGAGTATTCATTCACAGTTTATGTGTTTTGATTTGTTTACACTTACTTTCACTCATCACGCCAAAACCGGTACCGGGGTTCGAACCCTTGAATATTAATATCGGTATTCTTATCGCACAGGAAAATAATACCGTCCCTAGACTACCACCATCCATGTCCCAATTCACCGATTGAGTTTCAAATTACAGGCGCCACTAGGAAAGTAGCACGGCTGTGGGCGAGCCAGATCCAATGGCGTGCGTGCTGCACCGGAGAATTCTGGCGCTCCGGAGCCGAATCAATTACGTTGTTTGCGACCGGAGTTATTGATTTCTAATTGCACCTCTAGTTATCTTGAGGTCGAGGTCATGCCAACAAACACCCGACCAAGCTCCCCGACCATTCCGCATGTCACTCCCTCGTCTCAACAGCCAGAGCTATTCTTCGTCATTTGTTTGCTGGTAATTCCGAATCCTGAGTATATCTCACAAGTCAACAACCTTTTGCGCCTCTCCAGCCTTTTGTCATCACTTCAACGATCTGTTGCGGCATCGAAAACATGCTTGGGGAAGCCGAAATTCTTGCTGAGGAAGGTGTGGCTCATAGCCACAGTATCCTGACGCAGGTGTCCATAGAAGAACAATCACCAGTTGCCTATGAGAGCTCTCCATTACTTGCAAAAGCAATAGATGGTGGTGCAGTTACAGAAAACAATATCCAAAAAGAATGGGAGAATATCAGCTGGTGGTGGCGGCCATCTGTATGTATAAGCCTCACTTGTCGTGGGATTACTACCTAGTCTGACCCATAATTACTTGCCTAGGTATACTGGCTATTGATCCCCTTCACCTTGTATACCATGGCATTTGGAAGGTAAGCAGACAATGCACAATTGGCGAATCTGTGACAGCTTGGACTAATGATCGCTAACATGGGCGAATTGAATCAGTGTCGCAGTGCCAAAGCTCAATATTATCTTGGAGTTAATCTGCCGAGATTACTATGCGGACCAGAAGCTTCCCCATGGGGACGATATTCTCCAAGGTGCATTTGGTGGTGTGGATGACCAATGCCAAACCCCAGAAGTTAGCCGATCCATCCCCATACTAGCCCATTGTTCTAATCGACAGTTCTATAGATTCAAGCATTAGTATCTCGCTTTGCCCTCTACCTTCAACTTATCGCAGGGGTTCTCTGCTCGATTACAGCCCCAATCTTAGGGGCGTATTCAGATCGCTATGGCCGTCGATTGGTCCTCATAATTTCCTCTTTTGGCCTGCTGACGTCTGAAATAGCCACAATACTAGCTGCAAAATATCCACATATTTTTTCAGTAAATCTTCTTCTTTTTGGTGCTATCCTTGATGGTATAACTGGAAGCTTTATGGTCGGCATGGCCGTTGCTCACTCGTACGCTGCCGATTGTACAACTGCTGAGAACAGAGCTGTCAGCTTTGGGTATTTTCAGGGAAGCCTATTCCTTGGTATTGCAGCGGGCCCAGTATTGGGCGGCATGCTGATTAAAGCCACTGGAAATGTGCTCAATATCTTTTATGCTGCCTTGGTACATATTATTTCCCGATCTTAAAATGTGCCGATATGAAAGAGATGCTAATCTTAGCCGCATTAAGGCTGCCCATGGCTTTTTCATGTTATATATCATAATTTTCCTACCAGAGTCTCTCACTCCGGCTCGAATGCGCATAGCCAGGGAAAAGCATGCTCATCAGCAGTCCTTGCAAGAGCAAGCTTCCGGTAGCCAGCCGAGGAGCTATGTCCACGCAATTAAGTCATGGAATCCGTTACAACCTCTGGCTGTTTTCTTCCCAACAGGCCCAGGAAGCAGTCCACGTCTACGGACTAATTTGGTCCTTTTGGCTGCCTGTGATGCCCTCTTTTTCGGTGTTGGGATGAGTGGTATGACTGTCTCTATCATGTACGCTGAGATGATGTTCAAGTGGGGCAATTACGAGGTATGTTAATCAGAAATTTGGAAACTATGAGAAGTTTGACTAACCTTCAATGCCGGTCAGTCCTCAGTTTACCTCTCATTGGTCAATTCCGCCCGGGTGGTCATGCTTTTTGTGATTATGCCCTTAGTGATCAAAGCTGTGAACTCAAGGTGGAAAGACAGGGAAACCAATGCGCCACCAACAATCCCGAACGCTGAAGAGGCGAAGCATTCTGGTGCAGGCACGCTGGACATTGTGTATGTTCTCTCCTCTGACAAGACTCCCCTCTCATTGGTTGCGGGGTTAAGCACAACCTAACGAAGAAAATTACAAGTTTAATCCGCCTCGCAATCGTCACGGAATTTATTGGTTACTTGGGATATGCTGTAGTTGCGACTGGTACAGGATTCACCCTCGGTACGTATTTATACTATTGATCCAGCTATACGCCATGGTTCATTGGGCCCACTGATCCCACAACCATGCTCTGTAAATTGAATTACAATAATGCTAACCTTCACAAAGCTGGCATGATGACCGCCCTTGGTGGCGTCGGTTCTCCCACTATACAATCAGCCCTCACGAAACATATCCCCCGGGATAAAACGGGGCAACTTCTTGGAGCTGGTGCACTACTCCGTTCCCTGGCACGAGTCCTCTTCCCCACCATTTTTAATCTCATATATGCCGATACTGTTGGCACATTCCCACAGGCCGTATTCGTGTGCCTAGCGAGTGTGTTTTCATTGTCTGCAGGCTGCAGTTATTTCATCACACCGCATCGTAAGTATTACCATTCCTGAGGGTCGCAGGAGGGCTGTTTACTGATTACTATTGGTGCGCCAAAAGTCCAATTACACGAAGATAAGCATGGAAATGTGGTTGATGGCGAACATGTATCATCGTTGTCACCTACTACGTCGTCTCCTGAGGAAAGGGCTTAAGTGCCTCCGTTTCCTGAGACTAATGCTACAGATTCTCATTGTCAATTGGCTCTTAGAGCAACACACAGTATAGTTTAATATTTACCTTATCACTGAGGCTAACCAGACGGTAGATACTGAACCTTGGAAATCTTGATAGATCAACTTTATTTTCCTACCTTATTATTTTGGCGATTGGGATGGGATAGGATGGGAGATTGGGATGGGAGTCTTGGGAGTTTGGAACACCGGCATGCCTTATTAGCAATGGAAATGCTTCTCAAACACATTATCTTTTTATTTCATGTATCTTGTAGGATCAATTGACTTAACCCCCACTTGTGCTGCCACCAGCTACATAGGTTATCCACTTTTCACTATCTACTTTGCCTATCACGGCGCCTATCGTACGGCGTTCCACTGCCCCCCAGCACCGTGCAGTTACCTCCTGCCAATCCCACACCTCTGTTACCTGGGTTTCTCCACAAATATCTCCATCCTATGATTGCTGCATATAACCTTCCCGAGATACCCCTCCCTCTCTTCTTCCACACTCCCCTACACTCCCTACATCCATCCCCCCTTTGGTGACGATCACCCGTATTATACCAGCAGGGCCCCACCACACCTGGGGAAAAAAAAAAAAACACCCTGTATACCGTGCATATTTTTTGGGGGACAAGCCACAAGGTTTTTTTTCCCCAACGAGACTAAATTTTGTTCCAAACTGCGCCAACTGTAGGCCTCATGACCTAAAACAATTCCCACCCCGCGATCATGCACTACTCCAAATGCATAGCATCGGGTAGATCACCCCCATATTTGGGGTACACAATAGTTCTTTCCAATTAGACTACACCCTAGAAACGATCCACTCGAATTTCCACACCCTGTGCCTCAAAGCTGTGTTTGTGCGAATCGAGCCCTTGGTATAACAACATCAGAATCATAAACGACACAAGTTTCCTCGCGTAGGTATAATAGAGTTTACGTACTATATCGCACATGCATATGCATATGCATAAGGAAGTCACGCTGCACGCAATGCCAAATGTAAATATGTAGTCTCAGATGTACATAGGTACATAGGTACCAGTACCTATGGGGAGACATATTCTGATATTTAAGTTCGGGATGAACCTCCAGACTACTCCCGCCGGCACATACCTTAACCTTATAACCCACGTGTTAACCAATTATAGTAAGCTGTAGTTTCGTCGGTCAAGAGCGAAAATGAGACAGGTAATTGTGATCGAATGCAAAACAAAAATACAAAGGTATATTTAGCGACTTTTCACAAACAGCTCTGTAGATCCTAGTGATAACATCCCCCCGATACCCACTTGTCTCATGCTCTTACACCATATTGTGATCAAAAATGGTTGTAAATTCATGTCCCATGCAGATTTTTTAGATACGTAGGTAGGCAATTGTATCAAGTCAACAGATACCTGTGTCCATGGTAGTGTACATGCACGGTGGGTGCCTAGGTGTTCATTAGGCGTCGACGTGACTCCAACTTGACATTCAGGTAAGGCACTCCATCGCCCTCCTTGCTTCATCGGTTGCAAAATCGCTCCTTTCATCCATCGAGATTTGGCGGTTTCCACGCAATCAAATCAAACGCTTCCAAACTCCAAGGGCCGAATTCACTTTTAGGGTTGGTATCTCCCCCTTCAGTCTTTGCAGCTTCGGTTTCCTTGATCTGTTCTCTTTTCTTCCTTTCCCGCCGTGGGTGAGGGGGCGTAGGAGAACCCCCGGACGTATTGGAGGTGGCTCCTCCACTGTTGCCTGGACCTTCGCCTTCATCTAGGCAGCCATCGAGTGCAACTCTATTCGCGCCTATAGCATGTGCGCTCCCCTTCTCCGTCCTTTCTTCTATTTTCCCTTTCCCCTTCCCTTTGTGTCCTGGTGCCCTATCACTGACTATGACCGAATGTTCTACACCGGAAGCTTGATACGCAGAGGAGAAGAAGCCCAGAGGTGGGCCTGGGACCGATGACTTACTATTACCATGCACCCCCACTGGAGTATTGATCTCGGAAGTCTCCTGTCCGTCGTGGCCACCCCCTCCTCCGTCTCGCCCAATCATTACAGGTCTATTGCCTGAGAATCCCGTAATCTCATTCGAGATTTTGGTACCCGCCCATATTGACGCCGCTTTGTTGCCTCGCCTTTCAGCAAGAATGGTGTCACTCAATAGCAAATCCTCAGCGCCCCGGGTCATGGCTGTGGAATCGGCTAAGCTTCTCTGTCTAGAGTTCCCTGCCTCTAGAAACCCTGTAAGTTCCCCGGCGGTGGGTCCAGCCTCGCTTGACCTCTCCCGTTGTATCGTACTCTTACAAAAAAGCATCTTCCTCTTCGTAGTTCCCAGTTTTATGGTTGTTGTAGGCTTCTCTGATACCCTTTTCAGACCTTTGGGCACCAGCCAGTCAGAGTCGGAGGCTAATAGCGGGGGGTCACCCATTATAATATCTGTGCTATCTTCTGTTCCATCAAAAGCTAGAGTTCTGGGCCTAGTAAAGGTAGGTCTTTTACGAGACACCATAACCTCCTCTTCGAGTTGTAGAATTCCGCCATCTTCCACCAATGCAGCCTGCGAAGATGGAGAGCAGAGTCGCCCCCGGGCGGGAGGTTCCGTAGGAACTGATCGTTTTGGTGGATTGAAAAGAGTCCTGCGGAGGATTTGAGGAGGTCTAGGTAGGGGCGTGGATGCACTCTTTGACGAATTAACCACCCCAATAGAGCTGCGAGTCTGGAACTGACTCACATCATTCCTTACAATCATCGAATTAGGGGCCTGCGGCATGGTAGGGGAGTCCAACAGGGAATTGCTGCCAGACTGGGGGATATTGCTATTTTCAAATAGGGACCCAGGTGCTCCTTCTCTGGAAGATATCTCATGATGGAAGGGAGAAGAACGCATGCGAAAAGATGTAGTTCCGCGGCTAGCTACCGCTGTAATGTTTGACTGGGCACCTCGCAGCGGGGGTGGCATGTCCAATATTCCTTCAGACGGCTGGATAGGACGTACCGGCGTAATGGAGGCTTGCGCAGCTCGGGCCGGTGGCCTCATTGTTGTTACAGACCTTGTAGGTGTGTCTTTCTCTTTCTCACGGAAATCTGGCCTAGGCATCTGGATAGTAGTAGTCCCCGATCGAAACGGGGTAGCTGAAGCATCTCGCCGCACAGGAGTCCGGATGTTTGTGGAACTGCTGCATTTTTCCCCAGCAGAGCGCTTTAAGATCTCAGTCAAGCTGACATGCTCTGCGTCACCAACTCCTCCAGTTTGGCGAGGCAATGCCGGGGGGTGCATCGCCTGTTGGGCTGACACGGGGGAGTCTTGCGTCGGCGCTTGTAACCTCATCCCTCTTTCTGGATATAGGGGGTGCTGTTGATGGGTGACTTGCAACTGTCTGTGCTGTCCCAAGTCAGTCGGGGGTTCAATCAGGCGGAGCGGGAGTCTTACCTGTCTGCGCTCTACTATGGGAGAGATTATGGCACTCAAATCCTGAAACACCGTCCCTTTGAACTCCTCCACTGTCACTAGATGATGTTCAAACTCGAATTCATCTCCGGCGTTGACCTTATCCGCTCGCTGGAGATACATATCACACTACGCCACACCGACACTCATGATTAGCCACCAGTAAGTTTTGCACCCAGCAGCCATGTAGACCTGTGGTGGCCTGGAGAGAGCCCCACCACCAACGTTCGAGTTTCGTCATACACTATCATCCTGTTATTGTGGGTATGAAACCGGAGGAACCCTACACTCTCGCAAAATGCACGGACTCATATCAGCCCCCTCTGCACCGACATAACAGACACCTTGCTCAGACGACTAACCATCTTGCCACTTCTTGAGCTTCTGCTTCTTTTGCTGTAGCCGGAAGTGCCTTCGTCAGTTTCTCGCAGGCGCAATTGGGGATCAACATGGTGGCTCGTACAGATGTCCAGAGTATTCTGAACTCATCTATTGGGGCGGTCTGAGATGCGGGAAGTTGGCCTGCCATAAGTCATTCCTGCGGATAACTTGGGGCTGTTGAGGATGGATGGAGCAGAAGACGCGTTTAACTCCCGAGGTCGGTGGTCGTACCGAAGGCTGCGTACGCGACACCGCTTGGCACTTCCATGGCGGACCGGCTCAGGTACATTTACAGCCTCTATGAGGGTCGTAGGCGAGACGGCGTTCTCGGTCCTATTAGAGCGTAGGTCAGGTAACGAGGCACGAGGCATCCGAGTCCGAGAGTGGCCATCCATCCCCCCCCAGTAATCCTGTGATGTATTCAGGGTATCTCGTGTATAACATACTGTACATGCATAGCACTCTATGAAAACGTAGACTCGAACGCAGTAATATATAGGTAGGAAGGGAAACACCAAACGCATAACTCCGAGAACTATACATGCGCCTTATATATTCTCCGAACGATCTCTTCTATATGGGTCCCTTCGCCCTAGGGCCCCGAAGTCACCGCATCACTCAAGCCCGAAGATGTACCCACAGCCATCATTTCAACATTGTTCTTGCTCATCTGGTCTTTGGCCAACTTATTGCGCCTCCCCCTTTCCCCCTCTAAAGCCTGCAAGATAAAACTATACTGGGTGGCTTTGTGGCCCTTGGTAACTTGCACTTTTATCTCTGGAATTAATTTATCCACAGTCCTATCGACTTCCTTCCTCCCTTCGCCATTGCAAGTAACCAATGGCCAGTTGGTACCGAACCTACGCCTTTTGGTAATTCCCACCGTACCCCGAATGAAGTCCACTAGGAATTCCGCTTTTTTTCTTGCGTCCTGTTCCAAATTGGTTGCATGTGTTCTCAACCGCAGGACCATTATCCTAACGTATGTCGCTTGATTCTCGCCAGACTCAAGCAGATATCTTTCCTTCAGAGCCGTTAGAGCACCAAACATTCCTGTGGTAGGTCTCAGTCTCAAATTAATCACTCTGTCCACAGTCCATTTGATTCCGTTCAAATCTCGCGCCTTGCAGTATGCGTTCATGATAACAGAATACCCAACGCGGTCGTAGTGATGCTGCCTTCCCCATCTTGATTTTGCTACTTGATTTAGGAGTTGTATTGCAGCATGGGGTTTTTCGGCATTTATGAGTCGGTTGGCAGAGTGAACTGCAACGTGATGGGTAATTGGAAGGGCGTTTTTGTCAAGGAACCTGTAGACCTCTTCGACCCTAGCATATAATTTGTCGTACCTGAGAGACGTACTTTCATCAAAACCGGCGAATAGCAGGTCCACGTCATCAAACGCGGACATTTTCCCGCGGCTCATTTTACGAGCGGAATCCCTGATGACCGAAATGATGGAGCTGGGGATTTCTAAACCATGACATTTTGCAGCTTCGAGTACTTCGGAGGCTAGAGAGCTCCGCTCTTTTGCCACAAGGGATGCTCGCAACGCCAGTATGATCATCTGAAACGAGGGTCTTTGCTTTTGATTCACAAATTCTTTCCACAAATGAAGTGCATCTTCTGGTTTGTTCGTCTCAATCGCAGATGCCATTCGCAGTGCTACCGCCTCCCTACTCCGTACGCCACTTGCACGAATTGCTGTGTACGTCCAACTATATCTCTTAGATTCGTAGTGAACATTTTTCAGCAACATTTCTTTGCTGGTATGGTCGAGAACTTTGACCGAGGTTTGCATACGAAGGATCCTCTGATATGTTCGCCGTAGCAGTGATGCTGAAGCTCCGTAATTTCGGCGAAGATCCTGAAAAAGGCTATTGAACGTGTAGCGATCTGGATGGATCCCATGAGCGATCATTTGTTGAAGCCAGTAGGGGAGTAAACCTTCAGCCCCGGCTCCATTGGCATATACCGAAGCTTTGATCATGATATTGTACGTAAACTTATCCGGGATGATGCCTCTCTCAAGCCCAAACTTGAAGAATGTCTCGGTATCAACATATATTTTGGCTTCTGCATAGGCGTTCAATACTGCATTGAAAGACGCTCTAGGAATGGCGAAGCCCTGCGTATCCATGATGGCAAGCGTTTTTTGGAGGCTCTCCCAGTCGTTTACCTTCGCTTGCACTGAAAGTAGGGCCCCACATGTTTCCGCCGTCCAGGATAGACCCTTATCTGTCATCCTTTTGAGGTAGTTGTTGGCTTCTCCTTTCATACCCCTCTCCACCGCTGTCTGTATCATGATGTGGTATATTGCAGGTACCTTCGAGCGAGATATCTTTTCCAGCCAGTTGAAATATCTAACCATTTTCTCCCAACTACCGTCTGCTCGAATTGCGGAGAGGAGCACGCTGTAGCACCTGGGTGATATCGAAATTTCTCGGAAAATAGTGTATCTTATCAGTCCTTGTGCTTTCTTAATTCTACCCAAATTAACATAAGCCGCAATCACATATTCCCAAGTTTCTGATGTGAGTTTGATGCTAGGCTGATATTGATAAAAAAGGGTAAGAATTATCTCGTGGTCTGATCGTTCGAGGAGGGCTTTAAAGCAGAGATCCAACAGCTCTCCATTAATGCCCATTTTCAACTCGCCTCCTTCATGGGTCGTGAATGGTTTTAATGAGCGGTCACCGATGAACTTTCGAAGCTCCTCAACTGTGACATCTTCCTCCATAAATCTCGCAGGTATTCTGTGCAATCTCAAGAGTGTATTCCTCAGATCTTGGATATAAGTGTCAAAGTCATCATCAGATGAGTCCCGCCTCATTTCGTCCAAAGCAATATCAACACTTGATCCCATCTCAGGCTTCATATTAGCCCATTGATCCACCAGCTTCTTTTGTAGCTTCGCTCTTATCTCCAGCTCTTTCAGGTATTTTCCAGTCTCTTCCAGTGGTATGACATCTCTCATTCGTCTCTTCCCACGCTCGTCCAAACTCGCTGCAACTTCATTCCACTTGAAGAGCCTTATCGTATCCAACCACCTCCCGGCTCCATTATATGCTTCCATCAATGATTTTGAGGCTTGTCTCAAATCTTCAAGGTCCCTTCCACCAACTCTATTCGCGTGCCAGACTTCCTCCGCTCCATCCGCATCACCCTGTGTGATTCTCCGAGCTATATGTCGCATCCATCTAGTAGCAGTTGTACCCTTCCTGGATCTTATGTCTCGTCGCTTTTTCTGATGGTCATGTGTGGGTATAGTAGACCGCCACACCCCCTGGCCCTTTCTGTTTGTTAGACTTCTTCCGGATGATCTCCCATCTATACGATGCCCCCTCCTCCTAATATTATGCGCCCAAAATGCCGAGTATTTCCCAGATTGTCGCCCATTCATACGCCGTCGCCCCCGATTAATATGGTCGGGGCAGCCTACCACAGAGTGATCGGGTTTGGTGGTTGCAACTTCCTTCCACGCGCAATGGTTGCTGTGGAACAGTCTCCTATAGCCGGGGCAGAGTGACCATCGAGACGGTTGAAGAGGGTCATATTGAGATCGCATAAATTGGAGGCATCCTATTCCAGGTATCCCTCCTGGGTTTGATGCAGGACAGGTCGGCGTCGACTTCAACACATGTTGGTACCCATGTTTCGTGAGCTGGCGAAGATATTTGAGGACCGTCAGTGATGGGGCCCTCACAGCAGTAGGTTGCATCCTCTAGTTCTCTCCGCCCGTCGAGTTATGGGGAGTTTTATCGGGGTAAGTTTATCGATAGCGAGTGAGTGGGTTGTGAGTCACGTGTCTGCAAGTATGAAATCTGCACGTTGCTGACAACGCTTTTTCCGCTGTCCGGCTATCAATTCCCATTCAAGCCTAGCGAACGCCAAGATCAGGAGTAGCACGAGAATATGCTTATCGATAAGCAGCAGAGAAGTAGACCACAAGCGGGGTCATGGTGGGGAACAACCCTGAGACGAGGAAACACGTCAGACGCGGCGAGATCACGGGTTGCGGTTCGAAACTGGGGTTGCATCAATATAGAACTATACACCAGACTCTGAATATATACGCTCTAAATAATACAGTTTTCGCGTATCCAGTGTGATCCCTAGCCGGACAAGCCTTGGGATGATAAGTACTCACACAGCTAATGGTACTGTCACCGTAAAATGAAAAACCCAAATCACGATGCCCCTAAGTAATCCACCCCCTATACCGTATACGTATAGGTATTAGTAATAGTCTCGATGTTCCGTTCTTGTCTTATTTTGCGCATGTGCGGGAAGCCCCAACCCACGCTTAGTCCAGGAAAGTACACTTTAGTCTGAGCACATTTGAGCACATGAGAAGATACCGTCACCAAAATTCCTACCGTACAGTGGTCTGGTTACAAAATCCAGATTTTGTTCTTCCAGAGATGCCAGATTACCGAGCACGACCACATGCATTCACACTAACTAGTCTAGGCAAGCTTCAAGTAAGTGTGCCGAAGCTTGTACCCAAGTAGGTATCGCTTTGGGGATTCTATGTAGTTACCTAATCTGGTTGGATTCTAGTCTATAATTTAGTTATCTTGGTATGGTTAGAATGACTCAATGCTTTGTCGGCGGTCGAAATTTTCCGTCACTCCATCACGCCTAAGACGCCGACTGGAAACTTCTCCTCCACAACATAGTCTTCCACAACCCTCAATTCGATATCAGTCTGCAGAGATAGTCTGGTTGCAGCAGAGAATACTCCTCACAAGTACCGCTCACTGAAGACCCCTTACACAAACTTAGGTTGCAGCGGGGTGCAATCAATTGAACGCTCGTATGCGGATTGGCTCCGAGTACACATCGCAGGTAATTGTCATCTGATTACTTTTGTGGAATTCGATACTGACTAGCTATGGATATATATAGGATTACCTTTCAGGTACATACTACACTCCTTTGACTGCATTGAGCTTGTATCGGCGTCCTGTGGCCTGTGGATTCATTGCAAACCTCATGGTTAAAAGAAAAACAAATTTTCTCGCAGTCGCCTCATCCAGGTCTAAGGACTAACAAAATTTTCGTTATGTTTAGACCACATCTGGAAAAATAGCTCCCGTTAAGACGAGTCATAGCTCACCGTTCCTACTACACACTTCAACCTTCATCCAAGATCAATTCATCCATAGCTTATATCAAAAATGTTTGCGGCACGTCGGTTGTTTCAGCAAATTCCTTTGTTGAGCCTCAAGCATGTTCGTTCACTAGCAACTGTCACTGGCTCGACTGGTCGACAAATGCCGCAGGTTGCAAGAGATCGATCGACCCCAATTTCTCACGATCGAGCAACCTTCACAATCAGAGTAAGCATTTATCATGCAATGGATCAATTCACTATCAAACTAATTATATTCTGTAGGATGGTCCTGTCTTCCATGGCAGATCGTTTGGGGCCCGTACTAATATCTCTGGAGAGGCTGTCTTCTCCACGGCTCTTGTCGGATATCCAGAATCGATGACCGACCCATCTTATCGTGGCCAGATCCTAGTGTTCACCCAGCCATTGATTGGAAATTATGGCGTACCCAGTGACTCCTGCGACGAACATGGGCTGTTGAAATACTTCGAATCGCCAAACATCCAAGCTTGCGGTATTGTGGTTGCCGATGTTGCATTGAAGTATTCGCACTGGACTGCCGTTGAATCCCTTGCACAGTGGTGTGCAAGGGAAGGAGTCCCAGCAATCAGTGGAGTCGATACCAGGGCCATTGTGACCTACCTCAGAGAGCAAGGTTCCTCTTTGGCTAGAATCACCATCGGAGAGGAGTATGATGCCGATCAGGATGAAGCCTTTGTGGATCCCGAACAGATTAACCTTGTGGCTAAAGTCTCAACAAAAGCCCCTTTCCATGTCGCCTCCACCGGCGACCTCCATGTTGCTGTAATCGACTGTGGTGTGAAGGAAAACATTCTCAGGAGCTTGGTCTCTCGTGGGGCCAGCGTGACTTGCTTTCCCTGGGATTACCCAATTCACAAGGTTGCTCACCATTTCGATGGCGTGTTTATTTCCAATGGACCCGGTGACCCTACTCACTGTGCACCTACCGTCTACCATCTCAGCAAACTCGTTGAGTCCTATCCCGGACCCATTATGGGTATCTGTCTCGGACACCAGCTTCTCGCATTATCTGCAGGCGCTCGCACGGTCAAATTGAAGTATGGAAACAGGGCCCACAACATTCCTGCTCTCGATTTGTTGACCGGACGTTGCCACATCACATCGCAGAACCACGGATATGCTGTGGATGTTAGCTCCCTGCCACAAGATCAATGGAAGGAATATTTTGTCAACTTGAATGATGGGTCTAACGAGGGGATGATTCACCTCCACAAGCCAATCTTCTCTACCCAATTTCACCCCGAGGCGAAGGGTGGTCCACTCGACAGCTCATACCTGTTCGATAACTACCTGGACAATGTTGCTAAGTACAAGGCCCAACGTACTTCACCGGCTGAGCGACCCAGTACAATGTTGAAGGATATATTGGGCCAGGAGAGAGTGGGTGTTGTACCGGAAGGGAGGATTGCAGGGAGTATTGCGGCCACTGTAGGGGCAACCGCATAATGTATCAGAAGGGGTATATTTGTTGGTTGAGAGAGCAATGAGGAACCAGGGTCTGAGATGTGTGATAATAGTTCATAGGAGTTATAGTTAATCTCGATGTGTTGCCTTTGTATTTGACAGTTGTATTTTCATGTCCAATTCAAAATATCCACCTGTCGTCATTGAATATTAGGAAAAGGAATAGAGTCTGTCATTTCCATTCTGAGTCCTTCATCTAGGGCACAGTGGCATCGCCGACATGCCACTGTCATGAGTGCATCGGGTGTTCCTTCTTAATCACTTGCTGGCGCTTGGGAATTCCTTTTGGGAATGTGGGTATACAAGTAAACACCGTACTTGCCCTTGAAATGTCGGAATCCCATCGAAGTCTGCAGCCGATAGTTGAGACACATCGGTCGTAAGACGTGTCAATCAACATAAAATACGCCTTGTAGAGTCGAGTAGTAAACTTGCCATATTTCTACTCTCACATTTATTACGCCTTGTAGTTGTTGATACGTAGACTACCATATTCGGCCTCTTGCAGCCACTGTGGGGTTAGTCTGGTGGGTGGGTACGTGGATTGCATATGCTGGGCCTCCATATACACGTGTAAATACCTACGACCCTGTAATTGTCTTAAATTCAAATATGAAAATTTCAATTATAGGAGATGCTGTGTACTATACATGTATTCATTGTATGAGTGTGAAGAGCTTGAATAGGTGCGGAGGTAAATGTAGTCTGGTTAGGCTAAGGTGCAACTTCAAGACAGGTGACTGTTACATAATCTTCTGCTAAGGAGTCTCGGCATCTGATTCATGCGGAATCTTCCGTGACCTTCCTCAACAACGTCACACTTGCGTGTTTGCAACGCAACACCACTATCAATTACCAATTGCAAAAGCAACTACTTAAATATCATAATGTTATTGATCTCTCAATTTCTCTGCTGGCGGAGAATCTCATAGAAGTGTGACCAGCTGTTCTTGTTTTTGTCTGGATAATGGAGCCGCAGATGCAACCAACCACGTGGGAATAAACGACCCGGGCTACCACCGCAAGTCAACTGTACTTATGGATGTATATTTAGACTAACAGTTCTAACAGTTCTAAAAGGTTTAACGCGCTGAGACATGAGATATCAGAAGAGAAGAAAACAGGAAGCCACAACCCTAGGCACGAGATCACCACCCGCGTTATCTCAATTCTCGGTAATGGTTGTGTAATATACGTACGATTTGCGCGAATTGATTTCCTTATTCCCAGTGGCAACTTATTACGTTGCGAACCGGTGATGCATGCAATCACTGTTGCCTTGATGTACGCAACTACGGTATGGTGATCTGCACAAGGCAAGGAGAATCCGCGCACGGGTAATGGGCTACTGCATGGTAGCAGGCAAGACCCTAGTCAAATCAAAATTTGATTTGAGACAGGTGATGCAAATTGCTGTGTGTGCAATTGTCTGATTGCCTTTATCATCTCTCAGGATGATTTATGCCCAGACCTTGCCTTGGAAATGCTGGCGTTCTGCAGCCAATCTTGCTTCCTGGGTCTTGCTTGCCAGTTCATATTGAGTCAATTAATATGAGGCGATAATTGGTCTTCAAAAACCAGGTATAAACAGGCTTAAGGGTTACCAAAAGTAAATATAGGCTGATATTCAGATCAGTTAAAGTTACCCTGAATCAAGGTACATTATACGCCCGTACATTATGATATACTACCGGTACATAATGATACGTTACCCTGAACTCCTTGTACTTTAAATAAATTAGACTACAGAACATACCCATAGATAGGTGAGACCCTATACTCTAGGTCCTTAGTCAGTAGTGTTGTGCCAACCATACATATTAAGACATGTAACAAGGGCATGAAACTACACTAGAGACTGTGTATCTCACCTAAACACAATATACTTGTCTGCAACCTACTCAATACCAACTAAACCAAAACCCATCAACATTTGACAAGTAATTACAAGCACAGGCCATCTGATTAGAGCCCCTGGAGTTTACACAAGCATATGTAGCTATATAAGGTAGAGATCGGGTACGATGTACCAACTTTGGGCACCAACATGCATATTACGAACCCTCCTTCCAGCCTTCAGTAAAGGCCAAGCATGTGAGTAGTCAACTTATCCAACATACATGCATGTCAGTGTGTTGATATACAAACAACCTTCCACTTACCAATACCTTGACATGTAGCAAGATGGATACTCCCCAACCTCCCCCCACGCACAAGTCTATTATGGCAACTAATGACAAGGAAATTACAATGCTAGGGTAGATTCTTATAGGCTAGCTATCAGAGAACCGGTGGAGGGCAGCACGACATGACCCATTGTTGAGTATTTGCATAACGTAACCCCTGTAGTAGTAAGGATGCCGGCACCGGTTAGGGTTTCAGACAAGCTCAAGGGTCTCTATTGCTCCGTTGTCTTAAACCGGTCGACCCTACCCGTGGCCCCGCTTATCATGGCTTACTTGTGTTTATGACTTACGTAATTGCAGCCTTGCTCCAACAGCGGGTGAAGGACCTAGTCTCGCCATATTACCAACCAGACTTCAAACAGCCTAACATCCGGCCCAAGCGTTGATCTTTACGCGGAATTTGGGATTCTCTTGAATCCCATAGAATCATCTTGCGCTTTTTACTTCTCTCCAAGGCTACACTAACATGGACAGAACTGAACTACTATCCCCATAGTTACCTCTCATGGGACCAATGTCAGTTTCCTCAAAAAAAGACCGGGGAGGAGAATGCAATACCGTCCAGATACTGTCAGCGGGGCTTCAGTGACTGTCTCAGTTCTAACCCCTTTCGAGACCAGCCTAGACTAGAAGCTCCGATTGCAACACTACTCAAGACTGGCGCATGGGTAGGAGTACTTCCGATGAGCATCGCTAATTCTTGGATATTGATGAACAGGTAGTCGGATGGCCGGGTAGTCGGATGGCCGGGTAGTTAGATGACTGGGTAGTCGGTTGAACGTTAACGGCCGCGGCCGGATTATATATCAATACAATAAAGCACGTAGATTAAGTGGCCATATAAGGCTACATATGTGCCTGCATACGCATATGGGAGGCACAAGGCTATGCCAGGAAGGATCTATAGGGTATCATGAGCTCCCAAATTTAAATGACATAAATTACAAGACCAACTCAAATATCCTTAATGGGCACAACGTCTTTAGGCCAAACCACGAATTAAAACACTTAATGAGTAAGCACATACCATAATTAAGAACAGGAGTTTCAATTTTGGTATAGTAGTTTGAGGAGAATACAAATCGCATGGACTTACTATGTACTCAAGTATCAAGCAGCCTAGTTAGTATACAAGTACCACAGTGTAGTAGTGATTTTACAAGAAGCTAACTAATCAAAACTTAGTTGAGTTGAGTGTAGGTTGTATTGCAGTCTGGTTACCTCATTGAGTAGTAACTTAAGCCTCTTTTGGTGAGTAGACACTTAATATTTAGACCAGATAGTACATCTTTACAAGCAATTCTAGCAGATATAAGTACCAATCCTTGTATGTACTAAATAAACACTGGCATATAAGTGTACCCGCGATTGCTAGAGGGAGACCCAGCACCTAATCTCAATATATTCGATTATGGAAATCCACGAAAACGACGACAAGCGTCTCATTCGGAGGATGTACACACGACAGCTTTCCGCTCTATCCGTAGCTTTCCGTTCTATCCGTTCTAACTAAGTATACGTCAAGGCCCAGTTCATGAATCTCGGCATATGAGGAGCCTGGTAGGACTATTCTTTGAGGCAAGAGCTATCCACAGTCGAGCTGTTCTAACCTCGTCTGCCTCCCCAAAGGGGATCGGATCATGACTACTGGGATTGTACAAATTATGCAAGCCAGACTTCAACTATACTGGTTGGACAGTTTGTGCAGAATAGCCTGCATACATCCCAGCTAACCTCCAGTTTTTATGCATCACGGACACTTTCTGAATGGCACTGTACATAAATATATGCATAATGCCAAGACCTCAACTGGGTATATTCACAATTCCACGGCTCGTGCCAACCAGACCTAGATGGCTTCCATGTGTATGAAATCCTAACTAGGCAGTCAGACCAAAGCGGGATACTAGGCGAGATGGATTGGTGGTTCGAGACTCTGGATTGGAGTGGCGAATAGTTGTCACGCCACCTAATACCGGGGCATATGTGGCCTTGGAGTCATACCTGTCATAGTTGCAATGAAATTTTGCCTCTGAGGTTTAGACGATATAATGTTATTCATCGATGTCACATCTACTTGTATCAAGCTATTGGTGATCCACCCGGGTGGCCCCCTAACGGGGCCGCATATGAGTAATTAGTTTGTAAAAATAAAAATAAATAGTTATTAGTGATAAAACATGAAACACCTCATGATTATTATATATGGCAGAAGTTGATATTTTCTTTGTGGTAGGCGGAGAAGCCATGCCTCCCGTGGCGGCCGAATGCCACGGGTATATGGGGAAGAGATTAGTAGATCACCAGTGGCGGGCACCGCGCTAAATAAAGCATCTTGAGCTGCCGAGAATCCTGGAAGAGTAGGCCCATAGCTGCCTGCAACGTTATTGCCAGCCCCGCCGATGTATGAGTGATATCGTTGCACAAAAGGACTCACCGGCAGCTTACAAGGCTAACCTTGCACCGAAGCCCCGCAGGTGCACTGGACATATAGAATACCTACACTTGTTGCTTTGGCAACCAGGCCATATTAGCATGGACCTCACTTATGGCCGCTCAAGATCACCGGGGCTACCAGTTGTGGTAGTAGGTACTTAGGAGGAAGACCAGCGCTCAACCAAGTGCCAGAACCTATAACACAGAGCCAACTGGCAACCTACTTAAGTATGTGGTTGCTAACAACACTCCAGATATTTAACGGGTGGCCGTGCTATCAACTAGGGCTCACAACAGTCCTATTCGCTCAACAGCAGGTGCTAGGTACGTCAGCCCTAGGATTTGGAAAGACTGCACCTCGTATCACCTCGCTCGGGCTTCATATTACCCATCCAATAAACACCTCCGTTCCACCCGCCCCCCCCCGCCCCGAGCAGGGTGGGTCCCGCTGTGGGTCTTAGACCATTCCGACGATAATCCACCTCATACTGAAGTACAATAAGTGTTAGCACAAGGCTACAGAGGATCTCGAGAGATTTTTGTGATGCAGATACCTAACTGGTTTCAACATACTAGGTAACTGTTATGCGACCAGTGCCCTGGTACTAACCAGCCATTAGTCCCCAAATGAATCACCTTCCGGGGGTTAATTTTCCATGTGATATCGATACATTGCCTTCACTCACGCATTGCAGGTGCAAAAATAGTTGTGCCAACTGTTGTCCTATTGTGCAACCTCGCCAGCTGTTTTCACCGTACCCATGATTTAGCCACTTGATCAGTCCAACGAACCTACTCATCAGAGAAAGAACCCAACATGATAGCTATATGACTTACCGGACCCGGTTGCATTAATGTTATAGCCTTACCCCATCCAATCATCGTACTGACCCTTCCTCCTGCGACGTTGTCCTATTGCGTCCCACCTTGCGCGGTGTATGAGTATTCGGCGTCAACCTCGCTGCTCCCTAGATTCGAAAAGCACCGACAACCTATGATACCAAAATAACATACCCCAACTGCACGTGACTACGCATCACGAGCAAGAAAATCAGTATACAACTTTCCGTAGCTGTATGTTATTGATGCATCCCAATCGGTTAAAGAGCCTATCATCAACCTGCTTTCATGGCTGATACGCCTGGTGCCAACTAAACTAGCACGACCTGGAGCCTACAGCTGTGCAAATCCCCCACTTGCTTCGTGGTTGCCAGGCTAGGTTGATCGTTATTTTAGGCTCCCATAGGTTCGCCTTATGAATATCGGTTACTGGTATGATATGAGAGCTGTGGAGGGTGTTGCTCCAACTAGACTAGCATCCAGTTAGTATTTACCCTGATGTACATACTTGGCTCAGATGCAGTACATTAAGTCTGTCAAGCGTTGGTCAAAGAAGATTATGCATGGATGGCTATGCCTTGTCCTCTTGTTGCTTGCTCCTTGAACTTCCAGAATGTATTGTGATGTTATTGTTAGGGGATGTTAGTGTTGATGGAAGAGGTCATTGCGAAGTGTTTCTGTATCTATTATATATTAAAGTGGTATCTCCGGGTGAATAAATCCCTAGCATACTTTTAGCATATGTCAAATATACATATTGAAACCAGCTATAGTAGCATCTATCCAATTAGTCTCGTGCCTACCTAGGGCAGCCGCCTCCTCAAGTCATACAAGTACCTTTCCAATTACATACATATACTTCCTCCCTACCTATATGTTTATGTTTAAACTAGAAGCTGCATTTAGCTAGAGTTGTCGATGCTATAAGGCGAAATTAAAGTTATCCAATCGTACGTCTAGATCTAGATCTCGCATGCATGTAATTTAAACAAACCCCAGTCAACCTACAGAACTAGAGCTCCCCCACACATGCTGTATATTTATATGCATGTGCTCATACCTAGTGCCCCGCCGAAATATGAGTACTTACAATGCAAATTTCTTGTTCTCTCCGACCTACCAACTAGTTGACTCCCCTGGTACTAGCATAAATGAACAGCTTTGAGCTACCCATGACGTTGATCAGCTCACCATATACATATATATATATATGCTCATAGTCAGTGCATGTGGACATAATGCCAGCCGCTGAGTGAGTGGTGACTCCCTAGTAATGGCTCCGATCCTTGAAAGATTAATCTTTCCGGTCTCCTGCGCCTGGGCGCCACATCTAAAACCTTACCAAGCGACAAATTATCTGTAGTGATGGTCCCCCCAATACCGCTGGTCTCCCAAGGGTGTCTTGACCGCTGAGCAGAAGCCCTGGTCAGATTTGCCTCAAAGGAGTCTCACCGAGGCATTCATCATTTTGGTGTCAAGTATAACCTCGGGATATTCGTGAGATGTGATAGAGTCCAAGAAGCTGAAAAGGAAGAGTGGTATATAAATATTGATCATGATAGGTTGGCCAAATAATTATAGATACTCGCCTTCCTGCTGCCTAGGAGGCGTCGTCAGAAACAAAATGAAGTACTTGCCACAGTAATTAACATTGCAACTGCCTTCCATTCCTGGCTTGTTGACATATGGTCAGATGTGCTCGGTTTGGAATATCATGTTAACAAGGCTTTAAATCTTCCTGAGCGCCTGGGAGCCCTTCGGTAAAATTGTAAATGGCATCAACAGAAATGAACACGGAAGTATCCGGCCGCGGTAGGGTGAAGGTTGGAAATGGGCTTCGAAGCATTTTAAGGTTCAATGCCTTTTGAATCAGGCTGAGGTGAGATAATACCTCATATGCCCGAAGATTGATTGAATAGGCTCGGAAAAATCGTCGCTTATCTGACGCCAGGCTGAGCTGAGAAAAGTTCAAGTTGACAATATATAGTTATATAGTAAGTATTCGCCGCAAAAACCATGCGACGAAAGTTTAGAGCGACTCTCCAGTTAAGAATTGGGGTGTAGTTACTCTAGTACTTATGTGTTATAATGTCCTTGGATTCTGCAACTGAGGAGTAAACTTCCAGAGGCGAGACATCTGTGGAAATATATCTACGTGCATTAAGGGGTCAATCGTTTTACTAATACGCTAGCCAAGGGGCAGAACACATCACTAGCCCTCTAATAAGCTTGACTCTGCAGATGTGATTTACGTACTTAGCAGTATTGTTTGTTGCGTCTTTTACTGTCATGATAAGTAGTATGATCACCTTAAAGTTGATGGGACGAAACCGAGTCCACTGCCTATTTTGGTAGCACCCTACAACCTGTGCAGCTGCGGCATGACCAGCCAATCCTTGTAGACTAACTGGGATAAGTTTGCCTAGGTCAAGTGAAATACCCTTGTGCCAGCTGACGACCGCAACCCATGCATAGGCGACAATGGAATCACCAAAATTT
>Ga0307511_10000824_pt1 | contig 33088 bp, 29 predicted proteins | sample 13_EM_MG_FD_200266 | JGI IMG/M metagenome (GOLD analysis project Ga0307511, IMG submission 200266) | Populus trichocarpa ectomycorrhiza microbial communities from riparian zone in the Pacific Northwest, United States - 13_EM | ecosystem: Host-associated > Plants > Roots > Unclassified | place... | reverse complement strand
TGCGCTCCGAGGTCACCGACGGCGCCCAGCTGATCTCCGTGCCCAGCAACAACGCGACCTTCGACCGCAGCGAGATGACCTACCAGCAGCTCGCCATGTCCCGGGTCCGCGCGGTCGAGCACAGCCGGACCGTCACGGTCCCGGTGACCAGCGGCGTCAGCGCGATCATCATGCCGGACGGGAAGATCACCCAGAAGACCGGCATGTTCGTGGCCGACTCCCTGGTCCAGAAGGTGCCGCTGCGCTCCTCGGAGACACCGGCCACCAAGCTCGGCATCCTGCCCGAAATGGCCCTGGTTCTCGTCGCCGCGGGCGGCCTCGGCTGGGCGATCGGCGCGGGTCTGCGCCGGCGGCGCACGGGCGACGCCTAGCCATACGCCCGTCGTATATCCGCCGCACGCACGGCAGTTCGTGGAGTGGCCATGGATCGTCCCGTTAGGGTCTGACCATGGCTACTCCTGATTTCATTCGTACGATCCGGGAATCCGCCGGGCACCAACTGCTGTGGCTTCCCGGAGTGAGCGCCGTGGTCTTCGACGACGCGGGACGCGTGCTGCTGGGCAAGCGGTCGGACAACCACGAGTGGGCGCTGCCCTCCGGCATTCCCGAGCCCGGTGAGCAGCCCGCGGTGTGCGCGGTGCGCGAGGTGTTCGAGGAGACGGCCGTCGAGTGCGTGGCGGAGCGCGTCGTCATGGTCAAGGCCGGGGGGCCGATCAGCTACCCGAACGGTGACGCCTGCCAGTTCATGGACATCACCCTGCAGTGCCGGGCCGTCGGCGGCGAGGCGGCCGTGAACGACGACGAGTCCCTGGAGGTCGGCTGGTTCGAGCTGGACGCGCTGCCCGAGCTCAGCGACCACCAACTGTTCCGGATCAAGCAGACCCTGGCTGACGCACCCACATGGTTCGACACCACGACTTCTGACTGAGGTATCGGCTCGGCCCATGGGCGGTGGGGCAATGGCGCTGCCTGGGCTCGACACATGACCGCGCCCAGTGCGGCATGAGCCCGGCCCGCACGAAGGACGAACTCCACGTCCACGTCAACACCGTGGCACAGCGGCTGGAACGCGTGGGCAGACTCCTCGGCGCGGACTGGCAGGACCCGGCCCGCGCCCTGGAGGTCCAACTCGCCTTGCGGTTAAGGCGGTTGGCGGATCCCGGGCGGACCCGTCATACGGAGGAAGCCTTGCGACCCCGGAGCGCGACGAGGGCCAGCAGTGACGAGACGAGGGCGGCGCTGCCGCAGACGACGAAGCCGATCGAGTAGCCGTGGCCGAGGGCGTCCAGCGCGAGGGGGTGCAGGTCGGCCAGTTTCGGGGACGCCGCCGAGGCGCCGTTCACCGCGAGTGGGCCGCCCTCCTCCAGGACGGCCGTGCCCGCGCCCTTCAGCGCCGGTGGCAGGGCGGAGTTGTCGAGGGAGTCGGCGAAACTGCTCGCCGCGCGGCTCAGGGCGACCGCGCCGATGACGGCCGGGCCGAGGGTGAAGCCGAAGTCGCGCAGCAGGTTGGTGGTGGCGCTCGCCATGCCCGCCAGATGGGTCGGCACGGTGTTCACGGCCGTCGCCGTGATCGACGAGACGGTGATCGCGAAGCCCAGGCCGACCAGACCGAGCGGCAGGATCAGAGAGGTGAAGGCGGTGTCGGTGATCGGGAGCGTGGCCGCCCAGTAGTCGCCCGCCGCGATCAACAGCAGCCCGGTGCCCAGGAGCAGACCGGGGGCGACGGTGCGCAGCAGTCGTTCCGTCAGCGGCAGCATCGCCAGGGTGATGCCGTTGAGGAGGACGAACGCCAGACCGGTGCGCATCGGTGCCTGGTCCTGCACCGGGCCGAGCCGGATGCTCACGGAGTAGGCGGTGCCGAGGAAGGCGAACATGCCCACCACCGCCACGATCGAGGCGACGGCGAAGGCGCGGTTGCGGAAGAGGTCCAGGCGCAGGAGCGGGGACTTGGCCCGCTTCTCCGCCAGGACGAAGGCGGCGAGGAATACGGCCGCCAGGACGAAGGCGATGACGATCGAGGGCGAGGCCCAACCGTCCGTCGGGCCCTGGATGATGGCGTAGAGCAGGGCGAACAGGCCCAGGCCGATGGTGACCTGTCCCGCGATGTCGAGTGAACGGCCCTCGGGGGCACTGGAGTTGACGGCGAACAGGGCGCTGACCGCGACGCTCGCCACGGCGACGGCGGTGACCACGACGAAGGACCAGCGCCAGGAGCCGTAGGTCGCGGTGACGCCGCCGAGCAGCGGGGCGATGAACCCGCCGGTGGACAGCAGGGCCGCCCACATCGCGATGACGCGGGCCCGTTGCGCGGGTGAGGTGGTGCCGGCGGCCAGGATGGCCAGCGAGGTCGGGAACAGCGCGGCGGCTCCCAGTCCCGCCAGGGCCTGTCCGGTCCAGAGTTGGTGGACGCCGGAGGAGGTGGCGCTGACCACCTCGCCCACGGCCAGCAGCGCAGCGCCGCCGACCAGCAGCCGCTTGCGGCCGAAGAGATCGCCGAGCAGGCCGAAGGTCAGCTCCAGCACGGCGACCGGGAGCAGGAACGCGTCGGAGATCCAGGTGAGTTGGGAGCCGACCGGATTCAGGTCGGACTGGAACAGCCCGTTGAGAGTGGCCGGTATGGCCAGGCCGATCTGCGCGAGGCAGACGGCGAGCAGACCGGCGACCAGGGTGCCGGTGGTCAGGCCGGGGCCGGTGGCGGTTCTGGTGGCGGGTTCGGTCGGTTCGGTCGTCATCGACACGGAGGGCTCCTGATGCGTGCAGGACGGGCGGGGACGGTAGGGAGATGCGGGCGGGGTTTGCGGTATCAGCGCGTGCCGGTCAGGCGGCTCGGCCGGTAGTCGGTGAAGGCCGCGCCGTCGAGGCCCAACCCGTCGGCGCTGCGCTGGAGTCGGGCGGCGGAGGCGGCGTCGTCCCAGTGCCCGGTGTCCAGGCGGTGTTCCACCGCGTGCAGACCGGCGACCACTTCGGCGGTGGTGAAGTTGCAGTGGCTCTGACGGGCCACATAGGCCTGGCGCAGGAGCGCGGAGTCGCCGGCCGCGCGCACCCGCCCGGCGAAGGCCGATTCCTGTTCCACGGGCACCAGTTGGTCGGCGGTGGTGTGGATGTCCAGCAGCGGTACGGCCAGGCCCTGCCCGGCGGTCGAGGTCCGCTTCAGACGGGCCACCGCGGCCGGGTCGGCCGTGATGTCCGCACCACGGGTGAGCCGATGCAGATCGGTGCGCAGATCGAGCCCGGCATCGCGGTAGAGCGCCTCGACCTGCTTCGCGTGGGCGGACCCGCGCAGCAGCCCGGCGTAGTCGACGCCCTTGTTCCAGGACGTGTTGCCGCCGGCCGACTGCTCCACCGACCAACGAGCCGGGACGATGAACCCGAGCAGACCCTGTGCCAGCCACGCGTACTGCTGCTGCTCCTGGCCCGCGAAGTCACCGCGTGCGGGCGGCTGTTGACCTGGTGTCCAGTCGGTCAGGTTGAGGTAGGCGGCGGCCAGGGCGATGCGGGCGCGTCCCGCCGGAGTCTGCTGCGCCGCTTCCACGGCCGCGGTGAGACGGCCGGCGAGGCCGCCCGCGTCGGCCTGGCTGTCCAGGTTCACCAGGGCGTCGGCGTCGGCGGGGTCGAAGAACGTGGCCAGGGTGTACTCCGCGTCCAGCTGGTAGTTGTCCAGGTCGACACCGCCAGCGACCAGGCCGCACAGGCCGAGCGCACCGTCGACGCGTCCGGCGCCGTCGCGGGCGATCTCCGCGTTGACCAGGCCGCCCATGGACTGGCCCACCGAGATGACCCGGGTCGGGGTGCCGACCTGTCGGCCGAACGCGCTGAGCGCGGCGAACTGGTCCCGCTCCGCCGAGTCGAGCGCCCACATCGAGCCGTTCGGGTCGTAGGAGGAGCCGGCGAGGGCGTAACCGGCGGCCAGCAGGGCCTGGGCCACCGCGGGCGACGGGGTGTCGGCAGCGGTCGTAGGGCCGAAGCCGTGGCTGAACAGGAGCAGGGTGCCGTTCCAGTGTTCGGGTGTGTCCGCGATCCAGGTGGCGCCGTCGGTCAGCGTGCCGGAGTAGTGGGCGGTGGTGGCATGGGCGCTGGTCACCGGGCCGATCAGGGCGGTTGCGAGGGCGGTCGCGCAGGCTGCGGCGAGGGTCGAGAGACGGGGTCGGGGCATGACGGCGGCTCCGCGGGTCGAGTGGGGAGGCCGGGCTGGAAGAGCGCTGCGAATGTAGGGCTCTTTTTTGATTGCCGTCAAGAGACTGACCAATAATGAGGCGGATGGGCGCGCGTCTCAGGGCATGCGGGGTCCGGGACGGACGCGCAGGGGTCCGAGGCTGGTCTCGCGGGGGCCGGAGCTGGATCAGCCCGGCGTCATGGTGTCCAGCAGGCGTGCGGCGGCGCGTGCCGCCGGGCGGTCCCAGCGGCTTGCGAGGCCGCGGAAGACGGTCTCCGCCTGGGCGGCCGGCCAGTCCGCGGGCAGGTGCTCCGCGGGCAGGTGCGGGTCCCGTCGTACGAGGTCCAACCAGTCGGTGTGCAGCAGGAGTTGGCCCGCGAGTTCGTCCCCGGAGGCCGCCGCGGGCAGCGGGTCGGTGCGGTCCCAGCGCTCCAGGAACGCCCGGTAGCGCGCGCCGATGGCCGGCACGTCGAAGGCCTGCTCAAGCACCTCGCGGACGTCGGTCGGCGACTCCACCTCCGCCCGGAACACCCGCAGATACGGCTCCAGGCCGAGGCCCGCCACCATCTCGCGGACGTCGACGGGCGCCGGGGCCACCCACAGGCCGTTCTGCAGGGGGCCGAAGCCCGCCCAGATCAGCCGGGAGCGCAGATCGTGCCGCTCGCGGCTCCACGCCTCGGGTAGTGAGAAGCCGACCATCGTCCAGCGGCCGTCCCAGTCCCGGTTCACCGCGCCGGTCCGCCAGATGCGGTCGCGGCCGTCCGTCAGCACCTGGACGGCGTGCGGTGTCAGTCCGAAGTACGTCTTGCGGCCCTGGCGGCTGCGCTCCAGCAGATCGCGTTTGACCATGCGGTTCAAGGTGGTGCGCACCGCCTCCTCGGTGCTGCCCAGCCTGCCGAGCGCGGCGATCACGCTGCCCGACGACACGGCGATGGGGCGCCCGAGTACATGCGCGCCGAAGAAGGTCAGCATCAGGGACTGGGTGCGCGGTTCGGGACCGCTCTCGGCGGCGGGTCCGACGGCGACATCGACACTGGTCACCGGCACAGCGTAGGCCCGGGGCGGGGTTGCGGTGCCGTTGGGCCATGAACTGTGTCATGTCTGTAACGGCCGTTTGTGGTGTGTCGAGTGACGATGCCGCCGGCCAGAGGTGGTCAGAAGGCGAACGCCTCCGTCAGGCGCAGGTTGTAGCCGTCCTCCTCCATCAGGACGACCGTGACGCCGAACGGGGAGGGGTGATCCAGATCGAGGGGAGTGAAGGCATAGTCGACTGCGGCCTGCACGGGAGGCACCAGTTTGCCGGCGGGCTGGGCAGCCGGGGCCGGTTGCCAGTCCGGTGCGGCCGATGCCGGGTCCACGGTGTAGGGGAACTGGTGGAGCGTGTGGCCGTCCTTCGTGGCGTGCACCATGTTGAGGCAGGGGGACGGGCCGTCGACAGGAAGTTCGCAGACGGTCGCCACGTCATGGGTCTCCCAGGCGAGGACGATCTCGTCGGCGCCGGCCGCCGCGGCGATGTTCGAGAGCGACGCGATCGCGGTAAGGGCGTCCCGTCCGGGCTTGACCGGGCGCAGCCAGATCAGGCCGACCAACTCGCCGCGTACGAGCGGCATGATGACCGGGCGGGGCACGGCGCCTTCACTGAGACCCGCGACGTACGCGCTCTTCATCGACTCGGTCAGCGCGTCGAACGTACGCGTGTCCATGAACTCCCCATCCGCAGCGGCTGTGTGGCGTCCATTCTGCCCTTGCCGCGGAGTGCGGGAGGTCGCTCCTGGGAGTGAAAGCGGCCCCGGCTGGACGGGGGAGACCAGCCGGGGCCGCACATAGAGAACAACGGCCGACCAGCCCGGGTTGTTCCCTCAGCCGAGGTAGTCGGCGATCAGGATCGCGAACTCCTCGGGGGTGGCGAGCCGGATGCCGAGCGATTCGGCCTTGGCGCGCTTCGACCCCGCGTTGGCGCCCGCGACGACCAGGGTGGTCTTCTTGGAGACGCTGGAGGAGGAGCGGCCACCGGCGCGTTCGACGAGTTCGTTCATCTCGTTGCGGCTCAGCTTCTCCAGCGGGCCGGTCATCGCGCCGGTGACGACCACCGCCATCCCGGCCAGCGGACCGTCCGCCGTACCCGTACCCGTACCCGTACCCGTACCCGTACCCGTACCCGTACCCGTACCCGTACCCGTACCCGTATCCGTATCTGTGTCCAGCGGGCCGTCGCTGTCGGCCGCGGCCTCGTCCGGCACGGGTGCGGGCGGGGTCGCGCCGGGTTCGGTCATGTTGACCCCGGCGGCGGCCAACTTGTCGATGAGCGGGGCCAGTTCGACGAGTTCGGCGACGATCGAGGGGGCCTTCTCCGTGCCGATGCCCTCGACCTTCTGCATCGACTCCGCGTCGGCGGCGCGGATGTTGTCCATGGTGGCGAAGTACCGGGCGATACGGCGGGACATGGACCGGCCGGTGCCGCGCACGCCGAGCGCGCACAGCACCCGGGACAGCGGCTGTCCCTTGGCCGTGACGATCGCGGCGAGGAGGTTGTCCGTGCTGGTCTCGCCCATCCTTTCCAGGCCCAGGAGTTGGTCGCGGGTCAGGGCGAACACGTCGGCGAGATCGGCGACCAGTCCCGCCTCGACGAACTGGACGACGCGAGTGTGGCCCAGACCCTCGATGTCGAGCTGGTCGCGGCCGGCGGCGTAGGAGAGGGCGGCGACCAGGTGGCAGTTGCGGCCCTGCTCACAGCGCCAGCGCAGTTCGCTGGTGTCGATGCCGGAACCGCAGCGCGGGCACACCTCGGGGAAGACGATGGGCTGTTCGTCGCCGGTCCGCAGATGCGCGACGGGCGCCTCGACGCGGGGGATGACGTCGCCGGCCCGGTGGACCATGACGTGGTCGCCCAGGCGCAGGTCGCGGCGGGTGATGTCGCCCGGGTTGTGGAGGGTGGCGTAGGTGATGGTGGCCCCGTCGATCTCCACCGGTTCCAGGACGGCGCGCGGGGCGATGATGCCGGTGCGGCCCACGTTCCACTCCACCTCCAGCAGCCGGGTGATCTTCTCCACTGCGGGGAGTTTGTAGGCGATCGCCCAGCGCGGGGCCCGCGAGCCAGACCCGGCGGCGCGCTGGTCGGCGGCGAGGTCGGCCTTGATGACGATCCCGTCGATCCCGAACGGCAGCCCGGCCCGCAGCGCGGCGATCTCCCGCACCCGGGTCAGCACCTCCTCGACCGTGTCGGCGGTGATGCCGGGCACGGGGGTGGTGGCGGTGGTGTTGACGCCCAACACGGCTGTCCGGTCCATGAGTTCGCTGTGCGCGAGCTCGCCCAGCCGCTCCGCGAACCCCGCCTCCGTGTCGGCGAGGGGGAGCAGGCCGTAGCCGAAGAACGTCATCGGCACGGTGTAGGCGCGTTCCTTGGCGCGCAGCGTGCCCGCCGACGCGCCGCGAGGGTTGGCGAACGGCTGCCCGTCGTGGGCGGTGCGGACCTCGTTGGCGTGCTCGAACTGGGCGGTGGTCATCAGGACTTCGCCGCGCGCCTCGACGGTGACCGGTTCGGTCAGCTCGGCGGGCAGGCCCTCGATGGTGCCGATCGCGTGGGACACGTCCTCCCCGGCCGTCCCGTCGCCGCGGGTGATCAGCCTGGTGAGGCGACCGTCGACGTAGCGGGCGGCGATCGCCAGGCCGTCGAGCTTCGGCTCGACGCTGAACCGCGTGACCTCGTGGCCGGTTCTTCGGGCCAGTGAGACGGTCCAGGCGGTGAACTCCTCGGGGGAGAACACATTGTCCAGGCTCAGCATCGCCACCGTGTGCGGGACGTCGCCCTCGACCGCGCCGCCGGCGACCTTTCCGGACGGCGAGTCGGGCAGCACGTGATCGGGATGGTCGGCCTCCCATGCGGCGATGCCGCGCACCAGCCGGTCGTAGGAGTCGTCGTCCAGCACCGAGGTGCCGCCGGTGTAGTAGGCGGCCGAAGCCTTCACCGCGTCCTCGACCGCCTGTGCGTAGCCGGCGGCATCCACGATCACTGCAGCTGGTGTAGTCATGACGTCCATCCTGCCTGCCACCACTGACAATGCCCCGGGCGCGAGCGGTCGGGGGCACGGAGTCCGGTGCCCGTCAGTCCTCCGGCTCGGACGTCCGCTGGAGGTCGGCCCGGCCCTCGGCGGCGCGGATGAAGCGGGTCATGCCGAACTGACTCGTGGCGGCGGTGTCCTGGGGAGTGCCGGTCGTCGTCTCGCTGGAGCGGGGTGCGGACGGCAGGACGTAGGGGCGGCGGAGCACCTCGTCCAGGATGATCACCGTCTCGGTGGCCCGGACCGCGGGAATGGTGGACAGCCGGTCGGTGACCAGGCGGTGCACGGCGGAGACGTCGGCCACCCGGATCTGGATCATGGCGTCGTGCTGGCCGGTGGTGACGGCGCAGTACTCCACCTCCGGCATCTGAGCGAGCGCCGTGCGGAACTGCTTCCACAGCTCCTGGCGGACCGTGACGAAGATCAGGGCGCAGATCTCCAGCCCCACCCGGGTGTGGTCGACGCGGGCGCTGAAACCGTTGATCACACCGTCGGCACGCAGGGCTTCGAGGCGGGTGTAGGCGTTCGCGCGCGAGACGCCGACGCGTTCCGCGAGGGCCGCGACGGAGATCCGGCCCTGGGTGCGCAGCACATCGAGGATCTTGAAATGCACCGAATCCAGGGCAAGGCCGATGCCGATCCGTCCAGAGCGGCGTTCGGCAGGGGTCTCCGGGCTCGACAGATCTTCCATGTTCGCGCCTCTCCGTCGATTTTCGTCTCGCGGTGATCCCGTCGGCCGAAAGTCCTGGTTAGTTTCAGCCCACCCTAACGGCGAATCGTCCAGGTCCCCTCCCGGTGTCCGTCCGTTCCCGCCCGGCCTTCTTCCGCTCCGCCCTGCTCACGGAGGCACGCATGCCCAGATCCAGTGCCGGGTCCCACCCGGTGGCACTCTCCCTCGTCGCGGTCGCCGCGCTCGCCCTGAGCGCCTGCTCCGGCGGTACGAGCGCCTCCGGCTCCTCGGCCGGCAAGACCCTGGTCGTCGACACGTCGTTCAATCTGAAGACCGCCGACCCGGGCCGTGAGTTCGAGCCGACCGGGCAGATCGTGGACAAGGCGCTCTACGAGACGCTGCTGACCTTCAAGGGCTCCGACGTCACCAAGCCGGTGCCGGGACTTGCCTCCTCGTACGAGCAGTCCGCGGACGGAAAGACGCTCACGCTGCACCTGCGGACCGGCGCGAAGTTCGCGGACGGCAGCGCGGTCACCGCCGACGACGTCGTCTTCTCGCTGAACCGGGTGATCGCGCTCAAGGGCAACCCGTCGTTCCTTCTCGACGGCGTCACGGTCACCAAGACGGACGCCTCGACGGTCACCCTGGTGTCGAAGAAGGCCAACCCCGCCCTGCCCTTCATCCTCCCCAACCCCGCGCTCGGCATCCTCAGTGCCAAGACGGTCCAGGCCCACGGCGGCTCGGCGACCGCGACGGACGGGGCGGAGAAGTACCTCAACACCGCGTCGGCCGGCTCCGGCCCGTACACGCTGACCTCGTTCAACACCAACACCGAGGTCGTGCTGACGAAGAACCCCAAGTACACGGGTGCGGACAAGCCGTCCTACGACAAGATCGTCATCCGCAACGTCCAGGCACCCACCCAAAAGCTGAACGTCCAGCGCGGCGACAGCCAGATCGCCCTCGACCTCACCTCCGACCAGGTCAGCGGCATCGGCGGCGGGCTCAAGGTGGACAGCGGCGCGTCCTCGGACGTGATCTTCCTGCTGCTCAACCGGAACACCAAGGTCAGCTCCACGACCGCCAACGCGAAGTTCGCGGAGGCGGTGCGCAAGGGCATCGACTACAAGAGCCTGCTCTCGCTCGCCGGCAGCGGCTCCGTCCAGCCCGCCGGGATCATCCCCTCGACGTTCCTCGGCGCGCTGCCCGCCTCCGAGGCTGCCGGCCGCGACCTCGCCGGGGCGAAGGCTGCGCTCAAGGCGAGCGGTATCGCCAAGCCCTCCGTGACCCTCGGCTACGCCAGCGACCTGACCGTCGACGGCCTCTCCCTGCAGACCCTCGCCGAACGGGTCCAGGCCCAGCTGAAGGAGGTCGGCATCACCGTCACGCTCGCCCCCGCGCCGACCACCACTGAACTCGACAACTACCGCAACGGCAAAGAGCAGTTGGGCCTCTGGTACTGGGGCCCGGACTACCCGGACCCCAGCGACTACCTGACCTTCCTGCCCGGCAACCTGGTCGGCCTGCGCGCGGGCTGGAAGGCCGGCGCCGACCCCGCCCTCACCACGCTCGGCGACCAGGCCGCCACCACGATCGGCGACGACACCCGCAAGACGCTGTACGAGCAGATCCAGACCAAGCTGAACACCGACGGCCCCTTCGTCCCGCTGATGCAGCCGAGCCGCAACACCGTCTACGCCGCGTCCGTCACCGGCGTCGCCTACAACCCCGTATGGACGATCGATGTCGCCGCGCTGGGCGCCAAGTAAGGAAGCGGGCGGAGGAGGCGGTGGTGGGCCTCGTGTCCGCCGTCGGCTCCTCGCCCGCCACCCGCTCGCCCGCTTCCTCCTCCGCCGTACCGCCACCGCCGTCCTGCTCGCCGTCGGCGTGACCCTGGTGACGTTCGTCCTCACCAACCTCGTCCCGGGCGACCCGGCGGCGGCCAACCTCGGCCAGCGGGCGATCGGCGACCCGGCGATCGTCGCGCAGTTCCGCCACCACTACGGCCTCGACAAGCCACTGCCGGTCCAGTACGTCACCTACCTCGGCAACCTCCTCCAGGGCGACCTCGGCGAATCCCAGCAGAGCCATCAGTCGGTCCTCACCGACCTGTCCACCGCCGTCCCCGCCACCCTCGAACTCGCCGGAGCCGCGATCGTCGTCTCCCTGGTCGTGGGCGTGTCGTTCGGCGTCGTGGCGGCGCTGCGCCGGGACCGCTTCACCGACCAACTCCTGCGTGTCATCAGCCTGTTGGGCGTGTCGGTGCCGACGTTCTGGCTGGCGCTGCTCGCCTTCTACATCTTCTTCTACCGACTCGGCTGGGCCCCGGGCAGCGGTCGCCTCGACCCCGGCATGACCGCCCCACCCCACATCACCGGCCTCTACACGATCGACGCGGCACTCGCGGGCCAGTGGCCGGTGTTCTGGAACGCGGTGGGCCATCTCGCCCTGCCCGCACTGGTGTTGACTGCGTACACCGTCGGCCTGCTCACCCGTTTCACCCGCTCCGCCGTCCTGGAGGTCCTGAACCAGGACTACGTCCGTGCGGCCCGCGCCAAGGGCCTGCCCGGCCGGACCGTCCTCTTCCAGTACGTCCTGCGCGCGGCCCTCGTCCCCGTCGTCACGGTCGCAGGACTGGCCTTCGGCGCCCTCCTCTCGGGCACCGTGCTGGTCGAGTCGATCTTCGCCTGGCCGGGCCTCGGCGCCTACGCCTACCGCAGCGCGACCACCCTCGACCTGCCCGCCGTCATGGGCGTCGGACTCGTCGTCGGCCTGGTGTACCTGACCGTCAACCTCGCCGTGGACGTCCTGTACGGCGTGATCGACCCGAGGGTGAGGGTGCAGTGAAACGCAGTCCCGAAGGGCGAGCGAAGTTCTCCCTGCTACGACGGCTGCCGCCCGCCTGGCGCCGCCCCCTCGCCGTAACCGGCGGCCTGGTCGCCGTGTTCTGGCTGGTGATCGTGGTCGCCGCCCCGCTGCTCGCCCCGCACGACCCGCTCGCCCAGGACCTGCCCCGGCTGGCCGCCCCCGGCGCCGGACACTGGTTCGGCACCGACGAGTTGGGCCGGGACGTACTGAGCCGGGTGCTGTACGGCGCCCGGGTCTCCATCCCCCTCGCCCTCCTGCTGGTGGCCATGTCCCTGCTGGTCGGCGGGGTGTTGGGAGCCTGCGCCGGGTTCTTCGGACGCTGGGTGGACGAGACCGTGATGCGGATCGCGGACCTGGTGTTCGCGTTCCCCACCGTCATCCTGGCGATGGTGGTCGCCGCCGCGCTCGGCGCCAGCCTGCAGAACGCGGTGCTGGCCGTCCTGGTGGTGTCCTGGCCGTCGTACGCACGCGTCACCCGGGGGCTGGTCATGGGCCTCAGGAACCGTGAATTCGTGCTCAGCGGACGGCTGTTGGGCTTCTCCGCCTGGCGTTCGCTGCGCGTGGACATCCTGCCCAACGTGCTCGGGCCGCTGCTCGTCCTGGCCACCCTCGACATCGGTACCGCGACCCTGCTGCTGTCCGGGCTGTCCTTCCTGGGGCTCGGCGCCAAGCCGCCGACCGCCGAGTGGGGTGCGATGGTGGCGGACGGCACCCAGCAGTTCGACAAGTGGTGGATCGGGGTCTTCCCGGGCCTGGCCATCCTCACCGTCGTGCTCGCCTTCAACTTCCTCGGCGACACGCTCCGGGACGCCCTCGACCCCGGCACGGCCCGAACCATCGGCGCGGAGAAGGAGCGTGTCGGATGACCGCCGGCAATGTGCTGGAGATCAGCGGCCTCACCCTCGACCTGGGCGGCCGTCGCATCCTCGGCGGAGTCGACCTCGCGGTGCGGCCCGGCCAGGTGCACGGGCTCGCGGGGGAGAGCGGCTCGGGCAAGACCATGACCGGACTCGCGGCGCTCGGTCTGCTGCCGCCGGGCGCCCGTACCGGCGGCCGGATCGAGCTGGAGGGCACCGATCTGCTGACCCTGCCGCCCCGCCAACTGGCCGCGCTGCGCGGCCGGTCGGTGAGCATGGTGTTCCAGGACCCGTCCACCAGCCTGCACCCCATGCTCAGCATCGGACATCAGCTCACCGACCACCTGCGCCACCACCTGAAGCTGAACCGCAGGGCCGCGAAGGAGCGGGCCGCCGAGCTGCTGACACAGGTCCGTATCCCCAACCCCCTTGAGGCGCTGGGGCGCTACCCGCACCAGTTTTCCGGCGGGATGCGGCAGCGCATCGCGATCGCCATCGCGCTGGCCTGCGAACCGAAGGTGCTCATCGCCGACGAGCCGACCACCGCCCTCGACGTGACCGTGCAGGCAGGCGTACTGCGGCTGTTGCGCGGGCTCTGCGACGAACTCGGCCTCGCCGTCCTGCTGGTGACCCACGACCTGGGTGTGATGTCCGCGATCGCCGACGAGGTGAGCGTGATGCGCCACGGCCTGGTCGTCGAGACCGGTCCGCGCGGCCGAGTGCTCACCGAGCCGCGGCACGAGTACACCCGTCAGCTCCTGGACGCGCTCCCCGGAAGGAGCACCGTATGACCCCCGACCCGACGGCCCCTCTCCTCTCGGTCGACGACCTCGTGGTCCAGTACCACCGGCCGGGCGCCTCGCCCACCCGCGCCGTCGCCGGGGTCAGCCTCCAGGTGCGGGCCGGTGAAGTCGTGGGCCTGGTCGGCGAGTCGGGCTGCGGCAAGTCCACCCTGGCCCGCGCGGTCTGCGGCCTCACCCCGGCCGCGGAAGGGCGGATCACCTACGACGGCACACAGGTACGCCCGCTGCGCGTCCGCCGCCGCGATCCGGCCCTCACCGGCGTCCAGATGGTCTTCCAGGACCCCTACGGCTCCCTCAACCCCCGGCGCCGGGTGGGCGCGCAGATCGCCGACGGCATCCGTACCGCGACCGGGCGGGGGGAAGCGGCAGACGGGGCGACCCCGGAGGACCTGCTGACCCGGGTCGGGCTGTCGGCGGAGGCCGCCGAACGCTATCCGCAGGAGTTCTCCGGCGGCCAGCGGCAGCGCATCGCCATCGCCCGCGCGCTTGCCGCCCGCCCCCGACTGCTCGTCGGCGACGAACCGATCTCCGCGCTCGACGCCTCCGCCCAGCTCCAAGTGGCCACGCTGATGCGGTCGTTGGCCGTCGAGTCGGGTGCCGGGCTGCTCTTCATCAGCCACGACCTGTCCGTCGTACGGCTGATCGCGGACCGGATCGCCGTCATGTACCTCGGGCGGATCGTGGAGACCGGCCCCACCGCCGAGGTCTGGGCCGACCCGCGGCACCCCTACACCCGAGCGTTGCTGGCCGCCGTACCCAAGCCGGACGGAGCGGGCGTGCTGCCCGCCGAACTCCCCGGCGACGTCCCCGACCCCGCCGAACCGCCGACCGGCTGCCGCTTCCACCCCCGCTGCCCCCAGGCCTTCGACGGCTGCGACCGCGAGGAACCGCAGCTGATCGCAGGGGGTGTCGCGTGTCGTCTGTACGCGGCGTGAGCGGGAGAGGTGGCGGGGGCCGTGCGCTCGCCGCAACGCCGATCCGCACCCCTCGCGGCTCGCGCGCGGCGCCGTTCCACCCCGGCAGCGCCTGATCGCGGTGCCCTGCGCGCCGTCCATGTGCCCGGGGCTCCCTTCCGCACGCGGCGGAACCTCGCCCGCAGATCGTCCGACAGACCTCGCGCCGAGCCTCGCGCCGAACCTCACGGAGAGCCGATGTCCGCCACCCCGCCGCCCGACGGCGACCACCCCCGCCACCCCGCCGCACCACTCACGAACCTCTACCCGGCCGACCGCCTCCACCGAGCCCGGCAGGCCACCGCCCGCGCCGGTCTCGACGCCCTGCTGATCTCGCCCGGCGCGGATCTGCGCTATCTGACCGGCTACGACGCCCTGCCGCTGGAGCGGCTGACCTGCCTGGTCCTGCCGGCCGACGACGACCCCTTCCTGCTCGTCCCGGCCCTGGAGGAACCCGCCGCCCGGGCGTCCCCGGCCGGCGGCCTGGGCATCGAGATCACCGGCTGGGGCGAGACCGACGACCCGTACGCGCTCGTCGCGGCCCGGCTGCCCGCGCGGACGTCCCGCGTCGGCGTCGACAACCGGATGTGGGCGGAGAAGACCCTCGCCTTCCGTGCCGTACTGCCGGGTGCGGAGCAGGAGTTGGCCGGAGGAGTGCTCAACGGGTTGCGGATGCGCAAGACCGCGCAGGAGGCCGACGCCCTGCGCCGGGCCGGTGCCGCCATCGACCGGGTGCACGCCCGCATGGGGGAGTGGCTGCGGGCCGGACGCACCGAGCGCGAGGTCGGCCGGGACATCGCGGACGCCATCGTCACCGAGGGCCATGTGCGGGCCGACTTCGTCATCGTCGGCTCCGGCCCCAACAGCGCCAGCCCGCACCACGAACTCTCGGACCGCGTGATCCGCCCCGGCGACCCGGTGGTCGTCGACATCGGCGGTACGACCCGGGACGGCTACTGCTCCGACTCAACGCGCGTATACGCGGTCGGCGAGCCGCCCGCCGAGTTCCGCCGCCTCCACGACGTGCTGCTGCGGGCCCAACGCGCCCAGACCGATGCCGTACGACCGGGGCTGACGGCCGGTCAACTCGACGCCGTGGGACGGGACATCATCACCGACGCCGGATACGGGCCGCACTTCATCCACCGCACCGGACACGGCATCGGACTGGAGAGCCACGAGGAGCCGTACATCGTGGCCGGCAACCCGCTCCCGCTCGCGCCCGGCATGGCCTTCTCCGTCGAACCCGGCATCTATCTGCCCGGCCGGTACGGAGCGCGGATCGAGGACATCGTGATCTGCGTCGAGACGGGCGGCGAACGCCTCAACCGCAGGCCGCGGGACCTGGTCCTCCTCCCCTGAACGACCGCCATCGGCCGCCCCGCTCTCCATCAGCCACCCACCCCGAGGACCCGCCATGCCCGCTCCACCGCCCCCCTCCGCCCGTCCCGCAGCCGGCGGCGGTGCCCGCCCGGGTGGCGCGCCCGCCGAACTGGCCGCGGTGTGGACGGTGGTCACGGGAATGTACGAGGGCTACACAGCGGGCGACCGGGAGCGCATCGACTCCTTCCTCGACCCCGAAGCCACCATCTGGGACTCGGCGACCCGCGAACTCATCCGCGGCAGAACGGAGTTGAACCACGTCCGGGACAGCCGCCCCACCTCCGAGGGCGGCCCCGACGAGACCGGCCTCACGGCCTACGACCAAGTCGTCGACGTCTTCGGGGACTTGGCGGTCGCCCGCTACTGGCTACGGGTCGACTACCGTGCGGCGCCACCGGAACTGGCCCGCATCACGGCCGTCCTGCGGCGGGCCGGTCCCGACGGACACTGGCTCGTCGTGCACCTGCACGAGGACATCCACGGGCAACTGGCGGCCGATGGCGGCTAGGGCCTGTCCGGCGGATCAGGTCGCAGGAAAGTGACGGTGGCAGATGGGTGCCGGTGAGCGGGGGAGAGTGACGACAACGCGGCTGGGGTCCCCCACGCCTTTGAGGCAGTGGGGGAATGCGTGCCAGACCCCGCGTCTGCGACAGGATCCGCCGGACAGGCCCTAGTTGGCCTGACGTCGGCGACTGCACCCCTAGTATGTCGGATCGGAGCCCGGCCGAGTCGACCTGACGGTGGACCCGGTGGTCGTCGGGCCCGCTCAAGGAGGACATGTTCCGTGCTTTCGCTCGATGGCTCCGACCCCTCGCACATAGGCCGCTACCGTCTCGTCGGCAGACTCGGCGAAGGCGGGATGGGGAAGGTGTACCTCGCCCGGTCGCCCGGTGGCCGTCCCGCCGCCGTGAAGGTGATCAACGACCACCTCCGGCACGACGAGCACGCCCTGAGCCGGTTCCGCCGCGAGGTGGAGACCCTGGGCACGGTCCGCAGCGCGTACACGGCCTCGCTCATCGACGCCGAGCTGGACACACCGCCGTACTGGCTGGCCACCGAGTACGTGCCGGGGCCCACGCTGCACGCCGCCGTCGCGAGCGGCGGACCGCTCCCCGCGGACCTGGCCCGGGTCATGCTGGCCGCCCTCGCCGAGGGGCTGGAAGCCATCCACGTCCGCGGTGTGTGGCACCGGGACCTCAAGCCGCACAACGTCATCCTCTCCGCCACCGGCCCGCAGTTGATCGACTTCGGCATCGCCAGGTCCACCGACGCGTCCAACCTCACGCAGGTCGGCAGCGCGATGGGCAGTCCCGGATACATCGCGCCGGAGACCTTCACCGGCGGCGGGACCGGTCCGGCAGCGGACGTGTTCGCCCTCGGGGCCACCCTGGCGTTCGCCGTCACCGGCCGACCGCCCTACGGCGACGGGCCGTTCGCGGCCGTGTCCTACCGCTCGGTGCACGGGGAGATCGACCTGCGGGGAGTGGATCCCGGTGTCGCCGAGCTGATCGAGGCCTGCGTGCGCAGCGATCCCACGCAGCGCCCCACTCCGCAGCGCATCATCGAACTCGCCCGCGCCGAGGCCGACCTCGTCCACCACCCCGCCTACCAACGCGCCCTGGCCGCGGGCTCGTTGACGGACCGGGAGCGTGCCGCGACCGTCGCCGACCTCGGAGGCGGTGCCGCGTCCGTCGCACCGGACGCGGTGACGGCTCTTGCCCCGCAGCCGACGGTCACCCTGGACGGCGCCCGGCAGCCACATGCCGCCACGCTCCTCGCACCGGACGTGGGCCTCGACACCCTCGCGCCACCGCACGCGGCAGATACCTACGGCCCCTACCCGGCCGCGCAGCCGGACGGCGGCGGGACCCCGCGCGGGCGGCGTGGGCTCTGGGCCGCCATCGGCGCGGCCTCGCTGGTCGTCGCCGTCGCCGCCGCACTGCTGCTGTCCCACGTCTTCGAGGACAAGGGCTCCACCTCCGCACACTCCTCACCGTCCGCGAGCTCCGGCCGGGCCACCGACACGTCGGCCAGTCCGTCCGCGAGCGGAGCGACGGCGTCTCCCTCGGCCTCCGGCACGGGCGCGGGCAGCCTGGCCGACGCCGTGGTGGTGAAGCCGCCCTTCACGTTCGAGCCCGGGAAGTTCGTGGAGACCGTGCGCTCGAAATTGATCATGCAGACGGACGGCAACCTGGTGCTCTACGACAAGGACGGCACCGCGCATTGGGCGAGCCAGACCTCGGGCGAGGGGAACACGGCGGTGTTCCAGGCGGACGGCAACCTGGTGGTCTACAACGCCCAGACGCAGCCGGTGTGGGCCAGCAACACCGGGGGCGCCAACGGGGCGACCCTCAAGGTGCTGGAGGACGGCAACATGGTCATCGCGACCGACGGCGGGGTCGTATGGCAGACGAACACCGCCCATTGAGAGCGCGGTGGTCGAGGCCGGCGGCGGGCGCCTTGCGGGCTCAGGGAATCCGCGCGACCGCCGCGTAGATCCCGCTGCCCTCCGGGGTCTCGCCCGGCGTCGGAGGGTTCCACTCCGTCGCCGTCACCAGGCCGGGCGCCACCAGGTCGAGGCCGTCGAAGAAGCGGGCGACCTCCGGGCGGGTGCGGAAGCCGAGCTTGATGCCGCCCTTGGCGTATTCCGCGGTGACCTGCGCGGCCAGCTCGGGGTAGAGGTCGGACGCGGCGTGCGAGAGGACCAGATGGCTGCCGGACGGCATGGTGGCGACGAGGTCGCGGACGATGCCGTGGGCGTCCTGCTCGTCCGGGACGAAGTGCATCAGCGCGATCAGCGAGAGGGCGATCGGGCGGCCGAAGTCCAGGACGTGGCGGGCGTGTTCGACGATCGCCTCGGGCTGTCGTACGTCGGCCTGGATGTAGTCGGTGACCCCGTCGGGGTGGCTGATCAGCAGGGCCTCCGCATGGCGCAGGACGATCGGGTCGTTGTCGGTGTAGACGACCTTCGCGGCCGGCACGGTCCGCTGCACGATCTGGTGCAGATTGGGCGCGGTGGGGATGCCCGTGCCGATGTCCAGGAACTGGTCGATGCCCCGGCCGGCCAGCCAGGTCGCCGCGCGGTGCATGAACTGACGGTTCTGCCGGGCCGCGTCCTTCGCCTCGGGCGGCAGTTTCTCCCCCACGGCCTCGTCGACCGGGTAGTTGTCCTTGCCGCCCAGCAGCCAGTCGTAGACCCGCGCGGGATGTGCCTTGCCGGTGTCGATCTGCGGGGCCGACTGCGGGTCGGTCGTCATGGCAACTCCATCGTGCCGAGTGGACGGATCGGGCCGAGCTCTCGATCATCGTACTCGGGACGGTCATGTGGCCTGTGGGGGAGGGGAGTTGGGCCCCTCGCGCCGGTCACCGGCCCGGCGGAACCGGCCCGGTGACCGCCGCCGCGCACCTCACTGCTCCCGAAGGTCCTTGACCCGGCGGATCTTGCCCACCGAACGCTCCAGCGTCTCGGGGTCGACGATCTCCACGTCCACGGTCACGCCCACGCCGTCCTTGACGCCCTTGCCGATCGCCGCGGCCGCGGCCGTCCGCTGCTCGGGGCCGGCGCCGGGGCGGGCCTCGGCGCGGACCGTCATGTGGTCCATCCGGCCGCGACGGGTCAGCTGGATCGTGAAGTGCGGGGCGACGCCGGGGGTGCGCAGAATGATCTCCTCGATCTGGCTGGGGAACACGTTCACCCCGCGCAGGATGATCATGTCGTCGCTGCGGCCGGTGATCTTCTCGATCCGCCGGAAGGCCGGACGGGCCGTGCCGGGCAGCAGCCGCGTCAGGTCGCGGGTGCGGTAGCGGATGATCGGCAGCGCCTCCTTGGTGAGGGACGTGAAGACCAGTTCGCCGCTGTCGCCGTCGGGGAGCACCTCGTCGGTGAACGGGTCGACGACCTCCGGGAAGAAGTGGTCCTCCCACACATGCAGACCGTCCTTGGTCTCCACGCACTCCTGCGCCACACCGGGGCCGATCACCTCCGACAGGCCGTAGATGTCGACCGCGTCGATGTCCATGCGCTCCTCGATCTCGCGCCGCATCTCCTCCGTCCACGGCTCGGCGCCGAAGATGCCCACCTTGAGGGAACTGGTGCGCGGGTCGATGCCCTGGCGCTCGAACTCGTCGAGGAGGGTCAGCATGTAGGACGGGGTGACCATGATGATCTCGGGCTCGAAGTCCTGGATGATCTGCACCTGGCGGGCGGTCATGCCGCCGGAGGCGGGGATCACCGTGCAGCCCGCGCGCTCGGCGCCGTAGTGCGCGCCCAGACCGCCCGTGAACAGGCCGTAGCCGTACGACACATGGACCTTGTGACCGGGACGGCCGCCGGCCGCGCGGATCGAACGGGCCACCACGTCCGCCCACATGGAGAGGTCGTTCTCGGTGTAGCCGACGACCGTGGGGCGGCCGGTGGTGCCGCTGGAGGCGTGGACGCGGCGGACCTGGTCCATGGGGACGGCGAACATGCCGAAGGGGTAGGTGTCCCGCAGGTCGGCCTTGGTGGTGAAGGGGAACCGGGCCAGGTCCTCAAGGGTGTGGCAGTCCCCGGGTTTGACCCCGGCCTCGTCGAACTTGCGGTGGTACAGCTCCACGTTGTCGTAGGCGTGCCGCAACGTGGCCTGGAGCAGGCCGAGTTGGTGCGCGCGCAGCTCTTCGCGGGTGAGGCGCTCGGCGGCGTCCAGCAGCCCTTCGGGGAGCGGTTCGCCCAGGCGCGGGCTCGCGGGCGCCGAAGCCGGTGCGGTCACCCGGGCCGACGGGTCGCTGCTCATGGAGACTCCTTCGTCTTCGTGCTGTTGATACTGCGGCTCCGTCCCCGGAACTCCGCGATCACCTGGTCGCCGCGCTCCACGCGCACGTCGTAGATGCCACTGCGGCCGAACCGGGTGCGCTCGCGCGCGGTCGCCACCAGGACGTCGCCCTCGTGCGCCGGGGCGACGAAGTCGATGTCGGCCGCGGCGGCCACGGTCACCGGTCCGTGGCTGTTGCAGGCACAGGCGAAGGCGGAGTCGGCGAACAGGAACAGATAGCCGCCGTGGGCGATCCCGTGTCCGTTGACCATGGCCGGGGTCACGGTCATACGGAGCACGGCGGTCCCTTCGCCGTGCTCGACGAGCTCGATACCGAGCGCCCGGGACGCCTCGTCCGCGGCGAACATCTTCTCCGTGGGACCGGAGGCCGTGTTCATGGCCTGCGTCATATTCCACCACCTTGTGGACCGACCGAACATTCGGTTAGCGTGCGGCACGGCCAAGTAATCCAGCATCACCACTGCCTGTCAAGAGGTGGAACGCATGCCCCAGACCAGCTCCGAGCCCTCCTCCGACGAGGTCTATCTGATCGACGGGGCCCGCACCCCACAGGGCCGCTACGGCGGCGCCCTGGCGTCCGTACGGCCCGACGACCTCGCGGCACTGGTCGTCGGCGAGGCGGTCCGCCGGGCCGGGATTCCGGCCGACGAGGTGGACGAGGTGATCCTCGGCGCCGCCAACCAGGCCGGCGAGGACAACCGGGACGTTGCCCGTATGGCCGTCCTGCTGGCCGGGCTGCCGCACACCGTGCCCGGCTACACCGTCAACCGGCTCTGCGCCTCGGGACTGACCGCCGTGGCCTCGGCAGCCCAGGCGATACGCGCCGGAGAGGCGGACCTCGTCGTCGCCGGCGGGGTCGAGTCGATGACCCGGGCGCCGTGGGTGATGGCCAAGCCCGGCACCCCGTGGGCCAAGCCGGGGGAGATGCACGACACCTCGCTGGGCTGGCGCTTCACCAACCCGCGCTTCGCCGCGCAGGACACCCTGTCCATGGGCGAGACGGCCGAGGAGGTGGCCGCGCTCGACGGCATCACCCGCGCCGACTCCGACGCCTTCGCGCTGCGCAGCCATCAACGGGCGGTAGCAGCACAGGAATTGGGCCACTTCGACCGGGAGATCGTGCCGGTCGCGGTGAAGGACGGGGAAGTCACCCGCGACGAGGGCCCGCGCCCCGGCACCACGCTGGAGAAGCTCGGCTCCCTGCGCACCATCTTCCGCGACGGCGGCATCGTCACCGCGGGCTCGTCCTCGCCGCTGTCCGACGGCGCCGCCGCACTGGTGGTCGCGAGCGGGGCGGCGGTCCGACGCCACGGACTCACCCCCAGGGCCCGCATCGTCACCTCCGCCTCGGCCGGAGTGCAGCCCCACCTCATGGGCCTCGGCCCGGTACCCGCCACCGAGAAGGCGCTCGCCCGCGCCGGCTGGGGGACCGGCGACCTGGACGCCGTAGAACTGAACGAGGCCTTCGCCGCCCAGGCACTCGCCGTCACGCGCCGCCTCAAGTTCGACGAGGACAAGGTCAACGCCGACGGCGGCGCCATCGCGCTCGGCCACCCCCTCGGCTGCTCCGGCGCCCGCATCCTGCTCACGCTGCTCGGCCGACTGGAGCGGGAGGACGCCCGGCGGGGGCTGGCCACGCTGTGCGTCGGCGTCGGCCAGGGTGTCGCGATGCTCGTGGAGCGGGTGTGAGCGCCCCCGGGCCGTACGAGACCCTCCTCGTCGAAGAGCGTGCGGACCGGGTCGTCGTCACCCTGCACCGCCCCGAGGCCCGCAACGCCATCAGCGGGCTGATGATCCGCGAACTGCACGCCGTCTGCGAGCAGTTGGAGCAGGACCCGAAGCTGCTCCTGCTCACCGGCCATGGTGGGGTCTTCGCGGGCGGCGCCGACATCGCGGAGCTACTGGAGCGCGGGCGGGACGAGGCACTGCAGGGCATCAACAGCCGGCTGTTCGAGCGCGTACGCCGGCTGCCGATGCCGACCCTCGCCGCGGTGGACGGCTGGGCGCTGGGCGGCGGTGCGGAGCTGTCGTACGCCTGTGATCTGCGGATCGCGGGTCCGGACGCCGTCTTCGGCAACCCGGAACCCGGCCTCGGCATCCTCGCCGCGGCCGGTGCCTGCTGGCGGCTGCCCGAACTGGTCGGCGAGTCCGTGGCCAAGCAGGTGCTGCTCGCCGGACGGAACCTCGACGCGGCGGCGGCGCTGGCCGCGGGGCTTGTCATCGACGTCGTACCGGCGGAGAAGCTGCTGGACGAGGCGCACGCGCTGCTCGACCGGATGGCCCGGTCCTCGGCCACCGCCCTCCGGCTCACCAAACTCGTGGTCGACTCGCCCGGGGCCCACCCGATCGCCGACGACCTCGCGCAGGCCGTCCTCTTCGAGGGGCAGGACAAGAGGGACCGTATGACACGCTTCCTGGAGAAGAGGAGTAGCCGCGCATGAGCCCAACACCCCACTCCGCGCCCGCAGTTGTCGGTGTGATCGGCGGTGGCCGGATGGGCGCCGGTATCGCGCAGTCCTTCGCCGTCGCCGGATCGTCCGTGACCGTCGTGGAGAGCGGTGAGCGGGCCTCGGCCGCCGCGCTGGACCGGGTCGCGACCGGGCTCAAGCGGGCCGCCGAGCGCGGACTGCTCGACGAACCCGCCGAGCAGGTGCTCGCCCGCGTCACCATGGCCGACTCGGTCGACGGGCTGCCCGCCGACGCCGACCTGGTCGTCGAGGCCGTCCCCGAGGACGCCGGTCTCAAGGCTCGCGTCCTCGCGGCGGCCGAGCGGGCGGTGGGCGCGCGGACCGTGCTGGCCACGAACACCAGCTCCCTGTCGGTCACCGAACTCGCCGCCGCGCTCACCCGGCCCGGCCGCTTCCTGGGCATGCACTTCTTCAACCCGGTGCCCGCCTCGGCCCTGGTCGAGATCGTCGTCGCGCCCGGCACGGAGGCCGCCGCCGTCGGCGCCGCCCTCGACTGGACGCACGCCCTTGGCAAGAAGGACGTGACGGTCAAGGACTCGCCCGGCTTCGCCAGCAGCCGCCTGGGACTGGCGCTCGGCCTGGAGGCGATCCGCATGGTCGAGGAGGGCGTCGCCGAGCCGGAGGCGATCGACGACGCCATGAGCCTCGGCTACAAGCACCCCATGGGGCCGCTGCGCCTGACCGACCTGGTCGGCCTCGACGTACGCCTGGCCATCGCCGAATACCTGCACTCCACCCTCGGTAAGCGCTTCGCCCCACCCCGGCTGCTGCGCGAGAAGGTCGCCCGCGGTGAACTGGGCCGCAAGACGGGACAGGGGTTCTACTCGTGGGAGTGATCGGGGAACAGAGTGGGGGCGGAGCCCTCGTCGGCAGGCCGCTGACCAGCCATTCATCCGGCAGGTCTTGCCTCACCGGGGGAAACCCATCAGACTGGGTACCGAACGAATGGTCGGTAGGGGAGTTGAGGTGTCGATGACGAGCACAGGCACGGAGGCGTCAGCCGCCGACCGGGACGCGACGCGGTTCGAGGAGCAGTTCGACGCCACGATCGCGAAGGACCAGCGGATCGAGCCCCGCGACTGGATGCCCGACGGCTATCGCAAGACGTTGATCCGGCAGATCGCACAGCACGCGCACTCGGAGATCATCGGGATGCAGCCGGAGGGCGACTGGATCACCCGCGCGCCCTCCCTGCGCCGCAAGGCGATCCTCTTCGCGAAGGTGCAGGACGAGGCCGGACACGGGCTGTATCTGTACTCGGCCGCCGAGACCCTGGGCGCGGACCGCGCCGAGCTGACCGAGGCGCTGATCGAGGGCCGGCAGAAGTACTCGTCGATCTTCAACTACCCGACGCCGACCTTCGCCGACGTCGGCGTGATCGGCTGGTTCGTGGACGGCGCGGCGATCTGCAACCAGGTCCCGCTGTGCCGCTGCTCGTACGGGCCGTACGCGCGGGCCATGGTGCGGGTGTGCAAGGAGGAGTCCTTCCACCAGCGCCAGGGCTTCGAACTGCTGCTCACGATGATGCGCGGCACGGACGCCCAGCGGGCCATGGTCCAGGACGCGGTGGACCGTTGGTGGTGGCCGTCGCTGATGATGTTCGGCCCGCCCGACGACGACTCGCCCAACTCGGCCCGCTCCATGGCCTGGAAGATCAAGCGACACAGCAACGACGAACTGCGCCAGCGCTTCGTCGACATGACCGTCCCGCAGGCCGCGAAGCTCGGAGTCACCCTGCCCGACCCGGAGTTGAGCTGGAACGAGGAGCGCGGCCACCACGACTTCGGCACCCCCGACTGGTCCGAGTTGCAGCGCGTGATCAAGGGCGACGGACCGCGCAACGTTGAGCGGGTCTCCCGCCGCCGGGCCGCCCACGAGGAGGGCGCCTGGGTCCGGGAGGCGGCCACCGCCCACGCGGCCAAGCAGGCGGCCGCTCGCACACTGAAGACCGAAGGAGCGGCGGCATGACGCAGGACTGGCCCCTGTACGAGGTGTTCGTGCGCGGGAAGCGCGGACTGAACCACGTCCACGTCGGCTCGCTGCACGCCGCCGACGACGCGATGGCCCTCACCCACGCCCGCGACCTCTACACGCGGCGCAACGAGGGCGTGTCCATCTGGGTCGTGCGCTCGGAGCACATCGCCGCCTCGACCCGCGACGAGAAGGACCCGTTCTTCGCGCCGAGCGCCGACAAGGTCTACCGCCACCCCACGTTCTACGACATCCCCGACGACGTCCCCCACATCTAGGAGCAGGGAATGAGTGACGACCACGTCTATCTGTCCCTGGCCGAGGGGCACGACGTTAGCGACGCCCGCTGGGCCTTCGGCACCGGTTTCGAGGACCCGCTGCACGGCGTCGACCAGAGCGTGCCGGAAGGCACGGACACCGCCCAACTGGCCGCGTACTGCCTGGCACTCGGCGACGACGCACTCGTCAGTGCCCAGCGACTCGCCCAATGGTGCACCGCCGCCCCGGAATTGGAGGAGGAGGTGGCACTGGCCAACATCGGGCTCGACCTGCTCGGCCAGACCCGCCTGCTCTACGCGCGTGCCGGCCAGGTCGACGGCACCGGGCGCGGCGAGGACGCGTACGCCTACTTCCGCGGTGCCGACGCCTTCCGCAACGTACGGCTGGCCGAACTCCCCAACGGCGACTTCGCGTTCTCCATCACCCGCCTGCTGGTGCTGTCCTCCTGGCGGCTGGCCCTCTTCGAGCGGCTTGCCGTCACGACGTCGGACCCGGTGCTCGCCGCCATCGCCGCCAAGGGCGTCAAGGAGCTGGCGTACCACCGCCAGTACGCCGCCGAGTGGGCCGTCCGGCTGGGCGACGGCACGGAGGAGTCGCAGCGGAGGATGCGGGACGCGCTGGCCGCCGTCGCGCCCTACGTGGACGAACTCTTCGCGGAGACGGGGGAGTCGAAGGCCGAGGTACTGGCCGTGCTCCGCCAGGTCACCGACGCCGCCGGGCTCGCCTGGCCCGAGGCGGCACCGGTCCCCGGACACGGCCGCGACGGCGACCACACCGAACACCTGGCCCCGCTGCTGACCGAACTCCAGAGCGTGGCCCGCGCCCACCCGGAGGCGACATGGTGACCACCCTGCTCGACGCGCGGCGCGCCCGGCACATCGCCGCGCAGGTGCCCGACCCCGAGATGCCCATGCTCACACTGGCCGACCTCGGCGTCCTGCGCGAGGTCGAGGTCGGCGAGGACGGGACGGTCGTCGCGAGCCTGACGCCCACCTACTCCGGCTGCCCGGCCATGGCCGAGATGCGCGCCGAGGTGGCCGCACGGCTGACGGACGCCGGGTACGCGCGCGTGGAGATCCGTACGGTCCTCACCCCGCCCTGGAGCAGCGACTGGATCACCCCGGCCGGCCGCGCCAAGCTCGCCGAACACGGCATCGCCCCGCCCGGCGCCGCCCCGCGCGGTCCGGTCAAGCTCACCCTGTCGCCGATCCGCCGTACGGTGGCCTGCCCCCGCTGCGGGGCGACGGACACCGAGGAGACCTCGCACTTCGCCGCGACCTCCTGCAAAGCCCTGTGGCGGTGCCGCGCCTGCCGCGAGCCGTTCGAGTACGTCAAGGAGATCTGATGGCGAGCCCCCGACACCCGCTCGCGGAGAGCACGGCGGGTCCCCAACTCCCGCCCGTGGAAAGGACGGTGGACCAGTGACCGCCCCGGCCCCCACCACCCCCGCCCGCCCGGCTCGCCGCCGTCCGGCCTTCCACGCGCTGCGGGTGGCCGCCGTCGAGCCGCTGTGCGAGGACGCCGCCGCCATCGGCTTCGACATCCCCGAGCACCTCGTCGAGGAGTTCGCGTACCGCCCCGGCCAGTCGCTCACGCTCCGCCGCGAGGTCGAGGGCCGCGACGAGCGCCGCTCGTACTCCATCTGCTCCCCGGCGGGAGCGCGACCGCGTATCGGCGTACGGGTCGTCCCCGGCGGCCTGTTCTCCTCCTGGCTGGTCAACGAGGTACGCCCCGGAGACACCGTCGAGGTGATGGCTCCGACCGGCGCCTTCACCCCCGACCTCACCCTCCCCGGCCACCACGTCCTGATCGCCGCCGGCTCCGGCATCACCCCGATGCTGTCCATCGCGGAATCCGTCCTCGCCGCCGACACCCGCTCCAGCGTCACGCTCTTCTACGGCAACCGGCGCTCCGACACGGTGATGTTCGCCGACGACCTCGCCGACCTGAAGGACCTGCACCCCGGCCGGTTCCAGCTCGCGCACATCCTGTCCCGCGAACCGCGCGAGGCCGAGATCCTCTCCGGCCGCCTCGACGCCGACCGGCTCACCACGCTCGTCGACGCCCTCGTGGACGTGGACACCGCCGACCACTGGTGGCTGTGCGGCCCGCACGGCATGGTCCGCGACGCCCAGCAGCTCCTCGCCGGACTCGGCGTCCCCGCCGAACGCGTCCACCAGGAACTGTTCTACGCCGACGACGAGCCCGTCCGGCCCAACGAACACGTCGACAAGGCCTACGACGGCCCCGTCAGCCAGGTGAGTATCACGCTCGACGGCCGCACCACCAACTCGGCGCTGCCCAAGGACGGTTCGATCCTCGACGGCGCCCAGAAGACCCGGCCCGATCTGCCCTTCGCCTGCAAGGGCGGCGTCTGCGGCACCTGCCGCGCGCTGGTCACCGACGGCACGGCGGACATGCGGCGCAACTACGCCCTCGAACCCGCCGAGGTCGACGCCGGCTACGTCCTCACCTGCCAGACCTTCCCCGTGTCCGACACACTCGCCGTCGACTACGACAGCTGAGGCGGGCCAGGACACTTCGACAGATGTGAAGAGCGGGCCGGGAGGAATCCCGGCCCGCTCTTCAGTCCACTCATTCGGCTACCGACGGTCAGCCGAGGAGCTTGGCCGCCAGGGTCGCGGCGTTGTACGAACCCCAGCCGGTGGTGAAGTCCCAGCCGCTGGCCGCGGAGTAGGCGCCGTTGCTGCCGCTGGTGATGTCGTGGAAGCCGGTGCCGCTCGCCGTGTAGAGCGCGGGGTTGGCGAAGCCGAGGTTGGCCTTGCCGGCCGCCGCGGCCTGCTGGTTGTAGAGCGCGCCGAAGGCCGCCCACTCGGGCGCGGCGGCGCTGGTGCCGCCGACCGTGCCCCAGCTGCCCTGCGAGTAGATCGAGACACCGGGGCTCGGGTTGGCGAGCGCCGACACGTCCGGGACCTGGCGGTAGCCGCCGCCCGCGGTCTTCTGCACCGCGGTCTGCCAGCTCGGGATCTTGAAGACGGAGGACTTGCCGCCGCCACCGCCCGACCAGGCCGTCTCCTTGCTCCACGCGTTGGCGGAGGTGACGGTCAGCGTGGTGCCGCCGACGCCGGTGACGTACGGGTCGGCGGCCGGGTAGTCGACGGTGGTGGTGCCGTCGCCCGCGTCGTCCGAGCCGTCGTCGCCGGAGGCCGCGTAGAAGCCGAGGCCCTCGGCCGCGCCCGCCTTGAAGACGGCGTCCACGGCGTTGATGTTGGAGGTGGTGCGCTGGCTCTCGGAGGCGCCCCAGCTGATCGAGGTGGTCGGGATGCCGCTATCGACGATGGCCTGGTAGGTGTCGACCTCACCGGCGTCGGAGTTGGGGCCCTCGAAGACGGTGACGTTCGCCTTCGGGGCGATCGCGTGCAGCACCTCGATGTCGAGCTCGACCTCGACCTGACCGTCGCCGAGCGCGCCGGAACCGCCGTCCACCTTCGACACGGTCGGAGTAGGCGAGCCCAGGCTGTAGTTGGTGTCGTACTTGGTGATGTTGGACTGCGCGAAGCCGTCGAACTCCAGCAGCGCGATCTTCTGGCCGCTGCCCGTGTACGTACTGGAGACGTTGTAGCCGCCCTTGATCTGGGTCGGGGTGTAGCCGCCGCCGGGCCCGTTGTGCGGGTTGACCCTGGCGGAACCCTGGTGGTGCAGCTGGGCGCGGTTGTTGAGGCCCGTCACGTCGCTGACCAGGCCGGCGATGCCGGTCGGCAGGGTCGGCGCGGTCTCGTTGGCGTAGAACGCGCGGCCCGACCTGGCGTCCTTCCACGTCGACAGCTTGGTGCCGAAGGCCTTCTCCAGCTGGGCGGCGGTGCCGCTGGCGTCGACCAGCAGGTTCCCCGAGTGGACCTTGCCGACGGTCAGGCCCTGGGCGCGCAGGAAGTCCTTGACCTGCTTGACCTCGGCGTCGGTCCGGCCGAACCGGGCCGCGAACTGGGCCTTCGTCAGATAGTGACCGTACGAACTCGACCGCGGATTGCTGACATTGGCGACGAACGTGTCCAGCGCCTTGTCGTTTCTCGGCGTCAGGCTGATGGCCACCGCTATGCGCTTGCCGGCCGCGACGGCGCCGGTGCGGGACGCGTCGTGGTTCAGGCCCTTGAGGACATCTCCCGCGACGGCGGCGCGAGTTGTGTGCGGCTGGACGGCGGCGTAGGCGCTGGGGACGGCGGCGGCGAGGAGGGCCGGTACGGCGACGAGGCCGACCAGCTTCAGACGTGACGTCACGGAGGTCCTCCGAGGAGTGGGGGGTTGCTGTCCCGGAAGCGGAACTGCTTCACCGTAGGAACAGCGGCCCCACCCGCATAAGCGGGGGAACCCTTGCGTCACGTGTTAACTGCGGGTGTCACATGAACCGAGGATGACAGGTCAGCGGCGCGTGTCGAGGGTGCGGGGAGTGCGCAGCCGACCCGGCTGACTGATCGTCACCGCCTGTGTGGTGGCCTGCTGTTGGTCGTCGTCGCCGATGCTCACGGTCGCCGCTCCGGACGCGATGACGGCGACCGCCATGGCATGGGCGAGCGCGGTGCGCGAGCGGACGCCGACCTTGCGGTAGACCCGCGACAGGGTTCCCTCGACCGTCTTGACGCTGATGAACAGCTCGGCGGCGACCTCCCGGTTGGTGGCCCCGCCGCCGACCAGTTCGGCCACCCGCGCTTCTGTGGGCGTGAGTTCGGGCCGTCCTTCACCGTCCCGGTCGCCGGCCTCCAGCCGGGCCAGTTCGTCGCCCGCCCGCGCCGCCAGCGGGGCGGCGCCGATGCGGGTCGCGGTCTCCAGCGCCTCGCCGAGCGCGGTGCGGGCCGCGTTGCGGTGGCGGGCCCTGCGCTCGACCGCGCCGAGCGAGATCAGCGTGCGTACCAGCTCTACGGGCAACGGGAGTTGACGCAGCCGGTCCACGGCGGTGCGCAGCCGTACCGCCCCCTCCTTCGCCCGGCCGAGCCCCGCCTCGCGCAGTCCCTCCGCCCGCTCCAGGGCAGCCAGTACGCTGCCGGGCGCGTCGTCGGACACCCGGGCGCGGGCCTCGTCGAGCACCGCCCCGGCCGCCTGCGTCTCACCCAGCACGACCAGGGCCTCGGCCAGATCGCTGTACCAGTGCAGCAGGGGAGGGTCGGCGGCCGACATGGCCTCGCCGAGCTCCTTGACGCGCTGCAGCGCCTCGACCGCCGCGGCGGCCCCGCGCGGATCGCCGGCCAGCAACTCGGCCTGCCCCAGCACCGCGAGGGCGCGCAGCAGGAACAGCCGGTCGCCGTCCGCCTCCGACGCCCGCACCGCCTGCCCGGCCAACTCCCGGGCCTCGTCGGCGCTGCCGCCCGCGGTCGCCGCGAGCGCCGCCGCGTACAGCGCCGGAGCCGCCTGTACGCCGGTCTCGGCCACGGCACGGGTGCAGCGGGCGGCGGTGCGCAGCGCCTCCCGGCAGTGCCCGGCGCGCACTTGGATGCGGGTCAGCGCGACCAGGGTCGCCATGACCTCCTCGACCCCGGCGAACTCCCCGATCTCCGCGAGGAGTTCGGTGACCCGGCGTTGGGCCTCGGTGACCTTGTCGGAGTCCAGGGCGAGGATCGCCCGCATCCGGATCAGCCCCCAGCTCTCCGGTCCGGCGCCCGCGCCGCCGGTCAGCGCGAGGGCCTCCGCCAACGCGGTGTCGGCGGCGACCGGTTCGCCGCCCAGCGAGCGCACCCGGGCGAGGGTGGCGAGCGCCCCGATCCGGGTGTCGGTGTCACCGGCCACGGCGGCCTGCCGGGCGGCGCGCCGGGCATGCCGGGCCGCCGCCGCCAACTCCCCGCACAGCAGCCCCCGTACCGCCGCCCAGTGGTGCAGCCACGCCTCCGCCTCCGGGTCGCCGGCCGCGTCCCGGAGCCCTTCCTCGATCAGCGCGTAGGTGCCGTGCAGGGCCTGACCGGCGTTGCGCAGCAGGACCAGCCGCGCCCGCACCCGCTGCCGGGCCGAGCCCGAACCGGCGAGGACGGTCTCGGCCGCCTGCCCCGCCTCCTCCAACTGCCCGGCGTCACAGGCGTATTCGGCCGCCGCCAGCAGCCGGTCGGCGTGCTCGGCCGGACGGTCGCCCGGAGTGCGCAGGGCCGCGAGCCCGGCCAGTTCGAAGGCCGCGTCGGGCGCGCCGTCGCGGCGGGCGCATTCGGCGGCGGCCAGCAGGGTGCGGGCGGTGGTCTCGTCCTCGTAGGGACGGGCGAGCGCGAGATGCCGGGCCCGCTCCACGGGATCGGCGACCGCGTCGGCCAGCAGGGCGTGCGCCTGTCGGCGGCCGCACTCGGTGGCTTCGGCGTAGACGGCGGCCCGGAGCAGCGGATGCCGGAAACGTACGGTTCCGTGGGCGTCGGCCGTCGCGACACCGAGCCGTTCGGTCTCCGCCAGGTCCGCGGCCGGATCGTCGAACCCGGCGGCGCGCAGCAGCGTGAGAGTGGGGCGCGCGGCGGCGCTCATGACGAGGAGGGTGTGCTGTGTGCTCTCCGCCAGGGTGTGCACCCGCGCCAGCAGCAGGGTGCGCAGCCGGTGGGGCACGGGCAGGGTTCGGCCGAGGCCGACAGCCGCCGTGTCGCGTGGGGCCGCCCGTCCCAACTCCAGGGCGTACCAAGGGTTTCCGGCGGCCGTGTCCTGGACGGCCCGCAGTACCGCGGGTGGCAGGTCGGCGGGCAGGAGCCGCGCCACCTCGTCGTCCGTCAGTGGTGGCACGGGCAGTTCGACGGTGCCAGGCGGGCAGCAGCGCGGCCGTTCGGGCTGCTCGCCGTCCGCCACCCGCTCGGCAGCCACCACCCGTACGTCGAGGCCCTCGACACGGCGCACGACGAAGGCGAGCACCTCGACGGTCGGTTCGTCGAGCCACTGGAGGCCGTCGAGGACCAGCAGCACCGGGCCGGTGGCGGCGAGGGTGCGCAGCACTTCGAGAACGGCGACACGGACGGCGAGCCGGCCACGGTCGCCGGCTGGTACCTCGCCGCGCAACAGGGCGGCCCGCAACGCCTCTTGGGGTTCGGGTGCCAGGGCCGCAAGGCAGCTCTCCGGCACCCGTGCGAACAGGTCGACGAGACCGGCGAACGGCAGCCGGGCGTCCTCCTCGGCGGGCGAGCAGTGCAACACCGTTCCGGACGGCCGGACATGGGCGTCCGAGGACGCCACCAGGGCGGCCACGAGCACTGACTTGCCGATCCCCGTCGGACCGTGGAGCAGTACTCCCTGACGGTCCGTCAACTCGGTGCGGGCGGTGCCGATCAGCTCGCGGTGCCCGGTCAACGACCGCACTTCCGCGCCACGGCGGGGCGGGCGGGGCGGTGTGTGCGGCGGGTCTCCGGGCAGTTCGGCATGTGTTCATGACAACCGTTGCGGAATCGCCTTGTCAATGACGGTCCCGAGCGATGGACGAGACCTGCCGAGGAATTGGCGCATGATCTCCATTCCTGACGGCTGACATGGCGTGTTTCCTGCGTAAGCGCCCGCCAAAAGTGCGCCAATCGGCCGATCGCCCGTACAAAAGCCTGGTCAGCGGATGCACCGAGGAAGTGGGAGAGAACGATGACTGATCACGGAGCCGATCTGGTGATCCGGGCCGGGGCGATCCACACGCTGGTCCCCGGCCAGGCCCCGCAGCGGGCGCTGGCCGTGCGCGGCGACCGCATCACCGCCCTCTCGCCCGACCCCGGCGGACTCGACCACCTGCTGCTCCCGCACACCACCGTGCGCGACCTGCCCGGGGCCACGGTGCTGCCGGCCTTCGACGACACCCACACCCATCTGATCTTCGCCGGATTCAGTGCGTACGACGTCCCGGTCCACGAGGCCCACGACATCCCCGG
>Ga0307511_10000823_pt1 | contig 33107 bp, 23 predicted proteins | sample 13_EM_MG_FD_200266 | JGI IMG/M metagenome (GOLD analysis project Ga0307511, IMG submission 200266) | Populus trichocarpa ectomycorrhiza microbial communities from riparian zone in the Pacific Northwest, United States - 13_EM | ecosystem: Host-associated > Plants > Roots > Unclassified | place... | reverse complement strand
CGGCAGATGGCGCCCGTCGCGAGATGCAGGTTGACGAGGGCGTTGGTGTTCCAGGTGCCGTGCGTGGACTGGTTGAGCCCCATCGTCCAGCAGCTCGTCCACTCGTCCGCCTCGCCGATCAGCCGGGCCGCCGTACGGATGTCGTCCTCGGCGAGCCCGGTGAGGGCGGCGACGGCGTCCGGCGCGTAGTCCGCGAGGAACTCGGGCAGCGCCTCCCAGCCCTCGGTGTGCGCGGCGATGAACTCCGGGTCGGTGTGCCCGTTCTCGTGCAGCAGCCTCAACAGGCCGTTGAGCAGGGCGAGATCGGTGCCCGGCGCGATCTGCAGGAAGAGGTCCGCCTTCGCCGCCGTGGCGGTGCGGCGCGGGTCGACGACGATCAACTTGGCGCCCGCCTTGACCCGTTCCATCATCCGCAGGAACAGGATCGGATGGCAGTCGGCCATGTTCGAGCCGATGACCAGGAACACGTCCGCCCGCTCGAAGTCCTCGTACGAGCCCGGCGGCCCGTCCGCGCCCAGCGACGACTTGTAGCCGGCACCCGCACTCGCCATGCACAGCCGGGAGTTGGACTCGATCTGGTTCGTCCGCACGAACCCCTTGGCCAGTTTGTTCGCCAAGTACTGCGCCTCCAGGCTCATTTGCCCGGAGACGTAGAAGGCGACCGCGTCCGGCCCGTGCTCGTCGACGATGCTCCGCAGCCGGCGCGCGGTCTCGGCGACGGCGTCCGCGACGGGCGCGGGCGTCGGCTCCGCGCCCCGCTCGTCCCGGACCAGCGCGCTGGTCAGCCGGCCCGGCGCGGCGAGCATCTCGGCCGTGGTCGCGCCCTTGGTGCAGAGCCGCCCGGCGTTCGCCGGGTGCGCCTTGTCGCCGGACGCCTTGAGGACCGTACGCCTGCCGTCGGGACCCGCCCCGACGTCGAGCAGCATGCCGCAGCCCACACCACAGTACGAGCAGACCGTTCGTACCTGCTGTGTCCGGAGGCTCGTCGTCATGCCGTAGACCGTACGAATTGCCCGTTACGCCGATGTCACGCGGCTCGATCATGAGGGGTTACGCGCGCTGCACAACCGGCTCGGGGCCGGTGTGAGATGCGGCCGATCTTGTCGCGGTGTGTGTCGCTGTTGGGCCGAACGGGTGACAGTGCGCAACAATTGCCGGATGCAGACTGCCAGCGCGACCCAGGACGGAGCATGCCGGTGAACAGCCACGATGTCACCGACGAACAGTGGGAGGGGCTCGCGCAGGTAGTGCCGCTGCGAGGCCGGGACGCCTGGCCGTCCGCCGTGAGCCACCGGGCCGTACCCGAGGCCGAGACCGAGCCGCGCCGCCGCTTCGTCGTCCTCCGGGTGAATGTGTTCGGGGACGCCCGCGAGGTCGCGGAGACCCTGATGGCGGGCATACCGGTCCTCCTCGACCTGACCGGCGCGGAGACCGAGGTCGCCAAGCGGGTGCTCGACTTCAGCACGGGTGTCGTCTTCGGCCTGTCGAGCGGGATGACCCGCGTCGACCGGAACGTGTTCCTGCTCACACCGCCGGGGACGGAAGTGCGGGGGCTGATGGAGGGGGCGGGGGTTCCGGGCGTGTGAGTCCGCCCGGTGACGGGAGCGATGAGAGCGGCGGGGCGGTCCCCCGATCGTAGGAAGGTCGCCGGGGCGGAACGGTTCGCCCGACGGTGGAGGCCTACGGTCCGGATATGGCCGTGTCCCCGCAGTCCCCGCAGTCCGCTCCGCCGTGCGAGCCCCGTGTGCCGCCGCAGGCACAGTCGCCGCAGGCCGCCTCACCCCGGCCGGCATCGGCGGGCCCTGAGTCCAACCCCGGCCGGCCGCACCTCACCGAGCTGAGGCTGTCGGCGTTCGCCACGCACCGGGGCGCCGCGTTCCCGCTCGGGCCGCTCACCCTCTTCGCCGGACCCAGCGGCTGCGGCAAGACGAGCGCGCTGCGGGCGTACGAGGCCCTGGCGCGGCTCGGCGGCGGAGGCGAGGTGGGGGAGGTCTTCCCGGACCCGGTCGCCTGCGTCCCGGACCGGGCCCGGCCCGACGCCCAGCGCCGGCGCGGCTTCCGCATCGGCTGTACGGCGGACGGACCCGAGGGCCCGGTACGGCTCGACGTCGCCGTCCAGGCCGAGCCCGAACTCCGTGTCGTGGGCGAGCGGTTGACGTCCGGCGGGCTGGTCCTCCTGGAGACCGCCCTGCGTGATCCCGCCCGCCGCTCGGTACAGGCCGCCTGGCATACGGCGGGTTCGTCACCGGTCACCCGCGCCCCGCTGCCCGACGACCGGCTCGGCACCGCCCTGCTGCCGTTGCGGGTCGCCGGCAAGACGGACGGACAGCGCCAAGTCCTCGCCGCCGCCGAGCAGATGGTGGTCGCCCTGCGTTCCGTCTTCGCCTGCGACCCGGCGCCCGAGCGGATGCGCGCAGCCGTGCCGATCGGCGACGGGCGGCTGCTGCGGGACTGCGCCAACCTCGCCGACGTGCTGTGGCGCACCCGGAGCGAGTGCGGGCGACGGCACGGCCAACTCGTCGCGGCGCTGCGCACCGGATGCGCCGGAACCGTCGCGGACGTCCTCGCGGAACCGCTCGGCGACGGCCTGCTCAGGGCCGTACTCGACCGGGGCGACGGCCCGCGCACCGGCTTCGAACGGCTCGGCGACGGTGAACTCCGTTACGCCGCACTCGCGTTGGTGCTCCTCACCGGCCCCGGCGTGCTGGAGGTGGACCCGCCCGGCGAGGTCCCGGCCGCGATGCAGACCCTCACCGTCCTCGCCGACGGCCTCGACCGCGCACTGGACGTACGGCAACGGGCCGAACTGCTGCGGCTCGCCGCCCGGATGTGCGAGCGCGGGCACATCCGGCTGGTCGGCGCGGTGAGCGACGCGTCCTGGGCCGACGGGGTCGAGGGGGTCACGGTGGTACACCTGGAGCCGTGACAGAACATCTCGACGTGGCGAAACTGCAGCGCAGACTGGCCGAGTTCGCCGCCGCACGGAACTGGCAGCCCTACCACACCCCCAAGAACCTTGCCTCCGCCCTCAGCGTGGAGGCCTCCGAACTGGTCGAGATCTTCCAGTGGTTGACCCCCGAGGAGTCCGCGAGGGTCATGGACGACCCGGGCAGCGCGCACCGGGTGCGGGACGAAGTCGCCGATGTGCTCGCCTACTTGCTGCAGCTGTGCGAGGTGCTCGGCATCGACCCGCTCGCCGCGCTGGAGGCGAAGATCGACCGGAACGAGGACAGGTTCCCCCGGCCGTAATGGACAAGTTGGGGGAGCGGGCGCGTCCATTTTCACTCTCCGGAGTCATTCATCTGCCCGCAACCGATTTGTTGTCCACAGATTTCCGCCTTCCTCTGGCTTTTCGTCTCAGGGACTCTCACTCTGGGTAGTGGACTAGGGAGTTCGGGCGGACGTGCGAACAGCACGTCGGGATATGACGGGGGCAGTGCATGGACGCGATGCGGCTCATCGTGACGAGCAGGCGTGCCCTGGCCGGAAGCGGGGACGTGCCGGGGACCATGACCGAGGTGTGGCAGGCGCAGGCCCTCGCCCAGGCGATCGGCAGCCGCCTCGCGGTCTTCGGTCCGCCCGAACTGCGCGGTGAGGCACTGGGGTTGACCGAGCTGGCGGGCCGGGGCTGCGGCGTTCTGGACACCCCGGTGCTGGCGATGGAGGACTTACGGGCGGCGCAGCTCACGGAGTTGGGCGACGCCCGGCTCGCTCTCCTCTGCCTCGGCGGCCTGCTCGGCGAGGTCGGCATCGCCCTGGTCGGCATCGCCTGCGCGGCGGACGACGAGGGCACGTACTGGCAGTGCATGGAGGCGATCGACGCGGCCGACGAGTCGCGGGACCGGGTCCTTGAGATGCTGCGAAGACTGGCGGACCGGGAGCGGGCGGAGATACCGGAGCGGGAGGCGGGGTGACCGAGACGTCCGCCTCCGGCGCCGCAGAAGCGTCAGACGGTCGCGCCGCCCTCCTCGGCGGGCACCGACCCCGTGCTTCCGGTCGACTGCAGATCCGCGTCGAGGGCGGACAGATCCGCGTTCAGTGACGCCATCAGCTCCTCCATCTGCTGCAACAACCCCTTCGGTTGCGCAGGCCCGCCCTGCTGCGGCACGGCTTCTTCGGACATGACGGCCTCCTCGGCCCGTGGCCTCCGAGAGCGGAGGCCGATGCGGGTGACGCCCCGACGTCGCCTTGCCGGTGCGGGAATCCGGGCGGTCCGGTTCCGCCCGAGCCAACGATCATCACCGGGACGGGTCACTGGCACGGGCAGTCCCCGTGCGCACGGTTGACGCAATTTCACCCGACCGGGCAGGAGTGGGGTCGGAGGGACCGGTGGGGTTGACCGGTACCCCGGCGTGCAGGATGGAGGCATGGATCTTCGCATCTTCACCGAGCCCCAGCAGGGCGCCACCTACGACACCTTGCTCGCCGTGGCCAAGGCCACCGAGGACCTCGGCTTCGACGCCTTTTTCCGCTCCGACCACTACCTGAGCATGGGCTCCGGCGACGGACTCCCCGGCCCCACCGACGCCTGGCTCACCCTCGCCGGCCTCGCCCGCGAGACCAGGCGCATCCGCCTGGGCACCCTGATGACGGCCGGCACCTTCCGCCTCCCCGGCGTCCTCGCCATCCAGGTCGCACAGGTCGACCAGATGTCGGGCGGCCGGGTCGAACTCGGCCTGGGCGCGGGCTGGTTCGAGCAGGAGCACAAGGCGTACGGCATCCCCTTCCCCAAGGAGAAGTTCGCCCGCCTGGAGGAGCAGCTCGCGATCGTCACCGGCCTCTGGGAGACCAAGCCCGGGGACACCTTCGACTTCCACGGCACGTACTACGACCTGACCGACTCGCCCGCGCTGCCCAAGCCCGCGCAGTCCAGGATCCCCGTGCTGATCGGCGGCCACGGCGCGAGCCGTACCCCGAAGCTGGCCGCGCAGTACGCCGACGAGTTCAACATCCCGTTCGCCTCGGTCGAGGACAGCGAGCGGCAGTTCGGCCGGGTCCGCGCCGCCGCCGAGGCGGCCGGCCGCAAGGCGGACGACCTGATCTACTCCAACGCCCTCGTCGTCTGCGTCGGCAAGGACGACCAGGAGGTCGCCCGCCGCGCCGCCGTGATCGGCCGCGAGGTCGACGAACTCAAGGCCAACGGCCTGGCGGGTTCCCCGTCCGAGGTCGTCGACAAGATCGGCCGCTACGGCGAGACCGGCTCCCGGCGCCTCTACCTCCAGGTCCTCGACCTCGACGACCTGGACCACCTGGAGCTGATCTCGTCCCAGGTGCAGTCGCAGCTGTCGTAGCACCGCGAGGACGGGGCACGGGACCCCTCCAAAAAAGTGTGTCGCTTTCAGGGCAAAGTGACACACTTTTTTTGGAACCCCTACCTCGCCCCCGCCCCGGCGGAAGCCGCCGCCGGCACCCCCGCGCCGACGGCCGGCCGCCGGCCCGGGAGGAACGCGGCCAGGGCCAGGGCCGCCAGTGCAGCCGCCGAACCGATGCCCATGATCACGCGGAAACCGTTGTGGGAGGGGACGGCCAACGAGCCGAACGTCGTCGTCATGTGCGCCAGTACGACTCCTGCGACGGCGCTGGAGGCGGACGTACCGATGGAGCGCATCAGGCTGTTGAGGCTGTTCGCGGCGGCCGTCTCGGACAGCGGCACGGCCCCCATGATGAGCGCGGGCATCGCGCCGTAGGCGAAACCGATCCCGGCGGAGATCACACAGCACACCACGACGATCTGCCAGACCGCGGCCATCATGACGACCCCCAGGCCGTAACCGGCCGCCACGACGAACGCGCCCAGCATGAGGGTGACCCGGGGCCCGGCCGCCGCCGAGATCCGGGCGGACAGCGGCGCCGTGGCCATCATCACCAGGCCGGAGGGGCCGAGCGTGAGGCCCGCCGCCAGCACGGACTGACCTAGGCCGTAGCCGGTGAGCGTGGGCAGTTGGAGCAGCTGCGGCACGGCCAGCGACATCGCGAACATCGCGAAGCCGAACATCACGGACGCGAGATTCGTCAGCAGCACCTGGCGCCGCGCGCTGGTGCGCAGATCGACCAACGGCCGGTCGGTGCGCAACTCCCACCAGCCCCACACCAGCAGCACGGCGACGGCCACGACGAACAGTCCGGTCGTCGTCCCGCTGCCCCAACCCCAGTCCGCCCCCTTGGAGACGGCGAGCAGCAGACACACCAGACCGATCGACATCCCGACGCCGCCCACGACGTCGAACCGTCCGCCGCTGCGCACCGCCGACTCCGGTACGAGCGCCACGACAAGCGCGGTCACCACGGCACCCAGCACCGCCGCCGTCCAGAACAGCACATGCCAGTCCGCCTTCTCGGCGATGAACGCGGCCGTCGGCAGCCCCAGCGCACCGCCCACCCCGAGCGACGCGCTCATCAGCGCGGTCGCCGATCCCAGCCGCTCCGGCGGGAGTTCGTCGCGCATGATGCTGATGCCGAGCGGGATGACCGCCATCGAGAAGCCCTGCAGCGCCCGTCCGACGATCATCGGCGCGAGCGAGTCGCTGAGCGCGCCGACCACCGAACCCACTATCAGCAGCACGAGGTTGAGCAGCAGCATCCGCCGCTTGCCGTACATGTCCCCGAGCCGCCCCACCACCGGGTTGGCGACGGCACCGGCCAGCAGGGTCGCGGTGATCGCCCAAGTGGCGTCGGACGGCGAGGAGTTCAGCAGCTTCGGCAGCTCGGGCACGATCGGGATGATCAGCGTCTGCATCAGCGAGACGGTGATCCCGCCGAGGGCCAGGACCCAGACGACGGCGCCGGAGCGCCCGGCCCCCTCAGCGGTTGGGGTGGGGATGGCGGACGCGGACATGGCGAAGCCTCCGGCTGATGCGTACGAGACACGGGGCTGAACGAAACGAGTCTGGCATGTTTTTCGTACGCCATACGCAAAATAATGGGAGCCGGACTCTGAAAGTGCCGGAGCGGTAGCCTTCCCCTGTCCGGGCACGGCTGTCGCGGACGGAGAGGCGTAGCGGATGGCGCAGGTGGCGACGGGTTCCGGCCGCCGGGGCAGGGGGCGCCCGCCCCGGCTGTCACGGGAGCGGATCGTCGAGGGCGCGGTCGAGGTACTGCTCGCCGAACCAGCCGTCTCCCTCACCATCAAGCGGGTCGCCGACGTCGTCGGCGCCGCCCCCATGGCCCTCTACCGCTACTTCCCGGACCGCGACGCCCTCCTCCAGGCCGCCGCCGACCACGTCCTGGAGGCGATGCGCCGCGACCCCATCCCCGAGGGCCCCTGGCCCGACCGGCTCCGCGCCTGGATGCGCGCCGGGCAGGCCAACCTCCGCCCCTACCCCCAGCTCATGCCGTACATGACGACGACCCGGCACCCCGCCTGGACCCCCGGCCTGACCCGGCTGCGCGAGATCCTCCTCCCGGCCGGCCTCTCCGCCGAGGACCTGGCCCTCGCCGTCACCCTCATCTCCTCGACGCTGCTCGGCAACGCCGTATACGAGGGCTACCGCAGACCCGACGACGAGATGACCGCCCTCCTCGACGACGCCCCAGCCCCCGACCCCACGACAGACGCTCTCCGCCCCCTTCTCGCCGACCTCCCGGCCGCCCACGCCCGCCTCTTCGACACGATCCTCGACCAGACGGTCACGACGGTGGAACGCCTGGCGGGAGGACCCGCGCAATAACCGAAGGCGCGGTTCGCCCGGCTTGTGCGAAGGTGAGACGGTCGTCCTGCCGAGCCCCCGGGATCACCGACCCCGGGGGCTTCCGCACGTACGGCACCGCACTCATCCACCCGTCGGAGAGGTCCTCCGCATGTTCCTGACGATCAGTACCACCGGCACCCCCGAACTCCCCGCCACCGACCTCGGTTTCCTGCTGCACAAGCATCCCGAGAAGGCGCAGGCGTTCTCCACGTCCTACGGCCAGGCGTACGTCCTCTACCCAGAGGCGGATGCCGGGCGCTGCACGGCGGCGCTGTTGCTGGAGGTCGACGCGGTGGCACTGGTCCGGCGCGGCAAGGGCAAGGGGCGCGGCGGCGCGCCCGATGCGGCGCTCGCGCAGTACGTCAACGACCGTCCGTACGCGGCCTCTTCACTGCTCGCCGTCGCACTCAGCGCGGTCTTCTCCAGCGCCATGCGCGGCGTGTGCAACGCCCGCCCCGAGCGCGCCGCCCGGCCGCTGCCGCTGCGCATCGAGGTACCCGCACTGCCCGCCAGGGGCGGCACCGACCTCGTACAGAAGCTCTTCGCGCCCCTCGGCTGGACGGTCACCGCCCAACCGGTCGCGCTGGACGCCGAGTTCCCCGAGTGGGGCGACTCGCGGTACGTGAGCCTCGTACTGGAGTCGGAGACGCTGACCCTCGCCGAGGCGCTGCGCCACCTGTACGTCCTGCTCCCGGTCCTCGACGACGCCAAGCATTATTGGGTGGCCCCCGACGAGGTCGACAAACTGCTGCGCGCCGGTGAGGGCTGGCTGCCCGCGCACCCTGAGCAGAAGCTGATCACCAGCCGCTACCTGTCCCGCCGTTGGTCCCTCACCCGGGAGGCCATGGAGCGACTGGAACTCGTGCGGCTCGCCGAGGCCGACGACAGCGACGTCGAGGAGATCGACAACGCCGTCGAGCCGGAGACCGAGACCGAGGAGAAGCCGACACCGCTCGCCGTGCAGCGCCGGGACGCGATCGTCGAGGCGCTCAAGGCGTCCGGCGCCGGCCGCGTGCTCGATCTCGGTTGCGGACAGGGGCAGTTGGTGCAGGCGCTGCTCAAGGACACCCGGTTCACGGAGATCGTCGGCGTCGACGTGTCGATGCGCGCGCTCACCATCGCCGCCCGCCGCCTCAAGCTCGACCGCATGGGGGAGCGGCAGTCCTCGCGCGTCCAGCTCTTCCAGAGCTCGCTCGCCTACACCGACAACCGCCTCAAGGGCTACGACGCCGCCGTGCTCAGCGAGGTGATCGAGCACCTCGACCTGCCCCGGCTGCCGGCGCTGGAGTACGCGGTGTTCGGCGCCGCCCGCCCCAGGACGGTCGTCGTGACCACCCCGAACGTCGAGTACAACGTCCGCTGGGAGACCCTCCCGGCCGGACACGTCCGGCACGGCGACCACCGCTTCGAGTGGACGCGCGCGGAGTTCGGGGAGTGGGCGGCGAAGGTGGCCGGGCGGCACGGCTACGAGGTCGAGTTCGTACCGGTCGGACCCGACGACCCCGAGGTGGGCCCGCCCACCCAGATGGCGGTCTTTTCCATGAGTACAGCCGAGCAGACGACCACGAAGGAGGCGAAGGCGGCATGACCGAGACACAGGTTTCCGAGAACGAGAAGCAGGGGCGGATCCTGCCCGTCACCGACCTCTCCCTCGTGGTCCTGATCGGCGCCTCCGGCTCCGGCAAGTCCACGTTCGCGCACCGCCACTTCAAGCCGACCGAGGTCATCTCCTCGGACTTCTGCCGGGGCCTGGTCTCGGACGACGAGAACGACCAGAGCGCCACCCGGGACGCCTTCGACCTCCTGCACTACATCGCGGGCAAGCGCCTCGCCGCCGGCCGCCGCACGGTCGTCGACGCGACCAGCGTGCAGCAGGACAGCCGGCGCCAACTCATCGACCTGGCAAAGCAGTACGACGTCCTGCCCATCGCCATCGTGCTCGACGTACCGGAGGAGGTGTGCGCCGAGCGCAACGCCACGCGCTCCGACCGCGCCGACATGCCGCGCCGTGTGATCACCCGCCACACCCGCGAACTCCGGCGCTCCCTGAGGGGCTTGGAGCGCGAGGGCTTCCGCAAGGTGCACATCCTGCGCGGAGTGGAGGACATCGAGAGCGCGTCCGTCGTCACCGAGAAGCGCTTCAACGACCTGACCCACCTCACCGGCCCCTTCGACATCATCGGCGACATCCACGGCTGCGCCGCCGAACTGGAGACCCTGCTCGGCAAGTTGGGCTACGACGACGGCGTCCACCCGGCGGGCCGCACGGCCGTCTTCGTCGGCGACCTCGTCGACCGCGGCCCCGACTCGCCCGGCGTGCTGCGCCGCGTGATGTCGATGGTCGGGTCGGGCAACGCGCTGTGCGTACCGGGCAACCACGAGAACAAGTACGGCCGTCACCTCAAGGGACGCAAGGTCCAGCACACCCACGGCCTGGCCGAGACCATCGAGCAGATGGAGGGGCAGACCGACGAATTCCGTTCCCAGGTAAGGGAGTTCATCGACGGACTCGTCAGCCACTACGTCCTCGACGGCGGCAAGCTCGTGGTCTGCCACGCAGGCCTGCCCGAGAAGTACCACGGCCGCACCTCCGGCCGGGTCCGCTCGCACGCGCTGTACGGCGACACGACCGGCGAGACCGACGAGTTCGGCCTGCCGGTGCGCTACCCGTGGGCCGAGGACTACCGGGGCCGCGCGGCGGTTGTCTACGGTCACACCCCGGTCCCCGAGGCCACCTGGCTCAACAACACCATCTGCCTCGACACCGGCGCGGTCTTCGGCGGCAAGCTCACCGCGCTGCGCTGGCCGGAGCGGGAGCTGGTCGACGTACCGGCCGAGCAGGTCTGGTACGAGCCGACCCGCCCGCTGCGCTCGGAGGCACCCGGCGGCCATGACGGCCGCCCGCTCGACCTGGCGGACGTACACGGCCGACGCGTGGTGGAGACCCGGCACGCCGGCCGGGTGTCGGTCCGGGAGGAGAACGCGGCGGCGGCCCTGGAGGTCATGAGCCGCTTCGCGGTCGACCCGCGCCTGCTGCCGTACCTGCCGCCGACGATGGCGCCGACGGCGACCTCGCGGGTGGAGGGCTACCTGGAGCACCCGGCGGAGGCGTTCGGGCAGTACGCCGAGGACGGGGTGACGCGGGTCGTGTGCGAGGAGAAGCACATGGGCTCGCGGGCGGTGGCGCTGGTGTGCCGGGACGCGGAGACGGCGCGGAAGCGGTTCGGAGTCGACGGCCCGACGGGCTCTCTCTACACCCGCACCGGCCGCCCCTTCTTCGACGACCCGACGGTCACGGAGGAGATCCTCGGCCGACTGCGCACGGCGCTGGACGAGTCGGGCCTCTGGTCGGATCTGGAGACCGACTGGCTGCTGCTGGACGCGGAGTTGATGCCGTGGTCGCTGAAGGCGTCCGGGCTGCTGCGCGGTCAGTACGCGGCGGTCGGCGCGGCGGCCGGGGCGGTGTTCCCGGGTGTGACGGCCGCGCTGGAGGGCGCCGCGGGCCGTGGCGTCGACGTCGCCGACCTGCTGTCCCGGCAGCGCGAACGGGCCGCCGACGCCTCGGCGTTCACGGACGCGTACCGCCGCTACTGCTGGCCGACCGACGGCCTCGACGGCGTCCGCCTGGCCCCGTTCCAGCTCCTCGCGGTCCAGGGCCGCAGCCTGGCCGCGCTCCCGCACGACGAACAACTCGCCCTGCTGGACCGGCTCGTGGAGCACGACAGCACGGGTCTGCTGCAGACCACCCGCCGCCTGTACGTCGACACCGGCGACCCGGAGTCTGTACAGGCCGGCGTCGACTGGTGGCTGGAGATGACCGGGCGGGGCGGTGAGGGCATGGTCGTCAAGCCGGTTAGGGCGGTGGTACGCGGCGAATCGGGCCGACTGGTCCAGCCGGGCATCAAGTGCCGTGGCCGCGAATACCTGCGGATCATCTACGGCCCGGAGTACACCCGCCCCGACAACCTCGCCCGCCTGCGCGGCCGCTTCCTGAACCACAAACGGTCGCTCGCGATCAGGGAGTACGCGCTCGGTCTCGAGGCCCTCGACAGGCTGGCGGAGGGCGAGCCGCTGTGGCGGGTCCACGAGGCGGTGTTCGGGGTACTGGCGTTGGAGTCGGAGCCGGTGGATCCTCGGCTCTGAGCAGCCGGAGACGGGGAAGTCCGTTGGCTAGGGTGCCTGTTCGGAACCGGCCGGGCACCCTAGCCGTAGGCACACCCACTGGATGCGCTTTTGTGAAGTTCACCTGGTTCTGTCGAAGTTGGCATGCTAGCTTCGCTGGTCAATCAGGTGAACCGGCTCATGGGGGAAGGTCGGTGGAATCGGCGGCGGGATTAAGTGAGTTCGGGCGTGCGCCGGGCAGGGATCTGCTGTTTCGCCTGACCGAGGCCCTGTGCGAACTCAGTTGCTTGGAGGACCAGGCTGGTCGCACCTACTTTGCGACGTTGCTCGCCGAACAGTTGAACCAACGCGTGGACCTGCGCGGCGTCAAACAGCGCGAAGACGTCATCGCCATGGCGCGGGCCGCGCTGAGTGTCATGGCGGGGGAGCGCATTCTGATCGACGTCGTCCGCGTCTTTGAGGGAGCCTCGGTCGCCGGTCGGTTCGAGCAATTGCTCGCGCCACCGGCAGCGTCTTCCGGTATCGACTCCCTGCTGGTCGGGCCGCTCACGGAGGACGACGTCAGCTCCGCCCTCGCACTTTTGAACGCCGCTGAGACGCGACTGTCAGAGATCGGACTGCGGGACGGACTCGCCGGCGAGCTGCATCTGGACCTGCCCTCGCAGCTATCCGTGATCCAACTCTTCACCTACGTGCTGGAGCTGAACGTCCAACCCGACGGGCTTCCGCCCGCGGTCCTCCTGATGGAGCATGCGGCGGATCAGTCCAGGACCCCCGGCCGCAGACTCGCCTTCTCGGCTTGGGCCCACCGTTGGGCCGATCGCGCAGGTCTGCTCACCGAGCTTGAGCGACGCAGGTCCGAGCGGGCCGTCGTGCCCACGGACGCGTCGATCCCCAGATGCCTGGTCGTGGCCGTGGACCCGGCGCGGGATGGGTCCGGAGACATAGTGGTCAGGCCGTGGCTGAACACCGTTCCCGGCCGCTGGCACCCCCAGCCCGCCGAACCCGAGACAACCGGTCTCGACGGTCTCGGTACTGCCGTCGAGCAAGCGCTGCGTCAGGTTGTCAGGCTTTCGCCAGGGCGACAGGAGCGGAACCCAGTTGGCGTACAACAGCCGTCCCCCTACGTCGAGTTCGTACTCCCCTACGACCTCCTCAACCACGATGTGGCCGGGTTGAGGCTACGATCCGGTGACGGCAAGCCACTGCCGTTGGCACTGAAGTACGGAGTGCATCTGCGGAGTCTCGAACGGATGCGTACGGATGACGCGCTGGTCCGGGCGCAGTGGCAGGAGCGCTGGAACACACTGCAGACGCAGGGCATTGGGGTGCACGGTTGGCAGGCGCGCGACGCCGAGCGCCTCGACGAGTGGCTGGCCTCCCTTGTCGCCGAGCCGAGCCGCACGGCCGTGGTGATCGACGCGCCGGAAGGCGGCGCCGCCACGGAAGCGCTCAAGGCGGCCATCGCGGAAGGCGTCGGCCTCGCAGTCTGGGATCGGCGGGGCGAGTTCCTGGAAGAACGGCGGGAAGTCGTCACGGCTGTCTTCGCCGCCGTACCGACGTCCGCACAGCTACCCCTCGCCATTCATCGGCTGCGTCGCACAGCCGAGTTGCATGTGGCCGGCCCGCTCCTGCTGGGGCGTCACATCGCCTTTCTCTGGGACGACCCGAATCGACTCGTCGACATCCACGACTTTCACCAAAGCGATCTCGCAGACGAGGAGGCACCGGCATGACCCCGAAGGAGCAGACGGTTCCGAACCCTTGGCACGTGTTCCATGCCACCGGACACGCCCCTGACGGTCCGGTGCCCCGGCTGCCCGAGCCGCCGGCCTGGCGACAGTTCCGCGGCGGCCCACCCCAGCCGACGCCGCCGGACGACGAGGAGGCCGCGCTGCGCCGCCTGGGACCGGGCGACGTGATACAGCAACTCGGTGCTGAGGAGACCGACATCGTCAACGCGGCCCTGCTGCTGCGCCGACCTCTGTTGATCACCGGGCCGCCGGGGATAGGGAAGTCGACGCTCGCCTTCCTCATCGGGCGTGAACTCGGCCTGGGGCGTGTCCTCGAGTGGAACATAGTCAGCCGCACCACGCTGCGCGACGGACTCCACACCTATGACGCTCTGGGGCGGGCGCAGGCCATTGCCGCCTGGCGGGCGGGGCTTCGGGACACCGTTGACACCGCGCCCGACCAGGACGCCGACGAGACAGGAGAGGCCTCCCCAGCCGACCGTCAACGGACTCCCACCCTGGGTGAGTTCATCACCCTCGGTGCCCTGGGCACAGCCCTGCTGCCCTACGACCGCCCCCGAGTCCTGCTCGTGGACGAGCTGGACAAGAGCGACATCGACCTGCCCAACGACCTGTTGCACGTCCTGGAGAACGGAAGCTACGAGATCCCGGAACTGGTGCGCGCCGTCACCGACGCGGCCCGCGTGCACACCAGCGACCCCGGTGGATACGCGGTGGTCCGCGACGGGCGGGTCGAGTGCCGGGAATTCCCGATCGTCGTGATCACCAGCAACGGGGAGAGAGAGTTCCCGGCGGCGTTCCGCCGGCGGTGCCTGCCGTTGGAGATGCGGCCGCCCACCCGGGAGCAGCTACTGGCCATAGTGGAGAGCCACTTACGAGCACGCCCGGCGCAAGCCGAGTCCCTGGTGGACGACTACATCCGGCGTGTGCGGAGCGGAGGAACCCATTCGCTCGATCAGTTGCTGAACGCGGTGCAGTTGACCACTCTCGGTGGTTTCCAGGCCGATGCGGACGGGCGTAAGCTCGTGGAAATGCTGCTCCGCGATCTCGCGAAGGGCCGCTGAATGACCGGCTTTCCCCGGGAGCGGGCACCTGGACCCGATGAATTCGATTCGGGTTCGGGAGAACTCCCGCATGGGCCGCAGGAGACCTCGGCCACGTCCATGGACCGCTCCGAACCCACCCTGCACTGGCAGGAGTTGGCAGACGCGGTGTGGCTGAGCGCGTACTGGAACCGAACGGGACGGCGGGCTCCGTCGAGTGTCGCGGAGAGCGTCGAGGATAGCGAGCCCGGCGACGGAACGCCCCCGGCGGCGCCCACTCCACCACTCGGGGAACGGCCTGAGCCGCCGAGCGACGAAAGCGTTCCGATCTCTCGGCCCTTGCCCGCACCCGATCCGGAAGGACTCGACCAGGTCCACCTCGGGCCGCCGATCCTGCCGCGTCCTGACAACACGGCGGCGTCGGGGCGACAGTCCGCACAGTTGGCTCGCGCACTGCACCGGTTGGCGCGTCGCGTGCCGTCACCCATCGCGGTGGAACTCGACGAAGAGGTAACAGCCGAGCGAGGCGTGTCCGACGAACTGTGGATGCCCTGGTTCCAGCCCGCCACTGCGGCGGCTTTCGATCTGGTCCTTCTGATCGACGATGCCCCCACCATGGAGATCTGGCGCGAGTCCACGAGAGACCTGACCCTCGCCGCGGAACACTGTGGCGCCTTCCGGGCCGTACGTGTGGTGGGGCTGGACGTGCCCCGGGCCGGGCAGCCGACGCTGCGCTGGGGCGCGGGACAGACCACGGCAGACCTGGGGGAAATCCTCAGCGGACGGGGCGACCGCGTCTTCCTGATCGTCACCGACGGTCTGGCACACGGCTGGGCGGGGCCCGCCGCCGACCAACTGCTGGAACGCCTGGGACGGGCCGGCCCGACGGCGATCCTGCACCTGCTGCCGCCCTATGTGCGACACCGGTCGTCCCTGTATCCGTACCGGGCGTTGCTGGAGGCCGGAGGAACGGGGGCACCCAACCAACGCCTCGCCGTACGGCCTCCCTGGGACGGCCCCGATCCTCTGCGGCCTTTCCCGGAGCCCCGGGGCACGACACTTCCAGTGCCGGTGCTCTCCTTGAAGCCCGGGTCCATCGCCGCCTGGGGCGAACTGGTCACCGGCGAGCCTGGACTGTGCCGCGAGCTGCCCACCGTGCTGGCCGGAACGCTGGCGAAAGGCGCACCTGCACCCGGGCTGCGTGCGCCGCACCATCCCCGCGCGGCCACCGCCGCGGTACGCCGATTCTTCACTCTCGCCACGCCGACAGCTCGTCGGCTCGCCACTCAACTGGCCGCCATCCCCTTCGAGTTCGACATAATCGATGAACTGCGCAAGCGCACCTTGCCCGAGAGCGCGCCCGAGCATCTGGCCGAGATCATCATGGGTGGCCTGATCGACTGGGGTGGCTTCGGCACGGAGCCCGATTTCGCCGAGGGAGTACGCGAAGCGCTTCTCGCCACGACGACCCGCTCCCAACTGGCCGTGATCGTCAGCATTCTGGGCGAGCTGCCCGCCGCCGGCGCACGTGGTGTCGCGCTGCGCGCCGCCCTTCGGGATCCGGCGGGAACCACGCTGCCCGACCCGGGTTCCCGCGGCTGGCACCACTCGGAACTGGCCGTCATGCGTGCGCTGTCAGGGCCGTATTCCGAGCGAGCTCGTCGGATGGAGGAGAACAACTCGGCGGTTGACGGCTCACTGTCATCGCCCGAGGGACTTCAGGCAGACGCGCCGACACAGGCAACAGCACCCGAAGTCGAAAACGGAGCGCGTTCCGACCGGACTGGGAACTCCACGGAGGCACGGCCAGGTATGGAGATGAATTCGGCGGCTGGAGCATCGTCAGCCCTTTTGGTGAACGTGCCGCTCAGGAACATGTCGTTCGTGGGGCGCGTGGCGTTGTTGGAGGCGGTCGAGGAGCAACTGGCGGGCCAGGACACTGCGGCGGTGTTGCCGCACGCGTTGCACGGCATGGGAGGCGTCGGGAAGTCCCAACTGGCGCTTGAGTACGTGTATCGGCATCAACAGGACTACAAGGTGATCTGCTGGATTCCCGCAGAGCGGGAGACTCTCATTCTGACCGCGTTGTCCACCCTGGCAGAGCGTATGAGGCTCATCCCCGGTGGCCAGGACAGCGCCGGTGCGCCGGCCGCCAACACGGCGGTTCCGGCTGTCCTTGAGGCGCTGGGCAGGGGAGCGCCGTACGACAACTGGCTGTTGGTCTTCGACAACGCCGAGAACGTCGAGGCGGTACGGAGTTACTTTCCCGCCAATGGGCCGGGAAAGATCATTGTCACATCCCGCAACCGGGAGTGGGAGCGGGTGGCGACCCCGTTGCCGGTGAACGTGTTCGAGCGTGCGGAGTCGATCGAGTTGCTCCAGAAGCGATCTCCGGATCTGTCCGAAGGAGATGCGGACCGGCTTGCCGCAGCTCTGGGCGATCTGCCGCTCGCAGTGGAGCAGGCGGGTGCCTGGCGTGCGGTCACGGGGATGCTGGTCGACGACTACCTGGAACTGCTGAACCGGCGCAGCCCCGAAATCCTCAATCTCGATCCCGCCCCCGACTATCCCGTCTCGGTCGCGGCGGTGTGGGACATTTCGCTGGAACGGATCAAGGAAAACAACCCGGGCGCGCGCGAACTGCTCGATATCTGTGCCTGCATGGCTCCCGAGCCGATCCCGCTCTCGATGCTGCGCAAGAGCCGCGGCATCGACATCACCCCCGAGGTCGACCCGATTCTGCGCGAGTCGATCAAACTCGGCCGGGCCATCCGCGCCCTGACCCAGTTCTCTCTGGTGAAGCTGGACCTTCGGTACGACACGCTGCAGATGCACCGGCTGCTGCAGAACGTCCTCCTCGCCAAGCTGGGGTCCGAGGAACACGAGCGGATGCGGAACGCGGCGCACCAGCTCCTGTCGGCAGCCAAGCCCGGCCACTACGCCTCGTCCCAGGAATGGGCCGCCTACCAGACCCTGCTGCCACACGTGTTGAGCTCTCAGACGGCGACCAGCGCGAACACGTATGTGCGCGAACTGGTCGACGAAATGGTGCTGTTCCTCTACTACTGGGGAGATCACCAGAGCGCCGTCGACTTCGCGCGGCAAGCCTACGATGCTCGGTTGCGGGCATCAGGCGAGGAGAACATCGGTGTCATCCGTATCTCCAAGATCCTCGCCTTCCTGTTGCGCGTGGTCGGCGAGGCCGGTCAGTCCATCGGGCTCAACGAGAAGGCGCTGGAGAACTCGCGCCGAATCGAGGTGGACGAGGAGGATCTCATCGACTCGCTGATCGAGCTGGCCGACGCACGGCGCTACCAGGGCAGGTTCGAGGAAGCACGAGATCTGGGACAGGAAGCCACTGAGCGGGCTCGCACCCAGTTGGGCCTTGTTGACGAGATCACCTTGCGGGCAGCGCACAGCTGGGGAGTCGATCTGCGGCTGTGCGGCCAATACGATGAGGCGCTGCGCATGGACCAGGAGACAGCTCGGCTACGCGAGGAAGTGTTCGGTCCCACCAATTCACTGACGCTCAACACGCTCAACGGCCTCTCGATCGACATGCGGGAGAGCGGAGACTATTCCGCCGCTCGCCTCCATCAGGAGGATGTGTACCGCCGGGCGCGCGCGGCGCTCGGTGAGGAAAACCCTCTCACGCTGCGGATCGCCCGGGACCTCGCGGTCTGTCGACGCCGTGACGGAGCGCTCGCCGACGCGGCCAAGCTCGCCGAACAGGTCCTGCGCCAGCTGACCACCGCCTTCGGTTCTGATCACACCGACACCATGTTGACCGCGATCAATGTCACCGTCGACCGCCGCCTTGCCCGTGACCTCGATCGCTCCCGATTGCTCGGTGAGGACACGCTACGGCGCCTCACCCGACGCTACGGCGAGGCTCATGGCCACACCCTGCTGGCCAGGGCGAACCTTGCCGCCACCTTGCTGGCCCTCGACGATCTCGACGGTGCCCAGCGACTTGAGGACGAGGCGGCTCGCGGGCTTGCGGACACCGTCGGCTCTCGACACGTGGCAGCTTTGACGGTCAACCTGGGCCGGGCCAACGCGGCCTACACACGCTTCGACTTCGAGCGGGCACGCGAGATCGACCAGACAACTCTTCCGTTGCTGGCCGAGATGGCTGGCGCAGACCATCCGCTGACTCTGTCCTGCACCGCGAACCTTGCCCTCGACCTGCGCGGGCTGGCGCGCGGCGCCGAGGCGGACGAGATGGAAGACAGAGCGGTCGAGGGCTTTGCACGCGTGGTGCGCGAAGACCACCCGTGGCTTACGACGGCACGCCGACGCCGACGTATCCAGTGCGACCTGGCGCCCATGCCTCTGTGACGGGGTCGATGGCTGTCACCTGCGACTGAACCGGCCAGTGTCCGGCGCGCTGGACCAGTCGCGCAAGCCTCGGATGAGTGCGCGTCGTCATGTGCAATGATCTGGCGGGGCTCCGCCACGACACACCACACGGGCGACCTCCATACCGTCATGACCACGAAGGGGCAGGCACCTTGCACCGGCCGCTGACCCATGTGCCCGATGTCCAAGTCACCGCTGGTGAAAGGGCTTCCGGCATCGGCGCCCCGGTCTGGGAGTCGGATCTGGCCGACCTCGCCCATCTGTCTCTCACCGCCTTTGACACCCTGACGCCACTTCGCTGCACCGACCGCCTGCTGTCGGAAGTCCTGCGTCCGCGCACCAGCATGCGAGGCGGGGGCGAGCCGGGGAGAGCGGAGTAACGGAGTAGGGTCACCCCACTTCACGCGCGAGGAGCGGATCATCCCTCCCGCCCGATTGCACGCACGACGGAGGTTCTCCGGGAAATGACCACTCCTCGCCCCCAACCTCCGTTGCGTATGCCCGACCATCTCTTCGCCGAACTGGCCACCGGCGGCGGCTCGTCCGACGCGCTGGCCTTCCTGGAACGCGGCGAACGGGCGCGGCGGCTCCTCCTGTTACGCACCTTCCAGGAACGACTCGACTCCCTGCCGACCCCGCTCACTCCGCACGCCGAGGCTTGGCGCGTACTCTGGGCTGCCGCCGACAAGGCCCCCGAGGCAGTCGAGAGACTCATCCTGGCTCCCCAGGTCGGCAGTTGGCTGGCACACGTCCTTCGGCGTATGCACGGCACCTCGGAAGGCCCGCCCCTGTGGGCGGAGGCCGGCCGGCTGGGAGCCCTGGCTATCGCGGCGGCTCTCCACGCGCGTATAGACGCAGACCTCCTGGTCCCGCTTACCGACGGGGCACTGCATCTTCCCGGTCTGGGAATGGCTCAACTCGCGGCCACAGAACCAGGGATGATGGTCGGCAGAGCGCAGGCGCGTAAGGGCGAACTCACTCTGACACTCGCTGCGGTCGATGGCTCGGAGCAGCCTGGGACGGGTGCCGTACTCACCTGTCGCCCCTCGACGGCTCAGGCACACACGGCGAGTGATCCGGCCGGCACGGGCGCGCGCTGGATCCCGCTGCGCACACTCGCCCACCACGGACCGTCGGGTGCCGTCGACATCCCGCTCGATGACCTGGATCCGTACCGCGATCTCGACGAGCCCATCGTGCCGGCCCGGCTGGACGCCGACGAGGCCGCCGTCTGGCAGAAGATGTTCGAGGAGGCTGCAGGACTTCTCATCGCAGCGGGCGAGGGCTCAGGACTGGGCCGACTCGACCCGACGGCGATCCGGACGGTCGTCCCGTGGGGGCGGACAAGCACCGCTCCGCCTCCGCCACCCGACGTACGGGTCTCCGCCACGAGCGGTGACTCCTACGGCGCCATGGTGATCGCCCGCCCCTCCTCCGCTCTCGCTCTCGCCGAGGCGTTCGTCCACGAGTTCCAGCACAGCAAGCTGGCCGCGCTGCTCCACCTGTTCCCACTTCTCGACGACGACCGCGAGGAGCGCTATTACGCTCCCTGGCGCGGCGATCCACGGCACCTCACGGGATTGCTGCACGGCGCCTACGCGTTCATCGGTGTCGCGGGTTTCTGGCGGGAACGGCTGGCCGACCCGGAGCACGCCGAGACCGCCGCGTACCATTTCGCGCTGCGTCGGCTGCAAGTCCGCCTGGTCGTCCACACGTTGCTGGCGAGCGGAAGACTCACGGCCGAGGGGCGCGTCCTCGTCGCCGGGCTGGGCCGGACACTCGACGGTTGGCTGCGGGAACCCGTGGACCGGTCGGCCCTCCAACGGGCCCGTACCGCGGCCAGGTTGCACCGGACCGAATGGCGACTGCGGAACGTCGCACCGGAGTCCGGTACGGCGAATGATCCGGCAGGCCTCCGCTTCCGTGCCGACCGGGAGTCCTGGCCAGACGTACGCACCTACGCGTTCGCCGACTGCCACAACGCACCCTCCACGGCCGACGAACATCTTGCCGTTGGAGACCTGGACACCGCATATGCCCTATACAGTGATGTACTCGATGCTAATCCGGCCGAACCGCACGTCCTCGCCGGCTGGATTGTCGTCCACGCGGCCCTCTCCCCGGGGCGAACGTCCTGCCGGATGCTGGCCCATCCTGAACTCTTCCAGCCACAGCACAGAGCCTGATAGCTCTCGGCGCCCAACTGGACTTCTGTCGAGTTGAGTTCGCTCAAACTCGAGCCTCTGGTAACCGTGACCATGAACATGTCCCGGAGTCTGAGCTATGCCGATCACCGTGACCGGATCGTCGATGACCGGAGCACCGGCCCTCCTGGTGAACGTCCCTCTGCGGAACACCTCGTTCGTGGGCCGAACGGGGCTCCTCCAAGCGGTGGAGGAGCAGTTGAGCACCCAGGACACCGCAGCTGTGCTGCCGCACGCGCTGCACGGTATGGGAGGCGTGGGCAAATCCCAGCTCGCGCTCGAATACATCTACCGTCATCAGCAGAACTACAAGGTGATCTGCTGGATCCCCGCCGAACGGGAAAGCCTGATTCTCACTGCGCTCGCCAATCTTGCTGCACGGCTGCGACTGGTTCCCGCGGTGCTGGAGGGCGGCGGTAGCGCACCCGCCGCCAACACGGCCGTACCCGCCGTCCTTGAGGCACTGCGCACGGGAGCGCCCTGCGACAACTGGCTGTTGGTCTTCGACAACGCCGAGAACGTCGACGTGGTGCGGAACTACTTTCCCGTCAATGGTCCGGGGAATATCATCGTCACTTCCCGCAACCGCGACTGGGAACGCGTGGCGACATCGCTTCCGGTCAACGTGTTCGAGCGGGAGGAATCGATCGAGCTGCTTCAGAAACGCTCTCCAGACCTGTCCCAGGCCGACGCGGATCGGCTCGCGGCGGCGCTGGGGGACCTGCCGCTCGCCGTGGAACAGGCTGGGGCCTGGCGCGCTGTCACAGGGATGCTTGTCGAGGAATACCTCGACCTCCTGAACCAGCGCAGTCCGGAGATCCTCGATCTAGACCCGGCCCCCGACTACCCCCTCACCGTCGCGGCAGCGTGGGACATCTCGCTGGAACGGATCAAGGAGAACAGCCCGGGCTCGCGCGAACTCCTGGACATCTGCGCCTGCATGGCTCCGGAACCGGTCCCGCTTTCCATGCTCCGCAAGAGCCGTGGTATCGAAATCACGCCCCAAGTCGACCCCATTCTGCGCGAGTTGATAAAGCTCAGTCGGGCCATTCGCGACTTGACCCAGTTTTCTTTGGTGAAACTGGACCTTCGGTCCGATACGTTGCAGATGCACCGTCTGTTGCAGAACGTACTGCTTGCCAAGCAAGGACCCGAGGAACGTGAGCGGATGAGTAACGCCGCCCATCAACTACTGTCGGCGGCCAAACCTGGCCACTATGCCTCGTCTCAGGAGTGGCCCGCCTATCAAGCCCTGTTGCCGCACGTGCTCAGCTCCCAGGCCGTGACGAGCACAGACCCATATGTCCGCGAACTGGTCTATGACACCACGCTGTTCCTCTATTACTGGGGCGACTTCGAAGGTGCCGCCGACCTCGCCCGACAGGCGTACACGGCCTGGTCCGAGGCGTCCGGGGAGGAAGACATCCGTGTCATCCGCATCTCGAAGATCCTGGCGTTCCTACTGCGCGTGGTCGGTGACAGCGGTGAGTCCATCCGGCTCAGCGAGCAAGCGCTGGAGACGTCTCGTCGAGTGGAGGTCGACGAGGAGGACCTCATCGACTCTATGATCGAGTTGGCTGACGCGCGGCGTTTTCAAGGCAGGTTCGCGGAGGCCCGTGACCTGGGTCAGGAAGCCACGGAGCGGGCTCGCATGCAGTTGGGACCCGATGACGAGATCACGTTGCGGGCCGCCCAGAGTTGGGGTGTCGACCTGCGACTGTGCGGTCAGGTTCGCGAGGCGTTGCCCATGGACCAGGAGACGGCACGACGGCGTGAGGAAGTGTTCGGCCCCGCCAGTTCTCTGACGCTGAACAGTCTCAACGGACTGGCGAGTGACATCCGCGAGAGCGGCGACTATCCCGCCGCTCGCCTCCACCAGGAGGACGTACACCGCCGGGCGCGCGCCGCGCTCGGCGACGACAACCCCCTCACTCTGCGTATCGCCGGTAATCTGGCGGTCTGCCGCCGCCGCGACGGCGCGATCACCACCGCCGCCAAGCTCTCCGACGAGACATTCAACGGCTTTGTGGCAAGTTACGGTCCCCATCACCCCGACTCTTTGGCGCTGGCTATCAACGTCAGCGTTGACCGGCGACTCACCGGTGACCTCGAGGGCTCGCGCCGACTCGGTGAGGAGACGGTGGTGCGCTGTGCGGATCGCTACGGCGAGAACCACGGCCACACCCTCCTGATGAAGGCGAATCTGGCGGCCACCCTGCGCGCCCTCGGGGAACTGTCCGCAGCCCAGGAATGCGAGGACGACGCGGCCACCCGACTGGCGGAGACGGTCGGACTTCACCACGTCCTGACACTGACCGTCGCGATCGGCCAGGCGAACACTGCCTACCAGTGGCTGGAGTTCGACCGAGCCCGCCAGATCGACGAGGCCAACCTCCCGCTGCTGGTCGAGGCGGCCGGAATGGATCATCCGCTGACCTTGTCCTGCGCCTCGAACCTGGCGCTCGATCTGCGCGGGCTGGGCCGCAGGGCAGAGGCGGACGAGATGGAGGGACGCGCGGTAGACGGCTTCGAGCGAGTCGTCAAGGAGGACCACCCCTGGCTCCTCGCGGCCCGTCAACGTCGTCGGATCGAATGCGACGTGGCGCCCATACCTCTGTAACCAGCCCTGTCAACCGCCGCGCAGTATGCGTTACTTGGAGTCGCAACGGCAGTCGCTTGCCCCCGCGGAGGGGCGGGCATTGGCGCCATGGGGGGCACATGACGGCGGTTGTCTTCATCCACGGGACCGGGGTTCGAGAGCCGGCCTTCTCGGCGCTTGCGGCGCGTGTCGCGACGGGATTGTCCGAGCTGCGGGACGGGCTCCGGATAGCGCCCTACTACTGGGGAGGCACACACGGTGCCACCTTGGCGGCGGGAGGGGCGAGTCTGCCGCCATTACCGGGGAGTACAGTCCGTGGCTTGGCCGATACCCCTGACCCGGCCGCCGCATGGGCCGTGCTCTACGGCGACCCCTATGCCGAACTCGTCCTCGCGGCCTCCGATGCGCGAACATCCGGCGAGCGAGCACCCGGCTTCGTACCACCGCACCAGAAACTCCAGTCGCAACTCGCCGAGCTCGCTACACAAGGCGACGCACCCGCCGAGGAGTTGGGCCCCGGTCTGGCCCGTGCCGCCACGGACCTGGCCGCCCATCCGCTGCTGGGCCGGGCGGCCGAGGCCCTCGACGCGGACCACCTCGCGGTTCTCGCCGCGCGCAGCCTGGTCGCCCGCGTGACAGCCGATGCCCTCGACGCGGACACACCGCTGGTACCGACCGGCGAGACGCGGGACGCCGTCACTGATCGGCTCGCCGAAGCACTGGGCGCGCCGCCGGGAGGAACACAACGGGGAGTGCGCTCCCGGCTGTTGCGGGCGGCGGGCTCCGCCGCGTCCCGCGCCGTCGTACGTCGCCGACGCGCTCTCACCGAGGCTGCGCACCCCGCTGCGGCGGACATCCTGCGCTACCTCAGCCGCGGCGACGCGGTCCGTGCAGACCTCCGCAGGTTTGTCGCGGGCCTGGAACCGCCCGTGGCACTGGTCGGCCACAGCCTGGGAGGCATCATCGCCCTGGACACCCTGATCTCGGCCGGGCTCCATCAGGTCCGGCTCCTGGTGACGGCCGGTTCCCAGGGCCCCTTCCTGTACGAGTCCGGCTCACTGCCCTCCCTCGAACATCCCACCCCGCTCCCTCCACACGTCCCGGACTGGCTGAACCTGTACGACCCCCGCGACCTGCTTGGCTACCTCGGAGGAGAGCTGTTCCCGGGCCGTGTGACTGATGTCGCCGTCGACAGCGGCCAGCCGTTTCCGGCGGCCCACAGCGCGTACTGGACCAACCCGGCGGTCTACCGGCACATCGTGGACCGCCTGCCATGACCGGGTCGACCGTCGCACCGCATGGCTCCGCGATGCTCCCGCCCGTCGATCCGGCCCGAGTGCACGCCCTGATCGTCGGCATCGAGGCCTACGACGCTGGCGACGACTGGAGTCTGCCGGGGCCCGCCCGAGACGCCGTGGCCCTTTACCGGCTGCTGTGCGCTGAAGGGGTGCCAGAGGAACAACTCCGGCTCCACCTGGCCCCGTTGCCGTCCTACGTCCCCGACGTGCCGTACGCACCCGCCGACCAGGCCACCTTGAGACGGGTCCTGGTTCGTGAACTGCCGCAGGCCCACGGTGACGTGTTGTGGGTGTGGTGGGGTGGGCACGGTGTCCTCGACCGGTCGGATCGGCTGCGGCTTTTCTCCTCGGATGCCACCACTGCGGACAAACTCGGTATCGATCTGGACTCCGCACTCGCCCGGTACGCCAGTGACGCCGTGCCCGCCCTCACCGAGCAACTATGGATCGTGGACGCCTGCGAGACGTTCGAGGAGGACCTTGACTTTCGGGAGCAACTGCCGCCCGACGCACTGCCGATGGGTCGGCGCACGCTCGTACACCGGCAAACCACACTGCGGGCCGCAGGCCGCGGGCGGGTCGCCGTCAACGATCCGGTGCGTGCCACGGGGTTCTTCTCCGACATAGTCCTGGGCCTGCTCGCGGAACGCGCCGCCGCCCTGCCCGCGCCGCCCGATCCGGAGGAACTGTTTCCCGCCGTCCGGGCCCGTATCGCAGCCCTCAGGGAAACGGGCCGCACCCTGCAGCTTCCCGAGATCAGGCTGCGGAGCCCCGAACGTACCGAGATCCTGCCTGCAGTGGGTGAGAGGGTGGGAGAGCGGTCGGCCTCTCCTTTGCAACGGGCCGTGGATGCCCTGTTCGCCTATCCGTCGATGAACGATCCCGTCGAGCGGCAGGCGGTGATCGGCACGCTGGACCCCCGTATCGCCGGATCTCTTCCCCGCCACCCCAGGGGACGTACGGACGTCGTGGGGATTCTCACGGGGCTCGCCCGGTACCACCGGGAGGGGCTGTGGGAGTTCTTCGATGCCGTGGTGTCCATCGATGACCACCCCGACCGTAGGCGAGAACTCGCCCAGGCGTTACGGGAGTTCGAGGCGGCGGCGCGTAGCCCGCGCGGCGGCAGGTAGCCGGTGCCCGCCTGTTCACCCCACCAACCGCAACCGCTCCCCACAAACCCCCACCCCCACCACCTGCCCCCACGTCAACTCCAGCGCATCCCCCTCCATCCCATCCCCGAACACGATCAACTGCTCGGACTCGACGGTCAGTCGCAGCACCGCCGAACCCCCCAGCTCACCCGCCACCAACGACGTCCCCGTCACCGGCGAAGGCCACGCCTCGCGTACGAACCACACCAGCCGGTCCTCCGAGGGGTGTGGCAGGGACAGGTCGCTGCCCCGTTCCTGCCACACCGACCGGAGCCACCCCGTGGCCCCGGTGCCCGTTCCCACGAGCACCCCGGAGGATGCCTGGGCCTCGACGACACCCCCGTCGCCCTCCAGGCCCAGGCGGTATCGGGCCGTCTGATGACCGACGGCTCCCAGATAGATCTCGTTGAGCGCGACCAGCCGCTGTGTGTCGTCGGCGACGGCCTCGACCATGGTGAGTTCGTCCACCCCGGTGCCGGCCGCGTTCGTGGCCGGCAGCAGGACGCCCGCGTCCGCGGGCCGGTGGCGCACCAGGACGCCCGGGTTGCGACCGGGGTCCGTGTCGAAGCCCAACACCGGTTGTCCGGTGAGGTACTTGGCAACGTTCGCCACCAGCCCGTCCTGCCCGACCACGACCACCACGTCCTCCGGCGCGAACAGGAACCGGTCCAAGTCGGCCCGTTCCACCTGTGTCTGACGCCATGTCAGCGGTACCGCCGAGGAGACCTCGGCCAGCGCCCGCCTGGTCCGGCGGTGCCGTTCGGCGACCTCCTCGATGTCCCGGCCGCGCGACCGCAGGAAGTACGCGGCCTGGCCGTGCGTCCCGTGCCGGGCCACCAACTCCTCGTACTCGGTGGTCCGGTGGACGAGGACGACCCGCGGTGCGAGACTCACGCGCCGGCCTCGCCGCCACCGGCACCGAGCCTGGCGAGCAGCCCCGTCAGCACGTCCGGCGAGATCGTGACGCTGTCGATGTTCGGCAGGTTCTCCGCGAGCCGCGTCCCGGTGAGCGCGTTCAGCGTGGCGACGTCGACATCGGCGTGCACCCGCAGCCAGGCCGCCTGGGCGTACGCCCGCGCGTCGCCCACCTCGCGCGAGCCCTCGGCCTCGGCACGGGCCAGCCGTACGGAACGCGCCGCCTCGGCGTCGGCGAGCCGTACCGTCCGGGTCGCCTCCGCCTCGGCCCGTACTCCGTCCGCCGCCGCGTGCTCCTCGGCCTCGCGGCGGGCGTTCGTGCCGCGCTGGTCGACCAACTGCTCCTCGCGGCGGGCGAGTTCGATCTGGCTGTCCAGTTCGTTCTCGGCGATCGCGCGCTCTCGCTCGACCGCCACCGCCCGCCGTTCATAGGTCGCCTTGTCCGCCTCCTGCTGGATCTGCTCGCGGGCCGGGGTGCGCAGCGCCCGTTCCACCTCGGGCTCGGGGCGGATGGCCATCACGCGGACGGCGACCACCTCGATACCGGTGGCGGGGAGGCGGGGTTCGGCGCCGAGTCCCGCCGCGATCCGCTCCCGTACCGCCGTCACCCCGTCGACCAGCGCCGACGAGAGGGTAGTCCGGGCAAGGACCGCCAGGGCGTGCTGCTGGGCCGTCTCGGTCAGCAGGGTGCCCAGCTGCTCAAGGGGCGCGCCTCGCCATACGCCCGTGTCCGGGTCGACGGAGAAGTCGAGCCGTGCGGAGGCGAGGGCCGGGTCGCTGATGCGGTAGGTGACGGTCGCCTGGACCGCCACGTCCTGGAAGTCGGACGTACGGGCATGGAAGGTCATGGCCAATTCCCGGTCGTCGACCGGCACTTCGGAGAGCGCGGCGGTCAGCGCACGGAACCAGAAGCTGAGTCCGGGCCCGTCGTGCAGCAACTTGCCCGAGCGGTGGTGGCGGATGTGCGCCGTCGGAGCCCCGCGCAGGTGGCGCCAGCCCAGGCGCCGGGTGATGTCGGCCATCAGAGTCCCTCAGATCCGGTCAGAAGATCCCGTGGGATCCCGCATCGATCTCGTCAGTAAGACGATAATCGCCCGGCGCACTTGTCGTCAAGGGGACGAGAACAAGTGGCGGTATGACAAGTAGGGGGTGAACTCGGTCGGAGATGGTCAGGATGGAGACATGGCACTCCACGTCGACTCCGAGACCGGGCGGCTCCGCCGCGTCATCCTGCACCGGCCGGATCTCGAGCTCAAAAGGCTCACCCCCAGCAACAAGGACGCCCTCCTCTTCGACGACGTGCTCTGGGTGCGCCGGGCGCGCGCCGAGCACGACGGCTTCGCGGACGTGCTGCGCGACCGCGGCGTCGCGGTCCACCTGTTCGGCGACCTGCTCGCCGAGGCCCTGGCGATCCCGGCGGCCCGGTCACTGGTCCTGGACCGCGTCTTCGACGAGAAGGAGTACGGCCCCCTCGCCACCGACCACCTCCGCGCCGCCTTCGAGGCGCTGCCCGCGCCCGAACTGGCCGAGGCGCTGGTCGGCGGCATGACCAAGCGCGAGTTCCTGGAAGCCCACGCGGAGCCGACCTCCGTCCGCTTCCACGTCATGGACCTCGACGACTTCCTCCTCGCCCCCCTCCCCAACCATCTCTTCACCCGCGACACCTCCGCCTGGATCTACGACGGCGTCTCCGTCAACGCCATGCGCTGGCCGGCCCGGCAGCGCGAGACCGTCCACTTCGAGGCGATCTACCGGCACCACCCGCTCTTCCGCGCCGAGAAGTTCCACGTCTGGTCCGAGGGGCAGGCCGACTACCCGTCCACCATCGAGGGCGGGGACGTGCTCGTCATCGGCAACGGCGCGGTGCTCATCGGCATGAGCGAGCGGACCACCCCGCAGGCCGTCGAGATGCTCGCGCACAAGCTGTTCGCCGAGGGCTCCGCGCGCACGATCGTGGCGCTCGACATTCCCAAGCAGCGCGCCTTCATGCACCTCGACACGGTGATGACCATGGTCGACGGCGACACCTTCACCCAGTACGCGGGGCTCGGCATGCTCCGGTCGTACACCATCGAACCGGGCGTAGGCGACAAGGAGTTGAAGGTCACCGACCATCCGCCGGAGCACATGCACCGCGCGATCGCCGCCGCCCTCGGGCTGGACGGGATCCGTGTCCTGACCGCCACCCAGGACGTGCACGCCGCCGCGCGCGAGCAGTGGGACGACGGCTGCAACGTCCTCGCCGTCGAGCCGGGCGTCGTCGTCGCCTATGAGCGCAACGCCACCACCAACACGTTTCTGCGCAAGCAGGGCATCGAGGTGATCGAGATCCCGGGCAGTGAACTGGGCCGGGGCCGGGGCGGACCGCGCTGCATGAGCTGCCCGGTCGAACGGGATGCCGTATAGAAATTCTATGTATCGTATAGAATTCCAAAAGCAGGCGCCTGTAGCAATCATCCGAGGCAAGCGCCCGTTCCCCCGTACCCGCACCGATGGAGCGCCCCCATGGCGACAGTCCCGACCGCCCTCGCCGGCCGCCACTTCCTCAAGGAGCTGGACTTCTCCGAGGAGGAGTTCCGCGGCCTGATCGAGCTGGCCGCCGAGCTGAAGGCGGCCAAGAAGGCCGGGGGCGAGACGCGGTATCTGTCGGGGAAGAACATCGCGCTGATCTTCGAGAAGACCTCGACGCGCACCCGCTGCGCGTTCGAGGTCGCCGCGGCCGACCAGGGCGCCTCGACGACCTACCTCGACCCGTCGGGCTCGCAGATCGGACACAAGGAGTCCGTGAAGGACACCGCGCGGGTGCTCGGTCGTATGTACGACGGCATCGAGTACCGCGGGGACAGTCAGGCCGCCGTGGAGGAGCTGGGCGCGTACGCGGGCGTCCCGGTCTACAACGGGCTCACCGACGACTGGCACCCCACCCAGATGCTCGCCGACGTGCTCACCATGACCGAGCACAGCGACAGGCCGCTGAAGGAGATCGCCTTCGCCTACCTCGGCGACGCCCGCTTCAACATGGGCAACTCCTACCTGGTCACCGGCGCGCTGCTGGGCATGGACGTACGGATCGTCGCCCCGAAGTCGTACTGGCCCGCCGAGGAGATCGTCACCGCCGCCCGCGCGCTCGCCGAGCGGAGCGGAGCGCGCATCACGCTCACCGAGGGGATCGAGGACGGTGTGGCGGGCGCCGACTTCGTCGTCACCGACGTGTGGGTCTCCATGGGCGAGCCCAAGCAGGTCTGGGACGAGCGGATCGCGGCCCTCGCGCCGTACGCCGTGACCATGGACGTCCTGCGGGCCACCGGCAACCCGGACGTCAAGTTCCTGCACTGTCTGCCGGCCTTCCACGACCTCGGCACCAAGGTCGGCCGCGAGATATACGAGACCCATGGCCTCGACTCGCTGGAGGTCACGGACGAGGTCTTCGAGTCGGCCCACTCGGTCGTCTTCGACCAGGCGGAGAACCGGCTGCACACGATCAAGGCCGTACTGGTCGCGACACTGGCCTGACGAGTTCTTGAGCGTCCGCCGGCTATCCCGCCGGACGCCACTGCGCCGGTACGACGGGCAGCCGGAACCACACCGCCTTGCCCGACTCGGTGGGGCGGTGGCCGCACGACGAGCTGAGCGCGCGGATCAGCAGCAGGCCGCGTCCGTGCTCCTGCCAGGGGTCGGGCTCCTCGTCGGCGGGCTTGGTCAGACTCGCGGGCGGTTCCGGGTCGGGGTCGTGCACCTCGACCCGGCAGCCGGAGGGCAGCAGCTCGACCACGAGCTCTATGGGAGCGTCACCGGCGGTGTGCTCCACCGCGTTCGCGACCAGTTCCGCCGTCAGCAGCTCCGCGGTGTCGCTGTCGGCCGTGTGCCTCACCTCGGAGAGAGCCGTACGGACCAGTGCGCGGGCCACCGGCACGGCCGCGGCGGTGTGCGGCAGTGCGATGCGCCAGGAGGCGGAGGCGGAGGGGCGTTCTTGCAAGGCGGGTCCGTTCATGGAGCAGGCTGTCCTGCTTTCAACTATATGAATGGTACGGCGCCCTTTGTCAGGGTCTCTCGGCGGGCACCGTACGGGACCTTCGTCCCGGTACCGAGCGGCATACCCGGTACAACGCCCTCTCTCGCACGACAGCTCCCCTTGTTACCGCGCTATTGACATCTCGTGACGGCTGCGACGGCGACAGGTCATTTCGGCATGGCACAGTAACGCCCTCGGGCCCCCGTTTCGAACGGGGGCCCGAGGGCGTTGCGGAGGTGAGAATCAGGTCAGGTCGGCCATGCCCGCGGTGAGCGTCGCGCCGTCCGCCGGGTCGATCACCAGAAAGGCACCCGTGCGACGGGAGACCGCGTAGTCGTCGAGGGCGAGCGGCTCGGCGGTGCGCAGGGTGATCCGGCCCAGGTCGTTCGCGAGCAGCGCGGTGGCGCCGCCGAGGTCCTTGACGATCGCCTTGACCGTCCGGGTCGTGTGCCGCAGCAGCACCCGGTCGCCGACCCGCAGCGGCCGGTCGGCCAGATGGCATACGGCAGCTCGGACGTCCTGGGTGAGCAGGGGCGCGTCGACCCCGGCGGTGATCATGTCGCCGCGCGACACGTCCCGCTGGTCGGCGAGCCGCAGACTCACCGACTGGGGCGCGTACGCCGCCTCCGCCTCGGTACCGAGCACGGAGATGCCGGTGATCTCGGAGGTCTCACCGGAGGGGTGCACCGTCACCCGGTCGCCGACCCGCAGCGAACCGGACACCAACTGCCCCGCGTACCAACGGACTTCACCGTCCCGGATCACGTACTGCACGGGGAAGCGAGCCGGCGCGTCGGACGGATCGGCGCCCACCGGGACGTTCTCCAGGAACTCCAGCAGGGCCGGGCCCTCGTACCAGTCCATGTGTGCCGAACGGTCCACCACGTTGTCGCCGACGAGCGCCGACACCGGGATCGGCGTGAAGGACGGCAGCCCCAACTCGGCCGCGTGGCCCGCGAATTCCTCGACGATCCGCTCGAACACCGCCTGCTCGTACCCGACGAGGTCCATCTTGTTGACGGCCAGCACCACGTGGGGCACCCGCAACAGCGCGGCCACGGCGGCATGCCGCAGCGTCTGCTCCACGACACCGTTGCGCGCGTCGATCAGGACGATCGCCAACTCGGCGGTGGACGCACCGGTGACCATGTTGCGGGTGTACTGCACATGCCCCGGTGTGTCGGCGAGGATGAACCGCCTGCGGGGGGTGGCGAAGTAGCGGTACGCCACGTCGATGGTGATGCCCTGCTCGCGCTCGGCGCGCAGGCCGTCGGTGAGGAGTGCGAGGTCGGGGGCGTCCTGGCCGCGGTCGGCCGACACCCGCTGCACCGCCTCCAGTTGGTCGGTGAGGACCGACTTGGAGTCGTGCAACAGCCGTCCTACGAGCGTGGACTTGCCGTCGTCGACCGAGCCCGCCGTGGCGAACCGCAGTGTGTCGATGGTGGTCGTGCTCATGGTTAGAAGTACCCCTCGCGCTTGCGGTCTTCCATCGCGGCCTCGGACAGCTTGTCGTCGGCACGCGTGGCGCCCCGCTCGGTCAGCCGGGAGGCCGCGATCTCGGCGATCACGTCGTCGAGCGTGGCGGCTTCGGAGTCGACGGCGCCCGTGCACGACATGTCACCGACGGTCCGGTACCGGACCTGCCGCTTCTCGACGGTCTCGTCCGCCTTCGGCCCGCCCCACTCACCTGCGGTCAGCCACATGCCGCCCCGGTTGAAGACCTCGCGGTAGTGCGCGAAGTAGATGTCGGGCAACTCGATGCCCTCGCGGGCGATGTACTGCCAGACGTCCAGCTCGGTCCAGTTGGACAGCGGGAAGACGCGGACGTGCTCGCCGGGTGCGTGCCGCCCGTTGTAGAGGTTCCACAGCTCGGGCCGCTGCCGGCGCGGGTCCCACTGCGAGAACTCGTCGCGGAGCGAGAACACCCGCTCCTTGGCCCGGGCCTTCTCCTCGTCGCGA
>Ga0307511_10000822_pt1 | contig 33116 bp, 24 predicted proteins | sample 13_EM_MG_FD_200266 | JGI IMG/M metagenome (GOLD analysis project Ga0307511, IMG submission 200266) | Populus trichocarpa ectomycorrhiza microbial communities from riparian zone in the Pacific Northwest, United States - 13_EM | ecosystem: Host-associated > Plants > Roots > Unclassified | place... | reverse complement strand
CACGGCATCTGGTTTACCGGTGACCATGTAGTCCCAGGCGAATCCATCATCGCGAAACTCTGCGGAGCGCGCTGCATCCTCGATCTCCTGTGGCCGCAACTGAGACTGTAGGTTTCCGCGACGAATCTGAGCCATTGTCAAGGCCCATGCCGCTCGAAACTGCGCGACTGACTCCGGATCGTCGCTAGCGAACGCCAGTAGAGACATTACCGCGTACGGCGCCTCGGACGAATTCCGAGGCTTGAACGTCTGGCGGTATTCACGCAGCACGTCGAACGCGATCTGCGGATTCATATGATGCGCAAACACGGCACTCATCCCGTGCTGCGCAGCGAATTCCGGACCATGTTGACTCGAGCCCAACATGAATATCTGCGGCTGCTCCTGAACGATTGGCGCAGCGATCAGCCGGTTGTAGGGGTGCCCCTCCGGGAAACCCTCGCCGAGAAACGCGAGTAGCTCCGCTACTTGCTGGGGGAATTCAACAATCGGGTCTGTATTGACGCCCCGCCGCAACACACTAGCCGCGAGCGGATCGGTTCCCGATGCGCGTCCGAGCGCGAGATCGATCCGCCCGGGGTACAACGCAAGGAGGGTACGGAAGGTCTCGGCGACCTTCAGCGCAGTATGGTTCGGAAGCATGATGCCCGCCGGACCGACCCGAATCCGGCTAGTCACCGCTGCAACATGGGCAGTCAGAATCTCAGGAGCGCTACAGGCCAGGTTGAGCATGTTGTGATGCTCGGACACCCAATAGCGGCGATAGCCGGCTGCCTCGACCGCTTTGGCAACCTGCACGCCGCCAGCCATGGTCGCTGCGGCTGTCTCACCGGCCTCGATACCGAGGAAGTCGAGTACTGACAAGGGAAGGAATGCGGCTGGCTCGCTCATCAAACACTCCGTCATTCAAGGTCGTCGTCCTACCTCTGATGCTATGCCGGGCGCATATCAGCCCGGCCCCGTCCGGGCTGATTGCGACTGTCGCTCAGCGCACGGTGACCGCGAGCTTACCGAGTGCTCCAGCGCCGAAGTCCTTGAGGGCCTGATCGATCTGATCGAGTCTGTAGGTCTTGGTGATGGGCACTCGCAGCTCACCGGTTGCGGCTGCATTTGCCAGCTCACTGAGCAGCGCCGGCGAAGGGATGGTCATGACGGGCTTCGCCGTCACATCCTTGCGCTTCAACTGATCGGTACTCACGCCGAGAGTCGAGGCAAGCCGTCCACCGGGCTTGAGCAGGTTCGCCAGTGCCACACCGTCGCCTGCGAAGTGCAAAACAACGTCAACTCCAGCCGAGTGAGACGAACGGACCGCTGCGGCCAGATCGCCGGTGAAATCCACGGTCTCGTCGGCGCCGAGGTCGGCGACAAAAGGAGCTTGCGCGGGTGTTGCGGTGGCGATGACCGTCGCGCCTCGCTGCTTTGCCATTTGAACTGCAAGGGTTCCCACTCCTCCCGTAGCGCCACACACGAGCACGGTCTCACCACGCTTCGGCGCGACAGTGTCGATAGTGATCTTGGCGGCGGCTCCGGCAAGAGCCAGTGCCCCTGCAGTCTTGGCATCCAGTCCGGTAGGTCGCTTGGCGACGGACATTGCAGGTACCTTGGCCTGCGGCGCGAAGGTTCCGTCGTGGAGCGGCATCGATAGCAACAAGCCAAACACGGGATCGCCCGCCTTCAGACCCGTGACTCCGGGTCCTACGGTCGCTACGGTTCCCGAGAAGTCCCGCCCTAGAGTGATCGGGAATGTATACGGCATCGCCCCATGGATATATCCCAGCCAGGTCATCAGATCCATGCCATTGACGGAGGCGCACTCCACGTTGACCAGAACCTCGCCCTCGCCGGGTTTGGGATCGGGCACTTCGATGAAACCGGGAGCGGAGTTGAACTCTTTGATCGCGATGGCCTTCATGTGCTTGTACCTCGTTTTGTGACGCGACGTGGGCAGACGCTCCGACGCGACTCGGGTGTCATGCCATCGCAGTGGAACAGCAGTCCGCCGAACGGCGCCCCGGCATCGGGCTCTTTGTTGGAAATCCAGACCGGCGTCAGGTCTCGAACTTGTAACCTGGTCATTTCACTGATCTCCTGCACCGGTAGCTTCTACGGTGGGCCGGCAGGCGTAGCGACGTATGTATCCATCACCAGATCAATGGAACGTCGGCTACACCACCGCCGGTTCGAGTGCCGTCAACTTGCAGCTCATCGACATCGACCGCCAGTCGCAGGTTTGGAAAGCGGCGGAACAAAGACAGGAATACGGTCTTCAGCTCCAGCCGCGCCAGCGCTTGACCGATGCAAGAGTGGGCTCCGTGCCCGAACGACAGGTGGCTCGAGCTCTTGCGGGTTGAATCGAACTCCTCCGGCCGCTCGAACATCGAAGGGTCTCTGTTGGCCGCAGCCTCCGAGATGATGACGAGATCACCACGACGGATCGTAACGCCACCGATCTCAATATCCTCCAATGCGTAGCGCATGAGACCGAAGTTGTGTGCCGAGGTCAGTCGAAGGACTTCCTCCACGGTCTGGTCGATCCGATTGTCGGGATCTGCCATGAGCCAGTCGCGGCGGCTCGGGTCAGCGAGAAGATACAGAACGCCGAAGTCCATCCGGACAACCGTAGTCTCGTGCCCGGGGAAGACCAGACCCGCGGCGTAGTACTCCAGCGGAAATGTTGTGAAGAACCCCGGATCCTCCTGTTGCGCGCGGATCATGTCGGAAAGTACGTCTTCCCCAAGGTTATTGCGCTTCACCTCGAGAAGCCGCCGCATGTACTCCTGGAGCTCGGCCATGGCGGCGAACGCGTCCGGGCCGCTCGTGAGACGTCCCATGCGGTCGGAGAGCCCGATCACGTAATCGGAGTCTTCAGACGAGAAACCGAGCAGCGCTCCGATCACCCGCACGGGCAGCCGGAAGCCGAGTTGCTCGTGGAAGTTAACGGGTTGATCCGGATTGCGGTCATGCGTTGCCTGCATGTCATCCAGGCAGCCGTCGGTCAGTTCTTGGATCCAGTCGGCGAGTAAGCGCAGACGTTTGGGGGAAAAACCGGGCACCATCAACTTGCGCAGGCGACCCATCTCGAGCTCGAAGTCGACTCCACCCATCGGCGCTGAGTGGAGCGCCGCTTCGGACATGCGTGAAGCGTTCTTGGGATCGTGGTGGACGTAGTAACCGAACCGCCGATCGGAAAAAGCCTGCTTGGCTTCGTTGTACGCCAAAACAACCCAGGCGGGATCGCCGGTCGGGGTTGTCACCGCAACGATGGGGGCTTTCGGACGCAGCTGCGCATACAGGGGAGAGATCTTGAGCACGCCACGGCGCGGAAACGGCATCAGTCGAGCAGTGTCCTTCCGCAGGGCCTTTTCCTGAGCACTCATTGCCTGCACCTCCGAGCGCGACCCGGGTCGAGGTCGCGCTGCATGTGAGTCTGTAATCTCGTTTGAGACTTGAGTATCAAATTATACCGGGGTAGAGTAGCTCCGTGCAAACCCTCACACAAGTGGCACGCGAGCAGGAGCCCGCGCCTGATAATGGGCTGCGGTCGCGCAAGAAGAGCAAGACTCGCCTCGCCATCGAGAATGCAGCACTCGAGCTGTTCGCTGAGAAGGGTTACGAGCAAACGACTGTCGATGAGATCGCCGAGCGAGCCGAGGTCTCAAAGGCCACCTTCTTCAGGTACTTCAACGCGAAGGCGGATGTCATCTTCAGCCCTGAGACCTACCATCTCGAGGCATTGCACCGCGCGATTGTGGGCCGCCCCGCAGCCGAGAATGAGCTCGCGGCGATTCACCAGGCCGTACTGCGCGAGTGGGTGCCGCTACTCGATTCTCAACGCGTGGCTCGTCAGGGCCGCGCGGCGGCGACGTCCCCATTGTTACGCGGGCTAAGCCTCGATCTCGGACAGCAGTGGCAGTCTGTTATCGCAGGCGCCTTGGCCCGGCGGCGGGGGCTCGAGATGCCGAATCAACGCTGCTGGCTGATTGCTGCAATGTCGTTCGCAGTATTCAGCAACGCGTCCAGGTACTGGCTGTCCGAGGATTGCACGGGCGATCTTGCTCGGGCTATCGACGATGCATTCGAGTTGCAGTTCGAGATCTGCTCCAAGACACCGCTGCCCGCGCTCAGGACGCGCCAGCCGGGGCTGCGCCCGCGACCAAGGACAAAATGATGGCGCGCGTGGCGACCATGGAAGCCACTGCAGGTCATCTGTAGCGGCATTACCGCGGACCTGGGCCGCGCGCGCTCACAGCCACCAGTCGGGCGCGGAACTCAGTTTTCAGTACAAGTCAACAATGATTCGAGTTGGATCGCTTGCTAGCGCTTGTCCGGAAGTATTACGGTCTGGGGTGAGCCGCGCTGCGGTCTCCTGATTGATATCAGACATTCTCTTTTAGGGGGAGAGGAATGAAGCTGAGCACGTTGGGCATACTCGCTGGATCCAACCTTCTGCTACTTGTGTCCAACGCTCACGCGGAAGCGTCACCGGGCAGCGACACCGAAGCTGCGCCGCTTCAGGAAATCGTGGTTACGGCGCGGCGACGGGCGGAGGCACTCGAAGACGTGCCTCAGGTCGTAGACGCCGTCACCTCCGCCACGCTCGCCAAATACAACATCCAGCAGTTGCAGGACGTTCAGGCGCTCGTACCCGGCCTGACCATGTTTGCCGATAACACCGGTACCAATGCGACTGCATCCATGCGCGGCGCGAGTTTCTTCGTCGTGACCGGCATCACTCCGACGGTGAACTTCTACTTGAACGAGGTGCCCCAGTCGACCTACGTCGTCATGCAATCCATGTACGACGTGGGTCAGATAGAGGTGCTGCGCGGGCCACAGGGAACACTGCGCGGCCGCTCGTCCCCCTCGGGCGCAATTACGATCACGCCCCACCAGGCCGATACTTCCGAATTGGGCGGGAACGTGGGGATACAGGACACGGATCGCAATTCGGTCAAGGCGGACGGCGCGTTCAACCTGCCGCTCATCAAGGGCATACTTGCGATTCGTTTCGCTGGCGAGATCGACGACAACCGCCTGGATCACGTCACGAGCCTCAACGATCCGGCCAGGCCCCACGGCCTGACCACGGGTGAGCGCGTCAGCCTCACGTTTACGCCGACGGATGACTTCAAATTCACCGCGATGTATCAACACCTGGCGAATTCGAAGCGCTTTTACCTCGGGGTGGCGGGCTCGGGTGCGCCCGGTGGCCCATTGGGCACCTGCAATATACAAGGTCTCGTGGGGGTGATCCCGATTCCCTGCCCTCCCGCCGGCTACAACGGACCGGTCCTCACGCCCCAGGATCGGCGCGCGGTCTCGAACGCGCCGCAGACCTACACACACAGCGATTATGTCCTCACGGCCGAGGCGGAATACAGCTTCGCGGGTCAGAAGCTGACCTGGGTGGGTGGGTACTACAACCAGCACTTCGTCAGCGGACAGAACTTTCCCGATTCGGCCAACATGGTGCCTGGCGGGGTTGTACCGCTGGACATCGACGATGTGTCAAATCCTGAATGGTCGCAAGAACTGCGCCTGTCTTCCGAGGAGCGCGTGGCCGGCCGGTTCGATTACACGGCGGGCCTTTTCTACGATCACTTCAGGGACGATATCACGCTGCCGTGGCCTGCTGCCTATCTGCCAGGCGCCTTCGGCTCACCGCTCGGTCTGCCCAATCCCTCCACCCTGGATAACCGCTATCTCATTTATTCGGACACGTTCGAGCATGCGATCAATGTTGAGAAGTCCGCATTCGCCAGCGTTACGTGGCATATCGATGACAAGACAGACTTGACCGGTGGTGGGCGGTACATCATCTCCACGGATGACGACTCGATCGACACGTACCTGCGATCGGACGGAATCATCGCCCTGCCGGCCTATTTGCCGACGGCTTTCGGTGGCTTGGGCCTGCCTCCCGGGACCCCTTGCTCCTTCGTCCCGGGAGCTGTAGGACAAACGTATCCCAACACCTGCGATTTGCCTTCCGCCGTAGTCGCGCCCCCCGGCCGCGTACTCACAAACAAGTTCAGCGGGCGCTGGACACCCAAGGTGTGGAACGCCTCTCTCTCACATTCTTTCATGGATGGAGTGCTCGCTTACCTGACCTATGGCACTGCCTGGCGTCGTGGCGGTGCAGTAATCGGCGTGCGGAGCGGGAATGATCCGGTACTGACCCGCCTGACGCAATTGCAGCCGGAGAATTCCAAGGGCTGGGAGCTCGGCTTGAAGACGAGGTTCCTCGATAACCGTGCGCAAGTGAACATTGCCGCGTATCGCCAAACGTTTGATGCCTTCAGCTATGTCACACCGTATGTGCAGTATCTGGGCGACAACGGCAATGGCGTGCTCTCGCCGCAGCAGTACCAATTCCCTGTCAACGTACCGGCGATTGTGAAGGGAGTGGATTTCGACAGCGCGTTGCAGGTGTTTAAGCGCTGGAGTGTGGGCTTGGGTTTCAGTTATGCCGATGGGCACATGGTCAACGCGTCCATTCCGTGCAACGGGCCGGTCCTTTCCGCGACCCAACGTGTCAGATTGTGCGACTCGAATGCGTCCATCTCGTCCGCACCGACCTGGAATGCGGCACTCAAGTCCGAGTATTCAATGCCAATCAGCTCAGCGATTGACGGCTATGTGCGTGGCTTGCTCACGTATTATCCGAAGAACGACCGCGCTAACGGCGAGGGTTCAGGTTTTACCGCGGACGCCTACGGCCTCCTCAATCTGTATATCGGCGCTCAGCACGCGGATGGGCGATGGGACATCCAGTTCTTTGCCAGAAACCTGACCAATACTCAAAAGCCCCTGACGTACAGTCCCACCCAAGAGGTGTCGTTCGTTCCTCCTGTCAACTTGAACTTTGGACAGTCCGGTTATTACCGCACGACTATGACCCCGTTGCGAGAATTCGGCATAATGGCGCGTTATGCGTTTGGATCGCGTTAGGCAGCTACTGGCCCCGGAGCGACTGAGGCTCGCCCGACGCCTTGCGATGGCCTCCAAGAGGTGTTGCCCGAGTTTGAGCGAGGAAGCTCGTCCGGCCTCACGGAGGCTTCGGGGTCACTACCCGGTCCGGCGATAAATCAGTTTGCGCTTTGATTGGGTAAAGGCAATCCCCTTTCCACGAAGCCGGCCAGCTCATTGGACGATCGAGGCAATCAATACTGGCGCCTTGGCTATCGCGCGCGTCAGTTCGTGAAAATTCATATCACTGCTAGCGGACCGGACGGCCCGTGCTCTTCGCCCAGTCTCCGATCAGAGCATCGTACAGAGGCTGATCGATCAGTTCCTCTTTGCCCTCGAACGTGGGATTGACATCCAATGATCCTGTTTCAAAGAGTCTGCGCGCACGCTCCAGGTGCAGCTCTGCGGCGCCGGTCCACCCCCATCCGGTGTGTAGCGTGAAGGCGGTTCCCGGAATCGTAGGGCCTATTACGCACACCGGGGCCGGCACAGACCGCACGAGCTCCGCGGTGAGCTCAGCAGATGCTCCGGGATACACCAACGCATCCGCACCTGCCTCGGCATACGCGCGACCGCGATCGATGGCCTCTTTGATCGAGCCGGTGCCGCCGCCGCGATACTTTTCCGTGAACAATTCATCGCAGCGTCCGATGATCACGAACGCCGGATCCTGGCGTGCCTTCACGCACGCCGCGATCCGGGCCTGCATGTCCGCTATCGGCAGCAAACCACTCGCACAGGACGAGTGCTTCGGATTGACTTCATCCTCCACGTGGAAGCCGGCGATGCCGGCGCGCTCGTAACGACGGGTGAAGTGAAAGGCATCGGCGATGGTCTCGCCGAGTGTATCCGCGTCAACTATGAGCGGGATATTGATCGCCGCTGCGATCCGCGCAGCTTGCTCGATTTGCTCGACTTGCGAAAAGATGCCGTTGTCCGGCACTGCATAATGAAAGGCGCTGCAGGCATGTCCGCCCAGGTAGGCCGCTTTGAATCCAACCCGTTCGATGATTCTCGCGGTGAGCGCGCTGTACGCATCGGCAACGATGAAATGCTCACCGCTGTCGATGAGAGCACGTAGTTTGTGTACCTGAGTGGGCATGGCTTCTCACGGTATGCTCCGGCCCACTGTAAAGACCAGACAGCCGGCAATTAAAACACTTGTAACTCACGGTACGCGTCGCCTACAACTTTTAGTCAGGCCGTCCGTTGAGGCGGCGCCAATTGCACCACGGTCCGATTGCGCGCTCTGCGCATGGAGACGCTTCTCTGCTCAGGGAGGTTGAAAACTCTATTCACTGGGAACGGCCCCAACCTCAGGTTGACAACGCCGCGGAAAGTGGCGCAGGTTCGTTGCACCAGAAGACCAACGGCGGTGACTGAGCATGAGGACTGGTCAACACGCGGCGCAGGGAGTTGTCACGCAGGTGTGGTTTGGTTTGATTATGGCGCTGTGCCTCTCCCTGGCGAACGCACCTGCAAGCGCACAGCAGTCAATTACCGTGGCAATCGACACTGGGCTGGTTAATGGCAGTCCAGCAATCGCTGATAATGGTGGAGCCGTCGAGAAGTTCTTGGGAATACCCTACGCGGCGCCCCCCGTCGGCGCCTTGCGTTGGGTTGCGCCCCAGCCGCCATTGCCGTTGCAAGTGCCGCTGCTGGCCAACCAGTTTGGACCCGGATGCATGCAGGCAACGGCGGAGCAGGGAAGCCAAAGCGGTCCAACCACTCCTCCTGGCGCGAGCGAGGATTGCCTGACACTGAACGTATGGACGCCGGTCACGGCGCTGGAAGGATCGGCACGGTCGGATTCGCGCTTGCCGGTGATGGTGTTCATGCATGGCGGCGCATATGTGACGGGTTGGTCAGGATTTCCGCTCTACGGGGGGACCAATCTGGCTGCTCGCGGCAACGTCGTAGTGGTCAGCATGAACTACCGCCTCGGAGCTTTCGGGTTCCTCGCCCAGAGTGCTCTTTCAGCGACGAATCCCGCCGGAGTATCGGGGAACTACGGGCTGCTGGATCAACGAGCGGCATTGCAATGGGTGCAACAGAACATCGCGGGATTTGGCGGCGACGCCCACCGCGTCATGGTGTTTGGCGAGTCAGCGGGCGGCGGATCCGTGTGTGCACACCTGACCTCTCCAGGCTCGGCTGGACTATTCAGCCGAGCCGGGGCGCAGAGCGGCTTCTGTGGTCAGCCGCTACCGACCCTGACCCAGGCGATCGCCGCGCCGGGCGGTGGTGACAGTTTTGCCGCCGCCATCGGCTGTAGCGGCGCGACGAATGTGGCCGCCTGTGAACGTAGTGTGCCCGCGTCTATCATCCTCGGGGCCTCCCAGACCGCACAATTCGGACCGGTTGTCGACGGACCTTCCGGATTTCTGCCGCTGGACCCGCTGACCGCATTCAAAGCCGGCCGGTTTCACCGCATGCCGGTTCTCTTCGGCGGCAACAAGGATGAAGGCACACTGTTTGTCGCCCTGAAATATCTTCTGCATCCCTCGCCGAACCCTGTTCCGCCCGATCCGACAGCCTACGCGACAGCGATCGCAAGCTTCATGAATCCCGTGGCTGCCTCCAACCCGAGCATCGTGCAGCAAGTGGCCAGCCTCTATCCCTTCACCAACTACTCGAGCCCAACACAGGGCGTTGCGGCCGTCTACGGCGACGAGTTGGCGTGCTATACCGAGGCGGCGATCAAGGCTCTCTCGACACATACGCTCACCTACGGTTACCAGTTTGCGGCGCAGAATGTGATCGCCGGATTCCCCCCGATTCCGGGATTTACTTTCGGCACCTATCACGGATCGGAGCTGCCGTTCGTGTTCGACAACCTCCTCACCCCGGCCGTGGCCGGCGGGGCGGATCTCTCGGCGCTCATGATTCGTTACTGGTCGAGCTTTGCCGGCTTTGGCTTCCCGGTGGGGGCGCCTTTTTGGCCACCCTACGTGGCATCACAAAGAGACCTGATGGAACTGCGGGAATTCGATCAAACAGCCGTCGGACCGAGTCAGCACAACTGCGTGTTCTGGGATGCGATAAACGATCCCACTTGAGTCACTTCTCAAAGTGCGCGGCGGTGAGGCTTGCCACCGCGCGCACGCGCAAGGACACGGACAACCCTATGCGCGCGGAGATACCGATGGTCGTGCATACTGGCCGATGATGGCGAGCGTACCACCGTCCACCGGGACCTCGAGGCCCGTGGTGAAGTTCGATTCGTCGGAGCTGAGGTACAGCACTGCGTTGGCAACGTCCATGGCATTCCCCATCCGCCCCAGCGGAACACTACGGGAGCCGCGTTCCATGATCTCCGCCTGATTGACGGCGAGTCCAGCATTGACCAAACCTGCTATGGAATGAGGAGTGAAGACCCAGGCCGGCAACACCGCGTTGCAGCGGATATTCAAGTGTGCATATGAAACTGCGAAAAAGTGCGTGAGCGCGTTCACGCCGGCCTTGGAGATCGAGTAGGCGAACAGCGGGCCGCCACCGGTCCGTGAGCCGACCGTAGAAATGTTCGTGATTGCTCCCCCACCCTGCTTCTGCATGATGGGCACGACCGCTCGCGATGTCAGCCACATGCTGCGCAAGTTCACGTCCATGATCCGTTGCCAGCCTGCCAGTTCGAGCTTGAGCGGATCACCGTCCCCATGATTGATGCCGACGTTATTGACCAGGGCATCGATGCGACCCATAGCAGCATGCGACTCCGCGACGAGTCTTGCACAGTCGTCCGGATTGCCGACGTCCGCAATGATCACATGCGCCTTGCCGCCCTCGGCGATGATCTTTTTGACGGTCGCCTGAGCACGCTCGGCGTCGCGGTCTACCGCGCACACCTCTGCACCTTCGCGAGCGAGTAACTCCGCGATCGCGCGACCATTGCCGAGCAGTTCGTTGGGCGGCTGACCTGCACCAACGACCACAGCCTTCTTGCCCTGCATACGAGCAGTCACCGCGCCCCCGAACTGTCACGACGGTGACAAGTTACTCAGGGTGGTTTTGGCTGTCAATCAAGGCCGCCAAATAGTGAATGAAGCCCAATTGAAAGACCCCGAGCGCTTTGCAGCTGCTGCGAAGCGGCCCAATCACGCTATGCTTGTGCCGCCCGTAATCAGCGCGTGCCGGTACGGGTCAGCGTTTTCAATCCGACTGCGCCGCGCAGTTTGTTCGTTTGAGAAGCCGACAACATCCAAGGTCGTCGCCCTATGAAAAATGCTTTCTCGCTCGAGGGCAAAGTTGCCCTCATCACAGGTAGCGGTCGTGGCATCGGCGCCGGAATCGCTCGCGCGTTTGCCGACGCGGGCGCCACCGTGGCCGTCACGGCTCGCACGAAAGCGCAGATTGACGCTGTTGCGTCGGAAATTCGCGCGGCTGGTGGCCGCGCCATCGCCATCCCTGCCGACCTCATGGACATCGGCAACCTGCCCGCGCTGATCGAGCAGACAGTCGCGGAACTGGGTGGCCTCGATGTCCTGGTGAACAATGCAGGCGGTGGGTTTTCGACACCGTTTGTTGACGTGCGGCTCGAGCACATCGAATCGATGTTCCGTCTTGAGGTGGCCGTTCCTTTCGAGCTGTCACGCCTGGCGCTGCCCCATTTGTTGGCCAGGACCGGCGCCTCTATCATCAACACGGTCTCACCCGGAGCGTATAAAGCACCACGCGGCTTTATCCCTCACTACATCGCCAAAACGGCGCTCGCTCATTTGACGCGGTTGATGGCTGCCGACCTCGGGCCCCGCGTTCGGGTCAATGCGATCGTTCCAAGCTCCGTGGAAACACCCGCGCTGAAGCAGGTGCTCGACAGTCGCCCGGCGTTCCGGGAGACCCTGGTCCGCCACATCCGCATGCGCCGTCTGTCCACCCCGGAGGAAGTCGGGTATGCCGCGGTCTACCTGGCCTCACCGGCAGCCGCGTTTGTCACGGGGACGCTCCTCGATATCACCGGCGGTCACGTCGATGAAATCATGCCGATGATACCGGACCTCTGAGTCCTTTATACGGAGGGAATCGACGTGACCCAGCTCCGATTCGACGGGCGCTCCATGATCGTCACGGGAGGTGGTCGAGGTGTTGGACGGAGCCACGCGCTGCCGGCCCCGGCGTGGACTTGAAGCGCGCCCAAACGGCTACTGCGATCATCGTCGATGGTGTGCCCTACCTCGTCGATTGCGGTTACGGCACGGTGCGCAACTGGTTGCGGGCAATATCAACGGACAGAATATCGAGAAGATTGTCTTCACGCACTCTCATGATGATCGGCACTGACTCTCACTCGGGCACCACCAGCTCCGCCCGAGCCCATTCATCGATCGCGCACGACACACCTGAATCCAATGTGCGAGGTCGACGTATCGACTGTCTGCGCGTACCGCGCGGCCGGACGGTATCGCTGGCAGTAATTCGGCGCACACAGATGCGAGCCGCCTTTCAGCACCTTGCGGCCGAAGTTTGCGCCGGCGTCGGCGAGATCGCGGCTCTCCTCCTCGGTGCCGCCGCGCGGATTGCGCGGAACGCAACAGCTCCGCGGCTCGGGGAGCGTGCGTCGGTCGACATACCAGTCCGACGTCCATTCCCAGACATTGCCGATCATGTCGAACAGGCCGTAGCCGTTCGGCGGAAAACCGCGGACCGGGGATGTGCGCTCGTAACCGTCCTGAAGCAGGTTCTCGTGCGGAAATGCGCCCTGCCAATAGTTCGCCATCATGCTGCCAGCCGGCGCGAGCTCTACGCCCCACGCATAGGGCTGCCGATCCAGCCCACCGCGCGCCGCGAGTTCCCATTCCGCTTCGGTGGGCAGATCTTTTCCGGCCCATCGCGCATACGCCTCAGCGTCGGCGTAAGCCACATGCACCACCGGATGATCGAGCAGCGCGGCGATGCTGCTATCCACTCCCCAGGGATGCCGCCAGTTCGTGCCGAAAGAGAAGCTCCACCACAGGAACGGATCGTTCAACGGAACGGGTCGCGGCTGACGCATGAACAGAGAGGAACCCGGGCGCAGCATCGCCGGATCGGCGCCCGGATAGAGCTTCGCATCCGGCGCTCGCTCGGCCAGGGTGACGTGCCCGGTCGCGGCGACGAAGTCCTGAAAGTCGCGGTTCGTCACCGGCGTTTCGTCGATCCGGAAACTATCGACGGCCACACGGCGAGCGGGTGCCTCCTCCGGATAGTGATCGTTCGACCCCATCCAGAACGTGGCGCCCGCGATGAATTGCATTCCCGTCAGAAATTCCTCCGCAGGCTCAAAGACCACTCCCGCGGCGGCGCGGGTTGGCCGGTGACCACCTGGATGCCCGGGCCGCGAAACGTATTCTGATAGTAAAACCGGTTCGACAGGTTCGTGCCGGCGAGCGCCACTTCCCAGTCTTCACTTGTGGATCGCCAGGCAAGGCGTGCGTCGAACACGGTGTAGCCCGGTGTGAGCGTCGCGGGATTGTTGTCGATGTTCGTGAAGAACGAGGACTGGTAGGCCATGCCGACGCGTGGGGTGATCGATCCCACTGTGCCGAGAGGAATCCGGTATTGCACTCCGGCCCCCACCTTCCACTTCGTGACGTATGGCGCCACATTGTTCAGCGTGATGTTCGGAATCGTCACACCCGCGCCGCCGATACGCCGCAGCTCAAAGTCGAGATAGCTCGCATTGAGATCGAACGTCAGGCCTTCGATCGGCCGCGCACTCAGCTCCAGCTCGGCGCCTCTGAAGCGGCCGTCGCCCGCGTTGACCGGCGTCCCGTTGGCGGCGCTCAGCATGACGCCATTCACCACGGTGGGCGCCGTATTGCTGAAGATCATGTCGTGGTAGTCGTTCATAAACGTCGCCAGATTGATCCGCAGGCGGCGTCCGAACCAGTCGCTCTTCAGGCCGATCTCATAGGCATTCAGCGTCTCAGGCAGGAACGGCACGGCCTGCTGGATGACGAAGGGGCGCGGGTTGATGCCGCCGCCGCGATAGCCGGTGGAGTACTGCGCGTATGCGAGCACATGGTCCGCGAGCTTGTAGTCAAGATTCGCGCGGTAATCCCACCGGCGCCCGGTGTATGCCGGCGGCGTGTACCCATCGATGAGGCTCGCGCTGGTGTAAGTGGCCGCGCCCGGAACATAAAGATTCGTGCGGCGGAACGAATAGCTCTTCTCGTCGCGGGTGTAGCGAACACCCGCAGTGGCATTCAGACGATCCGTGATGTGCCACACGACATGCGCGAAGCCCGACTTGCTCTTGGAAGGGATCGTGTCGTCGGTGCCATTCACCGTTTCGCTCGCAAGCCCCGGATTGATGATGTTGGTGCCGCCGAGGCGACCTTTGCCGTCGTAGTAATACGCGCCCGTGGTCCAGTCGAGCGCTTCGCCGAGCACACCGTTCAGCCGCAGCTCCTGCGTGAACTGGCGGTACTTCATCGAGAACACACCGGTGCCGATACCGAAGGGCGTCGTGTCGTTGTCTGTGCTGTACCGACCATCGGTGTCCTGATATCCGGTAATCGACTTCAGCGACAGCGTCTGAGTGAACCGCACGTCGACGCTGCCCGCGAAATCCCACGCACGGATTCGATTGTCGGTCGGAAAAATCATTGTGGGATGGCTTCCGGCACCCGGGCGGCCGGCGTAGACCGAAGGATCAGTGAAGGGCTGCGTAACGTAGGTGGAATAGTTGCTGTAGGACTCCGGTGCCGTCAGAAAAACGCTCCGATCCGTGATGCCCGGCGTAGTGGCCGCAGCCGAGTTGAGCGAAATGAGCTTCGTTGCGGTGGGCTCACTGTCATCGTCGAGCCGGTCCGCGGCGACATTGACCTCGACGGCGTCGCTCGCGAGCCAACGCAGCGCCACGCGCCCCGCGGTGTAGTCCTGCCCGCCTTCGGTACCGATCCTGCAGTCGCCATTGGTGCCCACCGACGTCGGCGCCACGGACGCGACCGGATGAGTGCAATTGAAGTCGTAGCGCGTGAGGTAGCCATCGCGATGGCGAGTGACGGCCGAGGCCCGCATGAACAACGCATCCGGCACGAGCGTGAAATCGCCGGCGCCCCTGGCGTCCAGCCTATTGAAAGAACCAGTAGTCGCTTCGAAATATCCGCCGCTCTCACCGTCCGGCTCCTTGCTGTACAGCTTCACGGCGCCGCCGATGGAATTCTTGCCGGCGAGCGTTCCCTGCGGGCCGCGGAGAATTTCGACGCGCTCGAGATCGAGCAGATCCAGCAGCGAGCCGAACGTGATGCCGCGATACACGTCATCCACGTAGATGCCGACGCCGGGGTCTACCGAAAAACTCGAGTCCATCTGCCCGACGCCGCGGATGAACAGGGTTGCGGCGGGGCCATAGATCGAGCCCGACGGCTTCATCACGACGTTCGGAGCGCTGTTCGTGATGTCAGTGATTCGATTCAGCCCCTGCTCCTCGAGTTGCGCGCTTCCGAGAGCCGTGATGGCAAGCGGCGTGTCCTGCACCGGCTCGCTGCGGAATTGCGCGGTGACGACGACGTCCTGCAACGGCTCCGAGGTTTCACTCGGCGGAGCATCGGCGCCTGCGAGCGTGAGCGCCGCTCCCTGTGCGCTCAGGCGCCCGGATAGCATCGCACTTGCGAGCAGGCCGAAGCCTGCCAGCAACCTGGGATTAATCATTCTGTTGATCCCCCGAACGCTACGGATTGTTGTTGGTGTCGATCTCGACGGAGCGGACGCTCGCTCCCGTCAGCGCGCCGAGCGGTTGGCCGGCGAGCAACTCGCCGATACCGCGCCGGCCGATGAATGCGTCGCCTCGCACTCGATACAGAATCGGCACGTCTGCCGAGGCGACCGGCCGTCCATCGATGCTGAGGATGAGCGTGCCCGCGCGAGCGGAATCGCCCGCTTTCGGCTCAGTGCGGACCTGTATGTCGTGCAGACCCGGTGCGAGCGGCGCTGCTGCCTTCAGGACCACGCGCTCGTCAGCGCCGCCGCTGGGGTTGTAGAGATAAGTCGGCCGGCCCTGATCCAGCAGCAATCCCATGCCGCCGAACTGATCGCCTTGTATGACGATCGGGCCGGATGCCTGACCCTGTGCCAGGTCGAGATGTGCTGTCATCGACCAGCGCGGACGGATATACGGAAACGATGTGTTCGGATATCGCGTATCGCCCGGGTAATACGTGAACCGGGAACGGCCCTGCAGGATGTCCGGCCGCAGCCCCGGCGCCAGGCGCGCCATCAGGTTGGAGGCGAGTGGATACACGTGATACTTGCCTGCGGCAGCCTGGAAGTCGGCTTGCAGCTCCGCGAGTTTCTCGGGGTAGCGTGCCGCGATGTTGCGCGACTGCGAGTAGTCCTTGCTCAGGTCGTAGAGCTCCCAGCTGAACTTGTTGGGATCGACCGACCTAGTGGAGTGGTCCCACGGCAGTACCTCAGGCTTCGTCGATGCGATCCACCCGTCCTTGTAATACGAGCGGTTGCCGTTCAATTCGAAGTACTGCTCATGGTGTGCCGAGGGCGCATTCGCCTGCTCGAACGTGTAGACCATGCTTACGCCGTCAATCGGCTGCTGCGTGTACCCATCGATCGACTGCGGAGGAGTGATGCCCCCTGCTTCGTAGATGGTCGGCGCGACATCGATTACGTGGTGGAACTGCGAGCGCATCTGACCCACTTGCTTGATACGCTTCGGCCAGCTGATGACGAGCCCATCGCGCAGCCCGCCGAGGTGCGAGGCGATCTGCTTGCCCCACCGAAAGGGCGCATTCGTCGCCCAGGCCCACGCTGCCGGATAGTTTCCATACGCATTCGGTCCGCCGTGCTTGTCGAGGTCGCGCGCGAGCGAAGCATCGGTCGGCTCGATGCCCAGCAAGCCGGCAAGATCGTTGTGCGTGCCGCGAAAGCTTTCGAGGCTCGCGCCGTTGTCGCCCTGCAGATAGATGACGAGCGTGTTGTCGAGCTGCCCCGACTGTCGAAGCTGCTCGATCACCCGGCCAATCTGGTAGTCGCAGTGAGCGAGCTGGCCCGCGGCCACTTCCATCATCCGGGCATACGTGTGCTGCTGCCCGGCCGTGAGACTGTTCCACGCCGGAAGCTCCGCGGGCCGTGGCGTCAAGACGGCATCCTTCGGAACGATCCCCATCTGCTTCTGACGCGCGAAAGTCTCCTCGCGCAGCTTGTCCCAGCCGTGATCGAACCTGCCGCTGAACTTCGCGCTCCATTCCACGGGCGCCTGGTGCGGCGAGTGGGTCGCGGCCGGCGCGAGATAGGCGAAGAACGGATGATCCGGTTCCAGATTCCGCTGGATCTGCAGCCAGTGGATGAGATGGTCGGCGAGATCGCGATCCAGGTGATACCCGGGATCGCCGGCCGGCGGATCGATGGGATTGCGATTTTCGACCAGCTGTGGCGCGTACTGATTGGTCACCGCCGCATTGAAGCCGTAGAAATAGTCGAAGCCCATGGCGTTGGGCCAGTGGTCGAAAGGTCCCATGGGCCCCGTCTCCCACTCCGGCGTGTTGTGGTTCTTGCCGAACCACGCCGTGTCGTAGCCGTTCTCATGCAGCACCTGACCGATCGTGCCGGCGCTCTTCGGTATGACAGAGGTGTAGCCCTCCTCGTCGACCGCGAGATTGGTGAGCGCACCGCTCTCCACAGCGTGATGATTGCGGCCGGTAAGCAATGCGGCCCGCGTGGGCGAGCACATGGCAACGGTGTGAAACGCGTTGTAGCGCAAGCCGGCGCGCGCGAGTGCATCGAACGTTGGCGTGGGGACGGGGCCGCCGAACGTGCTGGCCGCGCTGAAGCCGACGTCGTCGGTCATGATCAGCAGCACATTCGGCGCGCCGGCAGGGGCGGACGGACGCCGGGGGAAATGCTTCCATTGCACGCTCGGATGGGGCGGCATTGCAGGCTCGTTCCCCGCAGCGCCTGCCGACCCGAACGGCATGACACTCGCGAAGACGCTCACGGACAGAGTGGCGCGCCGAAGCGCACGTTTTCTCGGCATGCTTCCCCCTTCGCAGCACTAAACTGTTGCGGTCCAGGACACTGCCCGAGCGGCCCTCGGGCGAGCAACGGACCGGGGGGTTATCGGATATATTCTGGGTCGGTTATATGTTTGCGGGGGCGAAAGGCCGATGAACTTTACGTTCCGTCAGCTCGAGGTGTTCGTCGAAGCCGCGAAAGACTGTAATTTCCGCAAGACGGCGGACCGACTGGGCATCAGCCAACCTTCCATCAGCAATCAGATCCGGATGCTGGAGCGCTGGTCAGGCTGTGAGTTGTTCCAGCGCAGTCGCGGGTCGACGCCGCGCCTGACTGCGAAAGGCACGGCACTGCTGGCCAAGGCACGGGAGCTCACTGCAGGCAAACGCCAGATGGCGACACTGGAAGGCCCACGCGCGCGACAGGAGCTCGCCCGACTGCGCATCGCTGCAGGTCCCTATCTTCTCGATCGCTACATCCGCCCGGCATTGCGACAGTTCCTGGAGAAGCACGACGACGTCGTTCTCGACTTCCTGCCGCCCAGCGCAGCAAAGCGCATGGGCAGTGTCATTCGCAAGGGCGAGGCCGACATCGCTGTGTTTACCGGGGGCCGCGCGGTGCGCAGACTCGTAGGAGCGGAATTTCTGTGCGAGACGCCCTGCTCGCTTTACGGAAGCGCCCGGTTCGCGCGGCTCGCGTCGAAAGACTCCACACGGATCGGATCGTTTCCTTTCGTGCTTCCTCTCGAAGGCTCCGGGATGGAGCAGTGGATGCTCCGCTCGCTGAAGAAAGTGGGCATCTCGCCCCGGAACGTGGTCGCCCGCTCGCAATTCGCGGACGTGATCGGCGACATGGTCACGAGCGGTACGGGTGTTTCGGTGCTGTTCGATGAGCACATGGCCGAGCACGTGCGCGCCGGCCGCGCCTCACGCCTCGGCCCCGCGATCGAGAGCGGCTCGCGCGTGCTCCTGATCGGCCCGCGAGCACGCAGCCGCGCTGCCGCGCCGTTTCTGGAATTCCTGCGTCAGGTGCTGAAGCGCGAGACTGGCAACGCAGGCCGCGATGACCTCCGCAGTCCGAATCCGCGCAGGGCCCGATTCGCCGGCTGATTTTGGCACCGGACATTCACGGCTTGACCTAAGATCCCGTAGTGTCCAACTATACAAACGACGCCCCCCCCCCCCGACAGCTCATCGAGTCACAACATCTGTCGAGCCGATATACTCGGCACCGATGTTGTCCCTGCTTCAACCTGACCATGGCGAACTGCAAGTCTGCCGAAGTTGACGACTGAGTCATAGACTTGCGAACGTCCCCAACACCGGTTCGCGAGCGCGCAGCCGGCAGACCCTGCCCCCGCGAGGATGTAGTCAAAGTTCACCTCACGCCCAACGTCGTTTATTTCGCTCTCAGGCCCCCTAGAAGGAAAACTCCACGCGCCCGCCGTAGGTCCGCGGCGGGGACCAGGACACGGCATCCGCGAGAGGGCTTTCCAACTCGCTTTGCAGATAAGCGTGGTCGGTCAGATTCCTGCCCCAAAGAACAAGTCGCAACCCTGGAACCGACGTGGGCGCAAAGGACACTTCGGCGTTCAGCAACACGTAGGGCTGTTGCTTCACGCGATTGTTCGCGTCATAGAAGAAGCCGCCGTCGTAATTACCGCTCACGTTCAGTCCGAGCTGACCTGCGGAAAAGTGATAGCTGTAGTCAACCGATGCGTCGGCGGTCCAATCCGGCGCATAAATCAGCCGGTTGCCGCTGGCAGATTGAGATAACTGCGTGTTACCGCACGGGAACGGAAGGAATTGGGCAGCGCACCCACTCGCCGAGGTCACCGCGTACACAGCCGCTGCCGGGAAGTCCGTATATCTGGTGTCGAGATAGGACACGCCCAGATTGAAAGTCAGGTCGGGCGTCGCCCTGAACGCACCTTCGAGCTCCGCGCCGTTGATTCTCCCGGCAGCGGCATTTTGTGGAATGCCGGCGGGGGGAATATAGATGTAGACCTGAATGTCCTTGTATTTGTAGTGGAACGCGGCAAGACTGACCGTCAGGCTGTCCAACAGATACGCCTTGTAGCCGACCTCGAAAGCATCGATCGTCTCAGGCTTCACAGGGGGTGTGAGGCAGGAGGTGTCTGCCGGCCCTCCACGACAGGTCCCGATCGGCGTATTGTCCACCAGGCCGCTTTTGAAGCCTTGGGAGTAGCTGGCGTACAGCGTGTTGTTGTCATCGGGCTTCCAGCGCAACACGATGCGGGGCGTGAATTTGCTGAAATGGAATGCGCCGCGCGGATCGGGATAACGGCTTGGATCAGGATAGACTGAATTGAACGCCCGCTGCGTTTCATAACTGTAGCGGCCTGCCACCGTCAATGTCAGCGTGTCGGTCAGATCGTAGCCGAGATCCAGATAGCCCGCGTAGCTTTCCTTCTTGTTCTTGGAGTAAGAGCCCGACACGAAATCGGGCACCGGCCTTGCAGGAAAAGGCAGAGCATCCGTGATGTAGGCGCTGAAGGTCTGCCCGTCATAAGTCTCCTGCCGGCTCATGAAAAACAGACCCGAGGACAATGTGAGCCCGGCGAATTTATCGGACAGGAAATTCACTTCCTGTATGAACGCATGCATGCCGAGCGGCAGATAGACCTCGCCGATGTTGACCGGGCTTTGATCGACGTCCGTTATGTCGAGCACACTGACATTCTGATACGCCGTGACCGTGTCTATCGTGCCGACGCCGCCCAGCCCCATTTTTCCGAGGAGGCTGACTCCGTATGCCTTGATCTGCGTATCGGGCAGAACGTTGGTGGCGAAAGTGTGCGGTGCTGAGGGGATTGGCAGGCCGGGAAAGAAGGATGCAATTGCGTTGCCCACCGAATTGCCGCTGAGCGGTGCTCCGGAATACACACCCGTATCCTTACGATCGCTGTAGTAGGAGGCCAGCGTGAAGGACGTGTTTGTGCTGAGTGCCCACAGGATCTTGCCGCGTACCTGGTATGAGCGCAGCCCGTCGTCATTACCGCCGCGCAGCAGGTCGCGGTTAAAGCCATTGCGGTCCTCATAGGAGCCCGACAGCGCCGCCGCAACCGTCGAGCTGAGGGGGCCGGTGATATAACCGCGCAACGCCCTGTCGTCGTAGTTTCCATAGCTCACGCTGGCCAAGTCTCTCAGAGTGAAGCTTGGCGTGATCGTGTCAACGATCACCGCGCCGCCTTCGGCATTCTGGCCATAAAGCGAGCCCTGCGGCCCCTTCAGGATCTGCACCGACTGGACATCGGGCAGATCTACGAGCGCGCCGGAGGCGGAAGCCTGGTAAACACCGTCGATATAGAGCGCTACGTTGTTGTTGTCGCCCAGGTTTGAGAGACCCGTTACTACGCCGCGAATCGACGGCCGCAGGTAGCCACCATACATCGGCATTTCAACGCCCGGCGTAACGCGCGCGAGGTCCAACGTGCTGGTTACCCCCGCTTTGGTCAATGCATCCTCGTTCAGTGCGGTAACCGAAATGGGCACGTCACGCAGTCTTTCCGAGCGACGTTGAGCGGTAACAACGACCTCTCCGAGACCGTCGCTGGCTTGCGCTGGAGTCTGCGACCCCGCCGCCGATGCGACGGCCTCCGATGCATCGCCTCGAGCCGCTGATGTCAACGCCCAGGTCGGCGTAACCACTCCAATCGCTACGACAGTCACCATCAACAGCTCGCCCTGAACCACGGATCCCCCTTCATTTGGATGACGGCCGGCAGCGCTGCGGGCCGCCAGCTCTGACGCTCGCTCCGGTCTCGCTCAGAATCGCTCGCCCACGAGCTCCTCGCTCTTGGCCCAGAGAGCCTTGGCGCGCTCGACATCGACCGCATAAGGGCGCACGCCCGTCGTGGCGCCGATGTCAGCCTCAATTTTCGCGACGTGACAATCTTCGCAATATTTGCCACCCACCTCGGCGGCAGGCGCGACGAACCCCGCCCAGACCGAGGTGGCCGCGCCCTGCGCAACGGATTTGGAGGATATCTTCGACAGGTCTCCCGCCCGTGCTGTGATGAATGCCACCAGCTCCGGCGTGAGATGCCGAAAGAGCTCGGTTGATATGCGGCCGGGATGAACGGCGGCCGCACGGACGCCCCGTGACTTGTGCCGCAGGTCGAATTCGACCGCGAACAGTATGTTGGCGGTCTTCGAGCGCCCGTAGGCACCGAACTCCGTATAGGCTGTGCGCTCGAAATTGGGATCTTCCAGATTGACATCGGAGCCCCGGTGTCCAGAGGACGCCAGGCTCACAAACCGCTCCTTGATGAGAAGCGCGATGTGATTCACGAGCACGAAATGGCCCAGGTGATTGGTGCCGAACTGCGTCTCGAACCCGTCTTCCGTTTTGCCTTTCGGACAGGCCATGACTCCGGCATTCGCGATGACGACGTCGAACTGCTTACCCGTCTCTTTCAACTTCCCGGCGCAGGCGCGCACGCTCTTGAGCGAAGCCAGATCGCAGGCGACGAGCTCCAGCCCTCCCCCATTGCGGGCGTGGTCCCTGACGATGCCCGTCGACCGCGCCGCCTTTTCCAGATCACGGGCGGCACCGACGACCCAGGCGCCATGTGAGGCAAGGGCACGAGCCGTCTCCACGCCAAGGCCGGCCGACACGCCGGTGATCAGGACACGCTTGCCTGAGAGATCAACACCGTCGAGGACCTCATCCGTCGTCGATGTCGCACCGAATGTCCGGGGCATCTGGCTCACCTTTGTGTTGAGGCTGCCGGGCGCTGCATGGCCTGCAACTGAGGCATCACTCTCTCCAGCAGACGGAGGCTCTTCCAGCCCAGCTCGGGCGCAAGGCCCCCGAGCAAGGGCATGAAGCCCAGGGTCCCGTGCCGCTCGAGTGCCGCCGCATGGGCAAGTAGTTGATCGGGTGTCCACACTGCGAATACCCCGGAAGCGCGTAATGCCGCCTCGCTATCGAGGCCACGGAAAGGTGATTTGGCGGTTCCCTCCCCTTCCGCCCATTTGGCATAGGCACTGGCCACATGCAGCGCGTGGCGCCTGATCTGTGCCCAAGCGGCATCCACATCCTCTGCAAGATGGATGTTGAGCGGCACCGCCGGACCATGGCAACGTCGCGGCTCGTGACCACGTTGGCGACATTCCGCCTCGTACAGAGGGAACAATTTGGCCGTCACGGGCGCAAAACCGAGGTCGAATCGCGCCGCGCGCATGGCCGAGGCTTTGACCCCGCCGCCGACCAACACGATGTCCTTCGGCTGTTGGATAGGCAACGGACGCACGAAAATCTGTCTGCCGTCCGCCTCGAAGCGCTCGCCCTGCAGCGCTCGCAGGATGACCTCAATGCCCTGATCGAGCAGCCGTCCGCGATCGCCCAGGGATACGCGAAACAGAGCGAATTCTGACGGAACATAGCCCGCGCCGAAAATGACCTCCAGCCGCCCACCGCTCAGCTGATCGAGCACCGCGATGTGCTCGGCGACCTTGACGGGATCATGTAGCGGGAGGATCACCGCGCCCAGGCTGATACGCGACCTTCGGGTGCACGCGGCAATGCTGCCTCCCATCACGAACGGCGAGGGCAGATAACCGTCTTCCGAGCCATGATGCTCCATGAGCCCGATGCGGTCGACCCCGATTTTGTCAGCGAACGCGGCCATCTTGAGTGCTTCAGCGTAGAGCTCGGCCGAAGGCGCACCGAAATCCGGCGCGCGCATGTCGAAGTACAGGATCGTTTGAAATGTCTGCTCCGGGTGCATCTGTGGCTGTCAGCGTGGCAGGCGGCCACGTTGGGTCCAGAATGTTGCCCAGCTCGGCCAGGCATCCGGCAGCTGTCCCACCTGCAGGGACTCCCTATCAGTCTCGAGGCCCGCGCCATGTCGAGGCCGCATGAGTGCATCCACCATATACCAACGGTGCGGACTTCGACGACTGAAATACCAACAGCCGTTGCGCCGCGAATATTTGTCCCAATATTGGACAAAGCCGACGCGCCATTCGGCGCCCATTTCCACCTCGTCTCGACAGGTCACAATTCCGCGCGCTTCGCTCGCCGAGTCGAGATCGATCACGTGATTGCCGACAAAGTGAATGCTGTCGCCGAAGCGCGCCAATGACTTGGCGAACCAACCTTTCAGCTCCTCGCGTCCGCACCTGTCCCGACCTACGCGCACATCGTCAACAAAGAGATCAACCAGGTCGTCCAGATTTCGTGTATCCACCGCGAGCGCATAACGATGTGCCAATTGCCGGATTTGCTCGAGCGACTCCAGGCGCTCGAGGCGCTCCTCGATTGTTTGGGGATTCCAGGTCGCCGTGGATGCCATCGCCCCCTTACTTTGCCTGGGCTCCTGCAGCAATCAATGCAAGTGGCAGTGAATAGTGTCTTCAACCGAATCGCCCTGCGTAAAGCGGATCTCGAGTTGGACTAGTTGCGGGAGAATTGCTAACGTCTGCGACGGCTGCGCCGCCCCATGTTGGAGGGTTAGATGACCGACACTGCGGTGATCGACGCGGAAGCGATACTCAGACAGGCTGAGTTGATGGCTGGCGCCGGCAGAACGTCCGGTGACCTGGCGGGGCGTGTGCATGCGCTCATCAATTGGATCAACGGTCTCGGTCCTCTAACCTCGGCGGAGGCGGCAGCGGGTGCGGCACAGCTCCGGCAGCTTCTCTTCAATCGACTGCGTCTTGCCGGCGACCGTGCGCGCATACCGAAGATCGCGGCTGAGCGGATCGAGCGTCCCATCTTCGTTGTGGGCATGGCGCGAACAGGAACATCCCTGCTCCACTCATTGCTCGCCCTGGACACGGGCGCGGCGGCGCCGGTGTGGTGGCAGACGGTCACGCCATCGCCGCCGCCGGGAGAAGTTCCCGTTGCGCCCGCACGGCTTCACTATGCCGCCCAGGAGCTGGATGAGATCCTGATGCGCACACGCGGCCTGCTCGCGCTGCATCCTTACTGGGACAGGCGCGATCAGGCGATCGTGGAGGACGAGGAGATTTTCGCGCTGGACTTCCGCGGCGCGTACCCAACAAAGCTCTTCAACATTCCGACTCTGCGGATTGATATAACACCTACCGACCCTGCGGGCGCGTACGCCTTCCTACGCCAGTTCCTGCAGCATTTTCAGTGGAATCAGCCGGTGCGACGCTGGGTCTGCAAGGGCGTCATGCATCAATTCCATCTCGCGAAGCTGTTTGAGGCGTTTCCGGATGCCGTATGCATCTGGCCCCATCGTGACCCTTCCGAGATCATGCCGTCCATTCTGGCAATTATCATGATCCTGTATGGAACGATCAATCACTGGAGAATCGATCCAAGGCAGATCGGCGCCGCACAGGTGGAAGGGTATCGTGTTGCACTAAACAACATCATTGACGATCCGATGGCCGATGACCGGCGGGTGCATCACGTCAATTTTCGCCAGCTGAGTGCCGATCCGATCGCGGCTATCCGTAAGCTCTATGCCGCGAGCGGGCTGGAATTCAGCGACACCTTCGCGGCGGCCATGCGCGCGTGGCTCGATGATCCCGCCAATGATTCCAACCGGTACGGACGCCACCAGTATTCTCTGGAACCTTACGGCCTCGACCCCGGCTACGTGCGGGATGCTTTCGCGGCATACCGCCAGCGCTTCAATATCTCGTGATCCGGGCGCTCGCGCGCATAGCATGAAGGGAGCTTCGGATGGATGAGAGCTTGATTCTCGCGCCCGTGTCACCAGAGCTCGTGAGCGCGCCAGCGCAGGCTGCCTGGCGCGACTATCTGGCGGTTATCGACTCCGCGCGTGCGCAGCTGCTCAATTCTCGCTGGGCACGCTCGAGGCAATTCCAAACACAGGCCATGTACTTCATTTCGTTGTTGCAGCAGTTCGGCTTCAACACCTACCTCGGACCTCGTCAGGCCTTCCCAACCTTTTACCAGCACCTCATGTTTACGCCTGTCGAGCATGCCTGGGGAGCACCATGCCCGGACTTTCGCTACCACTGGACCGCCATTGATGGCGCGCGGACCTATCGTATCTGGGGACAGCGAGGCAGCACGTTGTGGCTCAACATACAGGCTCAACGTGGGTGGTATGGCGACGAGAACGTGAATATCGGTAGCTGGGACGTCGACGACTTCACGCTTGGACCTGATGGCAGTTACGAGATCATCGCCTCTGCGACGCCGCAGCGCGGTAACTGGATGAAGCTCGATCCCACCGCTGCTTATACTTGCGTGCTCGTTCGCGACATCTGGGACGACTGGGACGATGCCCGAGGCGCTACGATTCGCATCGAGTGTCTCGATGCTCGGCCCGAGGACGCTTTGTTTCACGATGAAGCTGGGTACTGCGCGCGTCTGGGTAAGATCGCAAAACAGACGCAGGCGAGTGTTGACTTCTTCCTCGGAACCCTGGACGCCATCTTCGATGAAGTTGGGTTTAATCGGTTCAGACTGCTCCAGACACGCAGTGGGGAACACGCTGGAAGTCCTCGCGCCGCCTACATACATCTCTGCTACGACATTCGGCCAGATGAGGCGCTGATCGTCGAATGCGCTCTACCCGAGACGCCATACTGGAGTCTTCATATATGCGACTGGCTGCAGCAGACTACCGATTATCGCTTCCACCACACCTCCCTCAACGGGCGACAGGCCCATATAGGGCCGGGCAAAATTGTCCGGCTCGTGATCTGCGCAAAAGATCCCGGTGTCAGGAACTGGTTGGATACTTGCGGCCAGCTCCAGGGCATCGCCTTGTGGCGCTATTACTTGGCGAATGACCCGGTCGTGCCAAGTGTCCGTAAAGTGCCGCTTGCGGAGCTGAAATCCCGTCTTCCTCCTGACACACCGATGACGACTCCCGCTGAGCGACGAGCGATGATCGAGTGGCGGCGGCGCAAAATAGGCAATCGCTTCAACGTTTAGAAGGGACCATCATGGACATACACGAGCTCGCTGATCGCGTAGCTATCCGCAATCTCATCGACCGATTTTCGCTTGGCGTAACCACTCGAGACCAGGCCGCGATTTCCTCGGTCTTAACCGCGGACGCCGAATGGCGCGTGGGACAGCCGCCGGACATTTTACTCAACGGGGCCGGGAAGATCGCCGCAGGCATCGTGACCGGACTGGGCAGCTTCGAGTTCCTGGTACAGATGGTTCATTCGGTGGTGATTGATCTTGCGGGTGAGCGGGCGACGGCGCGATCCGTTATTCAGGAAGTCGGCCGGCTCATGGGTGGCGCCAGTGGGATCCAGATGCTCGGCATCTATCACGACGAGCTGCGGCGGGCCGACAACGGCTGGCGATTTGCACGCAGGTTTTTCCAGCCGATCTGCCTCGATACTGCAGCGCCCGGCGGCGCATTTGTCAGCGCCGCGGTCGCGCGGGCCGGGGTGGAGCGATAGGAGCAACACCCGTCCTCTTACGCACTGACATACGAGCAGAGGTGACAACACTATTCACTCCCGCTTGCATGCTCGCGCCAACCGGCTGGGACACAATGGTGCCAATTCGACTGTGCGTGCCGAGCTTGCAGGCACACCCCGGAACAAGCGAGATAGAGAATGGACTTATCCCAAGCGAGACATGCATTCGTCACGGGTGGGGCGAGCGGCATCGGCCTCGGGATCGGTGCTGCACTCGCCAGTCGCGCCATCCCGGTTACCCTCGTCGATGTCGACCGTGAGGTGCTCGGAGAGGTCGTAGAAAAAAGCAAAGGCCGGTTTCGCGGGCAAGCTCTGGATACGCGTGACCGTGAGGGCTGGGTAACTGCAAAGGCTGAAGCGGAGCGAGCCGCGGGTCCGGTGGACATTCTCGTGAACAATGCCGGCATCGCTCCGGATGGCCGGGAGTTCGCCGATATGGACCCGGAGTCGTTCGACCGCATCCTGGCAATCAATCTGATCGGCGTGTTCAACGGAGTGTCTGCCTTCGCCCGCGATATGCGAGTGCGCCGCAAGGGACACATTGTCAACACCTCGTCGATGGCGGGACTGACAGCGGACATGTTTCCGCGTGTCGGCGGCTATGCCGTGTCCAAATTTGGCGTCGTGGCATTGAGTGAAGTCCTGCGCATCGAGATGGCGCCCCACGGAGTCGGTGTGTCCGTGCTATGCCCCGGCATGGTCACCACCAACCTATGGCAGACAACAATCAAGCTGGGCGGCCAATTTCCGCTGCCGCCTGCCGGGCAACGCGGCGCAACCAATCCAATGCCAGGTTCGGTCGTGACTGCCGCTGATGTCGGTGAAATCGTGGCGCAAGGCATTTCCCAGAACCTGCCTTACATCATCACGCATCGCGACAGTTGGCCAGGCGTCGAGCAGCGGATGCGGGCGATTGAAGCAGCCTTCTCTGCTTAGGGGGTCCCTAAGGCGATTTGTGCTGTCAATTGAGGCGGCGGAATAGTGAATGAAGCTCAATTGAAAGCCTGCCGGCCCTGGTGAGCCGTTGCGAGCCGGCCCGTTGGACTATGCTGGCTCGCGCATGCGGCCAGAGAAGTCTCGGGCCAGCGGGCGATAGACTGACATCCAACGTAATCAGGAAGGTCCCATGGTCGAATTCGACGGGCAGGTTGCGATCGTTACAGGCGCAGGCCGTGGCCTCGGCCGGCTGTATGCCATGGAGCTCGCGCGACGGCGAGCGCGTGTCATAGTGAACGACCTCGGCGGTACGAGTCGTGGTGAAGGTGCCGATAGCAGTGTTGCCGAGCAGGTTGTCGCGGAGATCAAGGCCGCCGGCGGAATCGCCACGGCGTCGCACGACAGCGTCGCAACACCGCAAGGCGGTGAAGCGATTGTGCGCGCGGCGCTCGATCACTACGGCCGCGTCGACATTGTTGTGAACAACGCCGGCATCGTCGACTTCGTGCCCTTCGAGGACATCTCTGCCGAGGCGTGGCGGCGGATGCTGAATGTCCACCTCGACGGCGGTTTTTTCGTGAGCCAGCCGGCATTCCGCGCAATGAAGTCGCAGGGTTATGGCCGCTTCGTGTTTATCTCATCGTCGGCCGGCATGTTCGGAAACCCGGGAAATGCACACTATGGGACTGCCAAGGCCGGCATTGTCGGACTCACCAACGTGCTCGCGATCGAAGGTGCCCCTCACGGGATCCTCGCCAACAGCGTGCTGCCGACCGGCTTTTCCCGCATGGTCACGGACCAACTGGGCGACAGGCCGCAGGCGCAGGGGCGCTCGGCCTTCCTTGACGCAATCGACCCCGATCTGGTGATGCCGCTCGTTGTCTACCTCGCCAGCCGCGCGTGCACGTTGACGCATCACAACTTCGCCTCATGCTCCGGCCGTTACTCGCGGGTCTTCATCGGCCTCGCCGAGGGCTGGCTCGCCGAGGCCGGCAGCAAGCCGTCGGTTGACGACATCGCAGCCCATCTCGCCGAAATAGCCCGAACCGTCCCCTGCAGCGTGCCCGGGTCATTGTTCGACGAGATCGCCGAAACTTGCGCTCGGCGCGGTATTACCTTGGGCCGTCCGAGCTGAATCCGGCTCTCGGTCATTGCACCTTGTTCCGTAAAGTGATGTGGTCGGACGTTCCGCGGCGGATTGGGTCAATATCGATATCGCGCAACAGCAGTATGCCCTTCTCATCGAAAACTCGTCGCAGCAGGCGACAGGTCTCGTCATCCAGGCGCCCCTTGCGCTCCAACCCTATGATCTCGGCGCCGATGACCGGCGTCAGGTCTCGAACTTGTAATCTTGTCATGTGACTGATCTCCTGGTGCCGGGTGCTTCTGCACCGTGCAGGTGTAACGACTGGGACGCCATCACCAGATCAATGGAACACGGCGCGGAAACGGCATCCGCAGCGCAGTGTCCTTTCGCAGGGTGGTTTCCTGAGCACTCATGCTGCAGCTCCTCGCGCGAGTCGAGGTCGCGCCATGTGAGTCGTAACTCTCATTTGATACTTGAGTCTCACATTATACCGGGGTAGAGTAGCTCCATGCCAACCCTCACGCAAGTGGTCCCCGAGCAAGAGCCAACGCCTGACAATGGGCTGCGTTCGCGCAAGAAAGGCAAGACTCGCCTCGCCATCGAGAATGCGGCACTCGACCTGTTCGTCGAGAAGGGGTACGAGCAAACGACCGTTGATGAGATCGCCGAGCGAGCCGAGGTCTCGAAGGCCACCTTCTTCAGGTACTTCAGCACGAAGGCGGATGTCATCTTCAGCGCCGAGACCTACCAACACGAGGCACTGCACCGGGCGATCGCGGGCCGTCCCGCCGCCGAAGGCGAGCTCGTGGCCATTCGCCAGGCCGTGCTGCGCGAGTGGGTGCCGCTAATCGACTCTCAACGCGTGGCTCGCCAGGGGCGCGCCGCGGCGACCTCTCCTTTGTTGCGTGGGCTGAGCCTCGATCTCGGGCTGCGGTGGCAGTCCGTTATTGCGAGTGCCTTAGCCGGCCGGCGGGGGCTCGAGCTCCCGGATCAACGCTGTTGGCTGATTGCCGGAATGTCCTTCGCGGTGTTCAGCAACGCGACCAAATATTGGTTGTCCGAGGGAGGCGATCTCGCTACGGCTATCGACGATGCGTTCGAGTTACTGTTCAAGATCTGTTCCAAGATGCCGCCGCGGCCCGCAGTCAAGGCGTTAGGACGGACTTTCCGCCGTAATTCGTGACGGGTGGCCGAGGGCGCCGGCGACGCATTCGCTACGCCCCGACTCAGTTGGCTGAGGCCGAGGATTGTTGCACAGCTCGGCGTGCACCGGCCCGGATGTACATATAGAGCTGCTGCGCCTGCTCTTTTGTCAGGCTCTCGAACCGCGGCATGCCATGCTGTATGAGCGAGCCGGTGTGCAGCAGCGTCCAGAATGCGTCGGGATCGAGCGCCACCACTGATTCTCTCAAGTCAGGCGCGGGCGATCCGGCCCCCTCCAGATTGACCCCATGACAGGCCCCGCACTGCATGAAGAGCGCCTCACCGGCCCGAACATCCTTGTCGTTGATCCGCACGTTGGGATTGTCGAGCGCATGCAACTTCATGTCCGGCGGCGCTGTGGGCGGCAGATCCGCCTTTCCATCGAGGCTGAAAGTCAAAACCCGTCGCGGTTGCGCCCCGTATTTCCAGCCGACATTCATGTAATGCCCCCAGGATCCGGTGACACCACCATAGCCGGACAACACGGAGAGGTATTGCTTACCCTTGACGCTGTAGCTGATGGGCCCGCCGATGATCCCGTGGCCCACGTTGAACTGCCACAGGCGCTTGCCGTTCGCCGCATCATAGGCTGAGAAATAGCCATCCGCCGTGCCCTGAAACACCAGCCCACCGGCGGTCGCGAGGGCGCCACCGTTCCAAATAGTGTCGTGCCATATCTCCCAGCGGGCCTTTTGCTGAATAGGGTCCCAGGCGATGAGCGCACCCTTGTTGTCTTTGGGATCTTGCGTGACTGCCTCGACGGCCAGGCCCGCGAGGGTGATCGCGCCGGGAACTTCCTTCCCTTTGGTGAAGCGCGTGCCGATTTGCATGTAAGGAACGTAGACGAGGCCGGTCTTCGGGCTAAACGCCATGTCCTGCCAATTGTGGCCTCCAATCGCGCTCGGCCAAACCACAGTCTCGCCGTTTTCATATCGGACGTTCTTCTGCTCCACGGGCCGCCCGCTCGTAACATCGATCCGCTCGGCCCACGTGACCTTGCCCATCTTTCCGGCCGAGATCAGCTTTCCGGTCTCACGGTCCAGTACGTAGAAGAAGCCGTTCTTCGGCGCCTGCATCACCACTTTGCGCCGCTTTCCGCCGACAACGAGTTCGCCCAGCGTCATCTGCTGCGTGCAGTCGTAATCCCAGGCGTCCCTGGGGTTGACTTGATAGTGCCAGACGTATTTTCCAGTATCAGCGTCCAGCGCCACGATCGACGCCGTGAAGAGATTGTCGCCACCACCGGGGCTGCGCAGTGCGGGATCCCACGGACCCGCGTTCGCCGTACCCAGATAGATGCGGTTGAGTTCCCTATCGAAGGTGATGCCGTTCCAGACCGATCCGCCCGTGCCGGTCTTCCAGTACTCGCCCTTCCAGGTCGCGGCTGCGCGTTCCATCGTTGGATCGCCCTTGTTGTCTTGCGTTGCTCCCGGCGCCGTGTAGAAACGCCACAACTGCTTGCCCGTAAGCTGATCGTACGCGGTGACATAACCGCGAGCGCCGAAATCCGAGCCGCTATTGCCGATGATCACCTTGCCTTTGAACGTCCGAGGTGCACCTGAGCTCGTGAGCATCCATTCCTTCGGGCCCATTGTTTCGACGCTCCACAGAACCTTGCCGGTTTTGGACTCGAGAGCGAACAGCCGCCCATCCATCGCCGCGACGAACACGCGACCGTCCGCGTACGCAGCTCCGCGATTGATGGAGAAGTTGAAATGCATCTTGAGCGGGTTGTGCTCCCAGGTCTTCGGGTCGAAGCTCCACAGGAGCCTGCCGGTTGCTGCCTCAACCGCGTAAACGGTGGCGTAGCTCCCGGTGAAGTACAACACCCCCTCGACGGCAAGCGGGGTTGCTTCGAGTGTCACCTCCCCCGGAAGGTCGAGTGAGGAAACCAGGCCCAATCTGCCTATGTCACCCGTGTTGATCTCGTCGAGCTGACTGTAGCCGCTCTCATCCGGAGCACCGCTATGGCCGGGCCAATCCGCACCCGTACCCGTAGCGCCGGCCGCCGGAGCATTGAACCACAGCAGGATGGCAAGGCCGGCAAGACCAGGCAAAGACCCGCATGAGCCTGCCTGTCGGGTTAGCGGAAAATGCTTGGAAAGCGCCCTCATTCCCATACCTCTCTTCTATGCTGTGAGGCGAGCCTGCCGCCGAGCGGCTCCCCCTTCAACCGTACTGCGGGGTTAGGTCGCGATGACCGCCGTCTTCTCGCGCGTGAACTCCAGCACCTCATCGTGGCCGTAGCCGCTATCCTTGATGCCACCAAAGGGCAGCTCGTAGCGAGCCTGCATGTACGTATTGACCCACACGTTCCCGGATTGGATCTCGCGCACGTAACGATGAGCACGCGCCAGATTGCTCGTCCATACACCGGAGGCCAGACCAAAGCGACTGTCATTGGCGATCGCGATGGCCTCATCGTCCGTATCGAAGGGGATGACGGTGGCTACGGGACCGAAAATCTCTTCCTGACAGATTCGCTTTGAGTTGTCGGTGGTGATGAAGAGCGTCGGCTCCACCCAGTATCCCCCTGGGCGGCTGGGCACCAGCTCGGCGCC
>Ga0307511_10000821_pt1 | contig 33165 bp, 46 predicted proteins | sample 13_EM_MG_FD_200266 | JGI IMG/M metagenome (GOLD analysis project Ga0307511, IMG submission 200266) | Populus trichocarpa ectomycorrhiza microbial communities from riparian zone in the Pacific Northwest, United States - 13_EM | ecosystem: Host-associated > Plants > Roots > Unclassified | place... | reverse complement strand
ATGTCACAATGGCTGACAACCATCGTCAACCTCAACCACGGCATCAACACGATGGTGCTCGAGGCCGAAGAATGCAAGAAGAAGACACCATATACAATATACTTAGATACGAACTGGAAGGTATGATATGATATAGGGGGTAAATGAGCGGGTATGTCTGTCATTTTATGCGATGACCTTCTGGAATTACAAGTTCAGTTAAAGTGGAGCGCGGGATAAATATCACCCACCAACCGAAGGTTCTGGTGAACTTGCACCTTCCTGGTACCCATAAGGTGCGAGCCTGATCGCTTCATCGTAACTTGACTCTGGTTCCCCATGTCCTCCACGCCCCAATTGTCTGTCGGTCTCGGCACGAGGCTGGTACACCCCAAACGCAGTGGCAAAATCCATCTTCCTCCCTGGACCAATCTTATCTTCACCTGTCCGGCTGCTATACACATGCTGTGTCGTCCTGGTTCCAGGCTTGCCTCGTAATGAATCGAAATAATACTTGAGAGACCCAAAGATCTCCATGACGAAATCCGCTGTGAACCAATTAGAGAGCTAACCCCTACGTGTGTGATGAAGCCTTACAGTAGTTGATACTGTCCCACAGTGGTCGCCAAATGCTAGTCTTCCTCCCAGGAACAGTATATTCCGTCCAGGTATAAGCCCACATCATAAACCCGGAGAATAGAACCATCTACGGCGTTAAGGACTGAAAATCAGCACTACAGGAGAAAAAGAACCAGGAAACCTACCTCTATGCAAGTCGCGAGCGCTGTCAGGCCGTCGGCGATGTTACCCTCTGTCCAGTATTTCGTGGCTGGAAGGGGTTTAGTGGTTGTTCGGATCTGGATGGTTAATACAGGACGAACCGTGGATAACGCGTCCTTCCAGCATGGCGAACTGTGGAAGATTCTGAGGTCATGATTCTGTCAAGGGCTGGTTCTTAGCTTACCACGAAGGCTTGGTAGAACGTAAAGAAAACTATGAGTTTGATGGCCAAGAATTTTGCTAGTGGTCGTCTCCCTTTTAGCTCATCCTTGGTCAGGCCGTAGAAAACGATCAAGCCATAGAGGGCGACGCTAAGCCGCCACGTTTCAGTATTATACCAAGAAGCGAAGAACGTTCGACATACGATATGCTGACGAAGTCGATTGCGGAGATATAGATCTGGGCGTAGTATGGACTCCAAGCCAAGGAGGGGCATAAAACGCCATAAAACTGGCAAACGATGCCTGCGATCGACGCGGCTATCCGGGGGACTTAACTTCCAATTGCGCGATTCAGCGTTTCAACGCACCTGGTCGTATAATCACGTATTGGAGCACGGACCACTGGATGCAGTTCAGCATCTCAAGTGAACTTACGCTCGTGTTTCGTACCTTGATCGTATACATGAAGTATGGCTGGCGTTGACAAGCAACTTAGTTGTGGCAAAATTGAGGGAGAAGGCAGAACGACTTACTTTTGTGGGCCGATACCTCCAACAACAGAACTGGGGAAAGGGGTTAACGGAGCTGGCGCAGATGCCTCATTCGGTGCCTCACGGGAATGGGGAGCGCGACTTTCTCCTTGCGGGCCATGGCTTTGTCAACCTCGTGACCAGAAGCGGTAGATGCCACGTATTCTATGAGCAACAGACTGAAGAGTTTGCGGCTTAGTGGAAATGATGCGGTCCGGGTGGGAGAGCGGTACGCACAGAAAAGCGCTGATGGTCATAGCCTTTGGTCCGAGTTGAGTGGGACGAGGTGGTGTGGGTGAGAAATGCTACGAACCTCGTAGACTGTAACATATCAGAGCGGGCTAAGGGGGAAGAGTGTGATATGGGACACTTACCGACTTGGATAAGTTCATAGTAGGTGTAATGCCGGAAGAATCGGTACGAAAAGAACGATATTATCGCATACACGGGTGGCATATACAGGATGCGGAGTCTGTCGAGGTTCATCGTGTGGGTCAGGCGAATTCAATTCCCTGCCAGTTGGGTGGTCGTACATCTGGCGTTGCTGAGCAGGATTTGTGTAGTTCCTGGAAATGAGGTGCCGGGATCAGCTGGTGGTGATCCTCAAGGGGAATCAAGGGCGCGACAAACCTGCAATGCTTGAAAACGCTCACGAGGGTTATCAGCAATGTCTGGGACGAGGGTTTATGTCAGTTAGGATGGCCAAGGATTGATCGGCCAAGCGAGACACACCAAGGCAGCACAACCGCCAGCGATGGCCCAGCCAATTGTGTGGGTTGTCCAGTTGATTCCGTCGTCATTGAAGAAGGTGGATTCTTCAATGGCGACGGTGTTTTCCGCTGGACACTCTGGTCGGGGCATGCGAGAGGACTGGGCAAAGGGGTGTGTGGCTATTCGGTCGGAGACAGTCGAGGGGGCGCTGGATCCGTCAGAACTCTTGCCGAGTGATGGGCACCGGGCGGCTGGGTCGAGTTTTGAGGGCGAAAGGGGCGGGTGGGTGCTCAACGTTGCGACGACAGGGAGGGCACGTTGTCTCTGCCGCTGTGTGCCCGCCGTTGCGAGCTGTCTCGGAACTCGAAGCAAAGCAAATATTTTGTAGTCTCTCTCTCTCTCTCGTATACTTTTCGTTGCTAAGGGTTTACCTACAGTTTGTTATACTGCATCCAGCTGATGGGTTGATGCCAGTTCCCGACGGCGGCGTCCCGTTTCGCCTTCCCACGGCTTCTCCCTCCTTTCCTCGTCCCCTCAGCAAACTCACAGTCGTTCACGCATCCTCCTCTCCCTTTCTAGGGATCCGCTCCTTTTTCCCCAGTATCTTATCTTCCTATCTCTCATGACCTTCAACCCCCACAACATCAAAGTCAGCCATGCCCATCACAGGAAGCGGGCTGCCAACCCGAGTAAGCACAACCACCCTCCATTCCTCTAAATCCCAGCTAAATCCCGATTTCTATAGCCTGTAAGACTGGCGGTTTCTACAAGGCCCCTACCATGAACCAGAACATCACCACTGGCGAGAAGTTTGACATGGAATGGGACCCCACCTGCCTTGCAGCCAACGCCGTCGACATCTACCTTTACATGCCCGGCGCCGACAACACCCGCATTCACATGTGGCAGAACGTCAACTTCGCTGCTGGAAAGTACACTGGCACCCTCAGCAGCAGCTGGTGGAACTCTACAGATACCGCCGTCAAACTTCAAGTCAAGATCGTTCCCAATGGTTCACCCCCTTTCCTTAGCGACTTCCCTGCTGCTCCCATTTTTATTGCCACCAAGGGTGATAAGGACAACGGCAAGGTTACCTCCGGTATCGACAACGTTAACAACTTTGAGCAACAGCGCTCTAGCCGTTCAAAAGGGAAAGTTGCCGCTGGCGTGCTTGTACCACTACTTATCATCATTGGCGTCTCCATTTACGCCTGGATGAGGTACAAGAGGAACAAGGGCAAAGAGAACCGCAAGAGGTGGAGCGAGGCCGTCGACAAGCGCATGTCAACAATTTCCACCGACTGGAAGTCTATCTCCGCCGCTGGCGCTTCTGCTGCCATCCGAAACAGCATGGCTGTCAATGGTGGCGGGAGCCGCAACTCGGGCTTCTCCTTCGGTGCTATCCGCCCGGCTAGCACATTCAGCGAAAATCAGGCTGGAGTTGGCACCCGTGGTTCTGGAGAAGATACTCCTCAAATGTCCCAACTCCGCCCTGGCCTTCGTACTTCCGCCGTTGGTGCCGATCGCATCTCTCGCGTCTCCTTCGCGGTCGATACCCGCCCGTCTGCTGAATCTCGCAGGACCACTCGCGCCTTCCACACCGGTCATGTCCCCCCTGTCCCCCTTCGTCAGGACTCATCTGAGATGTCCCCAACACAAACCGCCGGACCCCTGCCACTCACCGCCAGTGACATTCGCGACCAGATGTCTGGACAGGCCCGCCCCAGTATGGATGACTATATGCCCGCTCTCTCCAGTGAGTCTCACCCTTTTTTTCTATCGATCCACACCCTGACTGGTGCCCCAAGTGATGCGCGAAGGTGGAAACAATGGCAACCAGCTCTTACTCCCCAAGGATGAGATGCCCGCTCCCCCTCAGCCAGCCGCCCTCTCCAAGTCATCCGCAAGCGGAATGATGCCCATGCAACCGATGCCTGCCAACGTCATGTCTCCTGACGATATGCTTCGTGCTTACGCAGAGAGTCGTCGCACTCCCGTCAGCCCCGCTTTCCCATCCCCCGCTCTGACTAACTACGACGGAAATGGCATGCGCACTTTGTACTCTCCCGCCACCCCTTCCACAACCACATTCGTGTCAACATCCGAGGATGACGACGCGTACAGGAAGAGTACGGCCGTAAGCATGACAAGCAAGTACGAGGACGATGACGCATACGTGGGTACTGCGAACTAAGGATCCGACGCCCCTCTCTGCCCCGCATCTGTTTTTCCTGTACTATCTCCTCTTTTGTCCCCGCCTTGAGTGGCGAAGGTCTCGTCCTTGACTCCTTGATTTGTAATACCCCTAATTATCTTCCCCGTTGCCCTACACCCGTCAGCGCCGATTTGCAGTACCCTTGTGGGCGACTACCACAAGTCTCCGGTTGACTTTCATGGCGTACCATTCCCCCATGTGATCCCTACACTCTTCCCCCCCAGCCCCCAATCAACTTGATACCAGGTATTTATGGACAAATTTTCTGGGCACCCTCGCCCCTTCTGCTCGTTTGGCAGTGGATACGACAGGATCGTTTTTAGGGCTTCGCAGTGTCTTCCTTCCTGTTCACCTCTCTTGCCGTCGTTGTGTAAGCCACCCCGGTGAACATTACAACCAGTTTATACCCTTCCCTTCCCTTCCCTCCGCCTGTCTATTCTTGTTCCTCCCTTCTTCTGGTGCGTGGGGGAGGATCTGTTTGTGAGTTTGTTCCTACTGCTGGGCGGGTGATCATGTATATCGTCGTTGCGTCCCATGTAACAGCGTTGCACAGTACCTCTTGTTACCTCGTCGATATATTCACCCTTCGAAAGCCCTAAAAAACATGCGCATGTGCTGTACAAGTGAGAGCCTTGATTTTCTGAACCGGCAAAAGAGTGATCACAACATGAATGAATATGGTTTTTCGTGTGCACTTATACTTGGGTCCCATCGCAAATAGTAGTACAAAGGTACGAACCAAGAGCATCGCTGAAGTTGAGAACGAGATTAAGTAGGAATATTAACGGACAAGTCGGTCAAGCTCTTTGGGGACCCTCCACCCATGAGCGCCTGCGGCGCGTTTGAATCCTTCTACGGCCTCCCTCATGCTGTACGGCCTGGAGAGGTGTCAATACCAGTCACCACCGGGGGGGCGGGGGAAGCGGGGGCTGGGACTTACAGATCCCAGTTCTGAGCCAGCCGGGCGGGCTTTGGGTCTAGATTGGATATCGCCATCTTGATTTGGAGAAGAACGGCGGGGATGCTGTAACTCGGGAGCCAACCGTCGGCAGTGAGGAGGTCCATGCAGATCGACCCTCCTCCGGTGACGTGGCCACCACCTCCCTAGATTTACATACATCGATCAGCGTGCAGCCACGAAGAGGAACACAGAGCTGGAAACCTTACATGCATGAACGGCAAGAACCTTGGCTTTAGGATCCTAAAGAACGGCGGAGCATGTGGGAACGAGGGAGGGAATCTTATCTCGAACACCAGCGAATTAACCTTCCTCTGCGCCAAGTCCTTCGCAATTGGTAAATCCTTATCAAATGAGTGCAGCTCCACGATCCACTGGTACAGATTGTCTTCCATAAATTCCGGAGCCATGTACCACCCAAGCTCTCTCAAGCTCGTCGTGTACTCTTGCTCTTTGAGCATCGAGTTCAGCTCACGCTGGAGAGCCATCGTAGCCATGCTCGTTGAATCGACGGGCGCGGGCATCAGGTGCGCGATCGTCGCCTTCACCCAGTCGGGGTCGTGCTTCCAGTCGTTTGCAGGTCGTGCCACCGGTCGAGCAGGTACCTCCGTCTGATGGGCAGCTATACCGTTTGGCTGGGAACTCGTAGGTGCGGGGGTTGTGAACAGTGAAACGTCATCTTCGTCTGGATCCTCCTCCATGTACTCGTTCTCTCTGTCCCTCCGAAGTTTCTCAAGTTTGTACTCCGGCAGGGGAATGGAGATATTCTTGCCGCCTAAGGTTATATGGCGTAGGGGATCCATGGGCACCATCGGTATCGTTTCCTTGGAAGCCGGTGTCGCAGTCGTTGTGGTGCCGGGAACGTAGGCTGTCGTGTTGTTCCTGTTGCTCACAAGCAGATAACGACTGGACAGAACATAATTTAAACCGCCCGACGCTGTGATCTAAAAACCACATACCAGACGATCCACGTTGTGTCAGCGACGACGTAATAAGGGTTATTCGAAACAAATTTATCAGGGAGGTTGACGATTTCCGTAAGCGCTGCGCAAGACTGAGGATACAGTTGACTGTTTTTCCAGGTCGCGCCACCCTGCGCATAGCTGCCAAACGATGTATTCCCGTCTTTTGCGAAGTACACGCCTGAATTATAAGGGATCAGATATCGTTCATCCACGACCCTCGGCGGACGCTTACCGTGCCCATATGCACGACCGTGAGCGATGGTTTTATACCACAGGCCATGACGGATAATCTGGGGATATGTTAAACGTAATTCGGAGACGTTCGACTGGCAGTCTGCCTTACAGAATGCCAATTTCTAAGGGTAGAGCCGTGAAAAGCCTGCAGATGGTCAGCCCGAAGGGATGAATAACATCCACGCGACACCCACATATAAAGATGGGTATTTCATGGCATTGGCGCTAATTTGTTGTGCACTTTGAACAGCTTGCTTGAACTTCGTCTCCGCCTCCGGTGCACCGACGCTAAACCTAAATTGCCTGTAGTTGGAATCTACGGACGAGGTTAACAGAATCAGCGACACATCTCTTCCTGTGTGGAAACTTCCGTACCAACGCCTTGCACCAAGTCTGTGGGGTCGGTAAGTTCCTCCAAGTGCGCGGTGCACGAACCAACACACCTAATATACCGGTCAGTGGGGACCATCGTGAGAGATACTATGCTTACCAGCGAAGGACAATCCATGCGGCTGGGAGGATCTGTGGATCCATGCTCTTCAACTGGGGTTTGGTACCCCACGTGGTGACCGGTTTCTGCAGGTGTCTCTTCATCTCCGCGATCTGCAAATGCATTAGTACCGTGAATTCACACGAGTGGCGACGCGACCAACCGGTGGCAACGAGTCAATCAAGTCGGCGATTGCAGCTCGTTTCTGTTCGACCCCCGTGCGAAGGTGAGTAGACATTCCGGGCCGTGAACTGATCGCCCTTACCCCAGTAATATCGAGTGTGTCAAAGTCGCACAACCCATCTATTCCGGCCCCGAGTGTGCTGGTGGTAGTCCTTGGAGGCCTCACGCGCAAACCAAGGTTCACTGGCAGAGGAACCTCTAAAACACCCCCCGCCGCAGCCGAATATGCAAGGGAGACGAGGAGATCGACCGTAGGTAGATTGTGGCAGATCTCGTACTGTGCGAGAAGTTCAGTTTTTGGAGTAGAGAACCCCACTTTCCTACTTACTTCCAGAGAAGGGCCACGTCCCATGAGGTAGTATTGGTACGCACACAGGTGGTTGCCACACACGTAGGGCTTGATAACCTCGAAATTTGTATCGATCGTCTTGTGGCAGACGAGGCAGTATTTCGTGCAAAGCTAACCAAGATGTCAACTACCGCGTGCGCGTCAGTACAAGAGAAGGGTATACCATGAACCGACGGAGCAGGTACGTGTATGCCAGCCACGGGAGGTTGAGCGGGCCGACGGGTTTATTGACATCGAAGAGTGGATCCGACGGCAGGGCATACGATCTTCTCATCTCTATCTCAGCGGCATCTGCCTGCCGGCACTCGTGCTCACGAAGTCCGAAAAGCACATCCGGGTCTTTCTGTAGAGTTTCGACGGCTGCGAGAAGGGTCTCCGCGCCGGCCCATCCAAGTTGGTACTTTAGTCTCAGGCGTAAGACGGGTAAAAAGTGGTTCTGAAGCACGGATTCGAGGGATGTACTCAAACTGAACCTTTCGAGGTGACCAGGGTCCGTTTCCTCGGGCTCGGGAGTTGGGGTTCGCTCCTGCCGGATATCGTCTCCGAAATCATCGTCATCCGAATTAAGGATCTCTGGAGGTGGTTGGACTGGCTCCTCAGAGGTGGTGAGACCATGCTTCCGCACGAGCTCTGACGCGCCGTCCTTTGAAGGCTTGTACCTTTGGCAAAGGCCAACCTTGAAAGAGAGATCGACACCCGCATTCTTAGCCTCCCGTCGGTATTCTCCGTCAGAGTCCAGGATGGGGTATTCCCTGCCTAGTCCGGCGATGAGTAGGGTGAGGTGTTGGGTACGCGCGAGGAGACGCTTGTCCCAGGCAGAAAGAACCCGTAGAGGGATCCGCCTAGCCAGCTGAACGATGGGCAACGAGACGGATACTAGGAATCTATCTTCACCCATACGGATGAGTCCTGGACGGTAGTCATCCGCAATCATCTCAAGGAAGTCCCTACGCAAGAAGTTTAGTGGGGTTAGCATAGTAGCGACGGAGGTCTTACTTCTTCAGCTGTTCAATCTCGAAGCGGGTGGCTTGAGATATGCCGGTGTCGTACCCGTAGTCATAGTCACCATCGATTTCGTCTTCGTCGGACGCCTCTTCATCATCGTCGTCTGAGCTTCCGCCCTGGCTTTCGGCACGAACCAGATCAAGGATGAGCCTACGAACCGTCTCTTGGAGTGTGCGAGGCGGCCGGTCGGCGATACCCTCGATAACCGCAGGGACATGGTCGGGAAGTCCATCCGCCTCAAGGGCAAATGCGTAGAATTGGTGATTCTCTGGGTAATCCGAGGTGTCTGGACGCAAGTCAGTGATGGTGAGTGGGTGGACACGATCTCGCTTACCGGAGGCGAGGAGATTGACCGTGACAAGATGTTGATCCGCCTTCATGATTGCAACCTCGACCGAGCCTTCTTCGTCACCAGAGCGCAGCTCTGCAGGGACGCATGGGTCAACGTATCCAACGAGACTACACAACTCTACGCACTGTTTACTCGGTGGCCATGGAGTGATAATTTAGTCGCCTTCAACTCCTCTAGATCGGCCATGAACCTTCGGCGCCCCCTTAGGGGTTTTGTGGCGGTCGGTGGCATTTGAGTCTGGGACGTGGTTTGTGGTTCTGGTTGAAGGATAGCAGGATTGACGTCCACAGCCTCAGGTAGTATTGTGGCTTGATAGCTCTCTAGGGGGGGATCACCGCCCCTCGATTTCTTTGAGACTCTCCCGTGTGAGGTGAGCTCTGCGGCTGAGGATGTTCTCTTAGTAGGAGCGCTGGTGGCCGCAGACATGAGTAGGAACGGAAGGGTACAGGCGCGGAAGATTACCTGGAGGCCCAAACGTGGCTCAGATCCAACTATCCGTGCAGCCACACACACCAGGATCGAATGTGGCAGAGTCACAAATACTCCAGGGCGATCCGTCTTCCCACGATTGGGCGGTCACGGAGTCAAAGGAGTTAGATACAAGGGGCATACGGTAACGTCGGAGGAAACACTAGTTCTACAGAAACCCAGGGGAACGAAAGGAATAATTTTAACAACTGCCAAACTCCCGTCTGAGAGCTAAGGTCCAAGCCCAAACAAAGTACAGCACACCTGCAGGGAACGCGCACTTCCAGGCAACGGCGTTCCAATCCCACTTCCTCCCACCCCAACGGCGTAGGCTCAGCCGATCCGGGTCTTCCTTCCCACCGATGATGTTGCTGGTTACCCACAGCTGGACAGCTCGAGAACAACACGTCGTTGTTGCAATCACGGCCCAACATATCGCGGGCCGCTTTCTTGCGTCAAGAACGGACAGAGTGATCTGTGTGGCAGGCCAGCATATTGCCTGCAAAGCTAAGAGTCGGATCAGGGTGGGGAGTGGAGTGTAGTAGACACGCCATCTTCGCAGCAGGCCAGTAGTTAGCGCCAAGCACTGGTAACCTGTCAGGATCGCCTATTGACGGCGTTAGTGAAAGAATAGGCACGGGAGAATGCACCGATGACATACCCATAAGATTGAAACGATAAAGTCAATTTTGTGACCAGCTCGTTGTGGAGAAGATACGGCACAGAAAATATTGTACAGTGTTCCAAAGAAGGCCGGAACAATCGACAGCCAGCGCGAAAAAGAAAAAAGGAGCGGGGTGAGGCGCTGTTGCATCGTCGTTGGAGGGATCAGTGGCCCAGAGGAGGGGATGATACGGGCTGTTGGGAGCTGCCGCAACTGTGGCCGGATGGTTGGTATCGCGACATAGAGTCAATGCAGACACGTACAGGCTGATCTTCGCTCTCCGTCTCCGTCTCTCCTGCGCCCAGGAACCCAGGAGCCGTCGTGATTGTCTTTGGTTCGCAAATTTTGGTGACCGTGAACCTCGACCGTAGGCATGTGCTGCTGGAGGTGCGCGAATAGACGACTGTGCCCTCGTCGTCATCGTCGTCCTCGTCAGAGACATATTGAGAGCCACGGTGATGAGGCATCAGCACCACGAGTGTGCTGGGTGACCAAACGAGAGCCGGGTGAACGCAGGATGGCGGGATGGAGAGAAGCAGGTTTTAAAAGCCGGGGGCGATTTGAGGTGATAACCAGTGGGAGTCGATGAGGCTAAGCGAACCGCGGGCAACCCCAGCCGTCTTAAAGTACACACCCCGCCCTTGCAAATCTGACACAAACTATGACGAGAATCTTGGGTAATTTCACCTGCTAGGGCACGCCGAGTGGTTGTCTTGGGGTGCGCGTGTCTGGTGCTATTACAGCATGCCCTGGATCGGCACTAGCTACTCTCCATCTGCGACGACAATGGTGACGCTATCCGACTCAACCCAGTCCACCCGCCAATCTCAGTCTCAGCAACCGACGTCATCACTTCTGAACCGTCGCATACGCTCTGTAATCTCCGACATCAATCCCACGAATACGGAGAGGGTCGCCGCCGAACTCCTCTCTTGGATCGGTTCTGACCAGGAACCCGACCCGTCTTTGGTGGAATTCGTGGCGGACACGGTACTTGAGGATGTCACCGAGCGGTTGAACAGGCACCCGGCAGATCTCGCCCGCCTTTCGTACAGATTGACCGTGGCGCTCCCTGCCTACTACGGAATCCTACAAACCCGACTCCAGTCCCAGTTTCTGGAGAGCACTCAATTCCTCGCCAACCATAGGACAGCGGAACAAGGGAGCTGGCCGGAGCTCGTTGCATTGGTCGAATTCGTCGGGGAGCTATGCGCGGTCAAGGTCGTTTCCACGATAGACCTGCTCGACATCTACCTTCACCACTTGTCCAAGCGGTCAAATAGGTCTGAGCTCGAACTGGAAGCTGCCTGCGTGCTGCTGAAGTCAGCTGGGCCCCGTTTGTGGAACAACCCTCACACAATCGAGGTCTTCACCAGAGAGATGCAAACACTCCAGGACATCCACGACCAAGACAATGTCTCACCGTTATTGTCGAAGAAACTAGCGGTCAGCAGTCCTAAAGTCATTCCATCTCACAGAGACTGAATTCTCGTGCTTCCCCTAGGACGTTCTCTTCCTCCACTCGGAAGGGTGGGTAGACGACTCGGACTTCAGCCTTCCCACTTCTCCAACATTGAACGAAGGGCCTGGGGACACACCATTCGTCAATCCCGACATCCCACCTCCAGACAAGTGCAACGCCTTACCGAAGCATCCGGACTTTTACCTGGTTTCCGGTGACATCGTCTTCGTGTGTCGAACTCTACTCTTCCGCGTCCACTCCGACCACCTCTGTCGTAGTTCCGTGGTGTTTACAGATATGATTGAGAAATCCAAGCTGAGGAACACGCACAAGACCGATGGGTGCCGATGCATCCATGTATACGAAGAACCGGAAGATTTCTCGATTCTTCTCCAGGTTCTTTACAACCCAGGGTGGGCTATCTTAGTACAAGTGGAGCGCATCTAATCATGACTTATCCAATGTTGGTATCTCCAGGTTCCCCGCCAGGCATCAGACGCCTGAGTTCACTACATTCTCTTCCATCCTCCGCATGACAACCTCCTACAAGATCGAGAACCTCCGTGAACAAATTCTCGAAGATCTTCGTGGCGCCTACCCTAGAACCTTCGAGGCTTACGAAGAATCAGAAATGCTAGGGGAGAAAGTTTTCGGAAACCCGAAACCACATCCAAACGCTGTTCTCAAGCTGTTCGAAAACTGCAACGTCGCCTTCGCTCTCCCATTTGCCTACTACCGAGCTTGTTCGACCGGTACTCTGGCGTTGACTTCCGTGGAACTCTCGCTACGCCTTCCACCGAGGGTCCTCGCCGCTGCAGTGGTCGGTCAATCTCGGCTGAAGGCCAGGGAATTACAAGTTGTCCGGCAATTACTCTTCGACCGTCCAGCCAAGAAGTTCTCATGCAGCGGCTGGCTTTGTCCAGGTACGCACGAAACAAACCACAGGCGATCAGGCCAGACGAGTCCCTACGAGAGGTTGTTCAACTCCATTTCCTCTCAATCGAGCGAAGTGGATATGGCCGTATCGATCTTGGAGACCAAGGTCCTCGCGGATAACGCGTTTTGCGCCAAGTGTTTGGAGAGGTTTAACGCGTGTTTGAGGGGTGCCAGAGAAGAAATTTGGACTAGCCTACCTCGAATGTTCGGCTTGAACCCGTGGTCAAACTTGAGTTGAGAAGTGGATTGTATGCACCAAATTTTTCATATCGCTGTATTTTTATTGTTTTCGGGCTACACCAGAAGAAAAAAATACTTTCCAATGGCCCGATAACAATTGCAAGACATCCGCAATGCCCTCGAGAGTAAAACGATGGAAGTGTGGCAGATAGTATAACGACAGCCATCCTGCAGGGTAGGCAAACCAGTTGGAGATATGAGGTGCCGATAAACGCACCTAACAGCGAGTGGGCCCATGAACAGAACAATTATCGAGGGCTGTTTGCTTTTGCGAGTGACTTACGCTCAACACTGAGGACGGAGAACCTGAGCGTCCCGACCCCCGGATTCACTGGAGGGTTGTGGGTGAAAAAATTCCGGTGGAGTTTCTCAACATCGTCTCCCAGAGGGACGAATAGGATGTTCGTCACGATGTCTACCCGCCTCCTCATACGAACACACATGCGGAATCGTCCCGAATCTGCCAGCAGAGTCACGATACATGTCCGCCTCGTTGCTTCTACGGTTGGTCCCCGGCCAGCTGGTCTCGACGATGACCACGCCGGTCAAGTTCGATAGGATCGGATCGTCCTCCGAACGAGCGATCTCCTTGGGCTGGATATACTCGAGCTGCGCGCTGGGGTCGGCTGGGGTTTGTGAGACGAGAGCAAACATTCGCATTGGATTCGAGCTGAACAAGCGGCCGCGGGGAAACCATATTCCTCCAGTTGTTCTTCACTTCCACGGGCGCCTCAATTCCATGGGCAGGTTTCCCTAGTGGCGGCCTCCAGTAGAGTTGCTCCTCATTAAGTGCTGATATTCCTTTTCCGCCCGTAATGTCTGGCTAAAGGGGGGACGCATGATCGACACCGTCTCCTACTGGCCATGCAACAGTGAATTCGAGTTTCTTGTGCCGTCTCTTGTTTGACAGACAGGGAATTCGTGTCGCCCGTCAAAAGCTTTGTGGCAAGCTTTGGCGCAGTTCGTGAGGAACTCGGCCAAGCTGGGATAAGATGCCGATTTGCCTGGTCCTGCAGGCTGTGGGGTGAAGGTCCTGAATCGCGCGATAACGTCGTCGGGAGCGGCCTGGGGGGGTTGCCCATCCACAATGCAGTCGTACTGGTCCAACGGGAGAAACTTCCCGGCAGTTTCAATACCAGGTTTCGAGGTTTTCGGAGAGAGCATACGAGCAAGTTCGTCGGAGGGGAAACTGAATGTCTGGTCCGCGATCTCCTCCAACATCGTAGCCCTCAGGTCCCGCTAGAGCTAACTGGAGCCAGACGATATGAGAGGATCCGAGATGGTGAGTGTCAGGCGGGAAGAGGATTCGTGAGGGGTAGAATGGACATGGTGGGCGACGAGAAGTGTTATCGGTATCATGAGTCCGGACTTTCTCATCCCGTTCAAAGTTTGTCAAACCCACAAGAAGCGTGGGAATACAGTCTTCTGGAATACCTGACAAACCAAGGACGCCTGGGGGCCTTCCTCAACCTTTGAAGCTATCCGAGTCCATGCTATAGGGAGGCGCATGAGAGTAGCGTGTCGACGATTACTGATAGGCGTGAGAAGTGGACTTGATTCAACGATTACTGCATCCTGGTGGCATAGGCCCTCCCACTATATGAGGAATAGAAGTACTGGCTGCATTATTATGTATACTGTTAGGAACGAGCGGGGAAAAACAGTGTCCTCGTGAAGATACCAAAAACAAACGGAACGGCCCTCTATGGTGACATTGCCTGTGCCATCGCGGAGAACGCTTGTTTCCTCTCAGGGTAGTTCTGTAGTCGATAGTCAGTTAACTGCAGGATCATCGACGTCAAATGGCTTACCTCAAGGAAGGTCTTCTGAGCAACCGACGCGTACATGTACGTCAGGGTGTTGGCAAGCTCAGGTTCGCTCCTCGCCAGCTCCATCTGTCGCTTGAAAAGGTCTACCGCCGTGTCGACCTTACTCTGCTGCAGGCAGAGCTGGGCAAGGGTGGCGACAGCAGCTTCGCACTCTGGGTCGATCTCCAACGCCTCTTGGCAACAACTTTCGGCAGCTCCGACATCTTGTTTCCATTGGTAGAGAGCGAGGCCCTTATTCACCATAGGGAGAACATTCTGTCGAATTCTAAGGGGCGTCAGACACAATACACGTGAACCACTTGCTCGTAACTAACTTTGTCTTCTCGAGTTCGATAGCACGGTCGAATTTGTCGATGGCGTCCTGGAAACGACCTTGGTCGAGGAGCAATTCACCGCTGCAAATGACCGTCGGTAAAGGGGATCGGAGTGTGGGAGAAGCACATACTAGTAGTTTGGTGGTTCGCTCCGCTCAGGGAACGCCTTTAGAGTCTTCCTGAAGGTAGCCATACTGCTTGCAACCTGGCCCTCCTTGTATTGTGCAACGGCGAGCTGGATGTGACTGAACACAAACTGATCGTCTAAGAGAGTGGATTTGTTGTAGTTCGCAGCCGCTTGCTTGAAGTCGTTCATGATAAAGTGCACTAATTTGAGTGTGAGTGAATGGCGTCAGACGAGACGGAATTCCACTGACCCTGCCCACGGTGGTAGTAGATATCGGGGTCATTCGGGTTGTGCTTGATAGCCTCCTCAAACGCCTCGAACGTCTTGTCGGGGTTACCCTGTTCCATGTACACGCTCGCTATCTTGACCCATGACTGAGTGAATGAGGGAATAAGCTCAATGGACGCTAGCAGGTCTTCCTCTGCACCCTTCACATCATTGACCAAGAACCTGTGGGAGGGGAAGGTTAGGGGGGCGCTGAAAAAAAAAAACAGGAAAATGCTGACTTGAAGGTTCCACGGAGGTTGAGCGCTTCCGCTTTTAGGGTATCGTTCGAGAGCCCCTCTTCGAGGGCACCGATAACAAAGGACCAGGAATGAGTATAATCGGCGGCCTGGAGTGCGTGCAATGCGTTGATCAATGCATTATCTGCGAACGATGGGTCTTCTGGTAGTGGGGGCAGAGGGCGAACGCGGAACGCAGAAAAGTACGCAGAGATGAAGGTATAGGCGGGGAGGTGTGGTTCACGGGTCTATGGAGTCGGTTAATGCGTGGCGGGTGGAAGGAATGAAGGATGCGAACCTTGATGATTTCTGCGGCTCTCGTCGAAGAGAGTTTCTTCAACACTCGTTCCACCGCCTGGGCAGCCTTCTCATTCTGGAATCCGTCCAGGATCGTGGCAGCGGTGTAGTCTATGTTCGCGAAAGAAAGTCAGACGAGATAGCGCAGGAAAGGTGTTAACCGACCTCTCAGCGCCTCTTCGAGCCGGTCGAGGGCTTCCAGAGCGTTCGCCCGTCGGTTGATGGCCTTCACGTAGTCCTTGTTCAAAGAAATCGCCTTGTCACAGTCTTCGATGATGAGTTCGAATTTGGGGGGTTTCATGTTCATGTAACCTCCAATTACTGTCAGCACCCCACCGGACGCCGAATTGCTGGTACACTCACAAGCTCCACGGTTACTGTAATACACGGGCTCTTCTGTGGGCGAAACGTTGATGGCACGCGTGTAGTATTCTGCAGCCAGCTCAAAGCTCTCCTTTTGGTAATAATCATTGCCCTTTTTCTTCAGGGCGGCGGCAAGCTTTGTTCGTTCCTATGACCCTGTTAAGGGCCGGTGCAACGTGCCATCAATCACGAAACGCGCACCTCTGTTGGCGTGCCCTCGAGTTGTTCTTTTGTCAGAATACCAAAGTCTAGAGAAGGGTGGGTAGGAGGTTAACTTCCGTCGGGACCGGGAGCGTGGTGTACGAATGGCGAAGACCTACTGGGTTGGTCTTCGACCGGAATCTCCTCAATGATAGGTCCAGACTCGACATCACGATGCTTGGGCTTTCCGGACTTCTTCCTCTTGTCCCTCCTGTCCCCGGATGCTTTTGGTGATGAAGCGGAGGCGTAAAGCGCGGCCCCACCCGCCGCAACGGCGAGAGCAGTGCCGATGAGGATGGCACGCTTGTTCTCGGTAACGAACGACTGGACGCGGTCGACGAAGCCTTGGGCTGGCGAGTCTGGGTTGGACATGGCGGAGAAGGACGGCCGTAAAGAGGCACAAGGTCGGGATGAAGGGGGTCTGAAGCCGCTCTCACGCGCCTTGACGTATTTTGCTGGCAGGCGATCACGTGTTCGGCAAGATGTAATTTACTCGGAGCAGTACTCGACCACCCGGCATGCCTAACTGGGCCGGTGGTCATCCGAATATCCTCTGGCAATACCGCTACGCCCCTGCTCCAACGCGGATGGCATGTCTTGGCCCACTCTGGTCTCCAACCCGCGATACGTTCTATTTTGGAGGAATTGTGCTGAGAAGATCTGTCAAGATGGGGGATGGTTCGGCTCTGGCATCAACACGCACCCGCCGCGCTGTCTCGTAAAATAGAGACAGTGCCTTCGTTGTTGCGGAGAATAACTGCAGAAGACCCCTCATCGTCGACGGGTGACGCCACGCCCCCAAAGCGTTTTGCTTTCCGGTATTGCCCGGTCACCAGAGAGAACTCGGGCCGTTGCCCGTCTTCGTCGCTATCAACGTCCTCAACTGTAGCGTGGGGGGCGTCGGGATGAGTTTGTCTCCAAGGCGTCACCACTCACCTGAACCCAGCTCTCTCTTCAACAGACGACCAAAGTCTAGGATATATTCTCCTGTCCAGGACCTGTCAGCGCTGATGGCAATCTCGAGCTCGAACGGGGTTATTATTGGTTTGAAGAACTCCTGCATGACAGGTTAAAGGTCGGATCTGTGACAGGGGTATCGACAAACCTTCGAGTCGATCAAACTATTCTCAGGGCAAGCAATGAGGACGAAGCACTCTATCTCGAGGAAGTTGGCGAGTTTTGATGGATTGAGTTTCCCCACACTGATGGTATAGCTCTTTTTCTGGGCCCGAGCCAACAGTTTCCGTATCCGCGAAATCAACGGAAGGTAAGAGGCTGGAGGTCGAACAGATCAGAAATGTGATGTGAGGAACAACAGGGAGTCGACGGACCGACCCCCAACGTTCCAACCAGAATCCCAAAGACGTCTGCGTCCCTGGCTTTCTGCACGACCGCATAACGCCTCATGAGGAGTTTGTTCGTGACATGCGACTCTACCCTCGCTTGTCGGATGACAGGATCATAAGCATGAACCTGTGGGTCCGTGACTCAGTTACCCAAACCACAGTGAGAGGAGAACCACGGAGAACCTCTGATGTCCCATGGGTGATGAGGAGATTTGTTAGGGATAAGCTCTCGGAACCAACATACAGAATAATGTCTTCTGTAGCTCTATCGGTTGCCCCAAATCTCTGATTCTCCGCCAAGCTACGTACTGGCTGCCCCAGAGGTTCGGATTTGAGGGGGATGTCGCGACAATCCACTGGACGACCCAGGGTCCTATACAGCCGCTCGGCGATCTCAGCTGCCTGATGTGAATACACGACGTCGCACTGCAAAACCAAACGCTTCGCGGAAGATGCCCGAGGTGAATCGCGTATTGAATTTGCGAGTTCCTTGACGCAATTCGTTACGCCTATCGGTTTGTGGCCAAACACGTAGATCACGGGGATCTGTGAGGTCCTTGTAGATATGGGTAAGATCTGGTCAATCGTCAGAGGAGATGAACGCACTGGCTCAGGCATGCATGTCCATAGTGGATGACAAGGTCAGCATTGACATGCTGCGAAGCAACCTCATCTACGCAACAGCTGGGGTTCTGTGAAACGGATTAATCCCAAGTGAGTGATCAGGCTCACCTTCCGTAAGAAGTATCGGCGAGAGTATACAGGAGAATCTCTTCTCCAAGCTTGGACCTCAAAGCTTTGAATATGGGCACTGAGTCCCTTAGCAGTTCATCTGGGAACTGGAGTGCGATCTGGTATAACACTCGTCAGATACTCTTGGGTCTGCAGAGGGGTTGGGCGAACCGATTTGTAATTCCCCTTGATGATTTCGTCCACTGTCCGCTCGATATCGTAGTATTCGGCGAATTCATTCGCAGGGAGGTTTGAAGCGGAGAGGTCAGGTGTGGCCTCGATTTTTTGAGAGATTACGGCCTCCCCGGAGTCCGCGAAGGATGTCGTCAGTTCCGTCATCCCGAATAGCCTGTTCGGCAACCCCCGTCCAGCAACACTCAACCGAAGGAGGTTCCGACCAAAAGTTGAATTCGTTGTTACTTTCCCCCGGAGTACTATTACATCGTGGACCCTAGTGTGTCTCCTTACAATAGGCCCTTTCAAAATGCGTGTAGTGTGCGATAGGTCGCCAACGAGCTCACAAAAAAACGCCCACCGGTCCGACCGAGTGTGGGAATTCCGGGCGCGATCAAATTTGGCACGGGTTGCCGGTCTCCGGTTCATCCTTCATTTCCGCCCTGGTGGCCTCTTAGGCCAGGTGGATCGACGGCAGTGTGTTCGGTATTCGTTAAGACTGTGAGTACATAAACGGGACCAAATTTGGTCACCACTTTTTTCGGTTCTCACCCTTTGTTCTTTCTGCAGACGCCACCACGCGTCGCCATGGTCCACCTCACTTCACAACCGACTCCTTCCGCCACAGAACTCGCCCGCACGATGTCAGATAAAGACAGAGAAGGTAGTGGTCTCCTCCCCAAGATGGTGCCCGGTATTGAAAAGTCGTTATGGATAGATCTTGCATACACGCTCCTCCAATCACTTCCAAGATCCCGCCTCGCTGGGCTTCGCGACAGAATCAACCCTTTGCTCGAGTTCGACATCCTCGGGGTACGTTTCTTCACGTCAGTAGAGACTTTCTTAAGTCGCTGACTTGACCGCAGCTTCTACCCGACGAGATTGCGCTTCATGTTCTTTCATGCTTACCATGGCAATCACTCCTGTGTTCCTCTGCCGTCAACCGTCGGTGGCGCACTCTTGCCGAGGACCCTTCGCTGTGGAAATTTTTGTGTCGAGCTCGCGGTGTCGAATGGAAACAACCCTTCCGACCGTTCGACCTCACCACTCACCTTTCATCGATGGCATTGGAATCGCCCTCGGACACCGACGACGAAGGCATGGGTGACGAAATATATACCTCTTCATCTGAACCGGGCTTTGAATTTCGAAACTCCACTACCGCGTCCCCCACTGACTCTAACTACCGCTCACTGGTAAAACACACCCCCACTCTGAGGCAGACTACCGCTGGAATTAACCGCCATTCCGCCCCTTCTTCCTTTCCGACGTCATCTGGCTTTTTGCCAAACTACAAGCTTTTACACCAAACCCACACTCGACTCTACCTCCGGTTCTTGTATTCTTCATACCGTCTCTCGACCCTTCAGGCTAGACCCGGTGGACGACCCAATGAACAAGGCACCCCAAATCTTCACACAAGCACCATATACTGCCTCCAGTTGTACACGAACCCTCAGACCGGCGTTCAAACGCTATTCACCGGTTCAAAGGACAAGTCTATCCGCGAATGGGATCTTCAGACGTCTCAATTTATCAGGGTCGTTCATAACATCCACCGGGGCAGTGTCCTGAGTCTCGCTGCTCACGAGGGGTTGCTGTGTAGCGCTGGAAGCGATTCTAGGGTTTGCCTTTGGGACTTGGCTGGGAATGTGCCATTGTCCGTTATTCATGACCACACGGATAGTGTCCTCGCGGTTAGGTTCGACGATAAGCGCCTTGTCTCGTGTTCTAAAGGTGCGCTAACACGCTCAGAAATTGTGACATCGGTTCTGACGGTTGCTCAAAAGATGAAACAGTCCGCACTTATCTCTTCCCAGATGTGGCGCCTCACCTCATACTCGAGGGCCACAGGGCCGCAGTGAATGCGGTTGCTCTGGCGGGGGACCTCTTAGCATCTGCCTCCGGTGACAGGTCCATCCGAATCTGGAATGCAGAAACTGGAGGTTTGCTCCGGGTGTTTGAGAACCACCACAGCAGGGGGTACGTGTTTCGCGAACCCAGCTGGCATTCCGAATTAATGAATGTATTCTAGCATCGCGTCGATCGATTTTTGTCCTCCATACATTCTCTCTGGCTCATCCGACAACCATATCCGATTAATTGACATCAGTACCGGCAAAGGCTGGTCTACCAGCGAGGAATTAGATGCCATATCTTCTCCCCACGGGCTGTCCACCCCAGAAGCCGATCTGGAGCTCGTGACGTGCGTCGACGAAGAGTATTTGTCCCCTTCGGTCTCAGGCGTATGTAACACCTGCGGCCACGGGGTCGTTTTGGGTACTAGTGCTCACGGTACTATACCCGGTCAAGCCGGGGTACTTCGCCTCAAGCGTTACTCCAATGCCCATACTGGACTCGTGAGGAGTGTGTGCATGAACGAAGAATGGGTGGTCAGTGGTAGCTACGACTCCATCGTGAAAATATGGAACAGGAAGACAGGAGCGTTCATTGGCGATCTTACGGGTGGCCACACGGGGCGCGTTTTCGGCATCGGGTTTGATTGTACCAAGGTTGTCTCCGTGGGGGAGGATCAGGTTCGTGTCCGTCTTCACCCTACAGGCGCTTGTGATACTCACGAGCTCGTCTAGCGAATTTGCCTCTGGGATTTTGCGTATGGCATCGACAGCTCATTCATCAAATTGTGATACGCACAACTTGCATGGAAGAAATTCCAATCGGACTCCCTGTATTTTATGTTCCTTTGGCTCGGCACCCGATGTGGAACATCGCCGTTGACTGCCTTTATTACCCAACCACAACTACTGTAATCACAACATGCACACCTTAATTCACTTGACGAACGTTTCTGAAAACACACCTGAGCTCAAACCCGAGACGTCAGCTGTCAGGGATAACTTGCACACATGGCACATGTCACTCGTCGCCCAATCAACGCTCGGCATCGATTACATAAGAACGGCCAAGAAGTTTCGGCCCGGGACCCCCCCGAAACCAGATCGGACAGCCTCCACGACTTCACAATGCATTGCCGTGAACCTCTACCATATGAGCGTTATTTGGTAGTAAGATTCCAAGCATTAATGGGGTAGTGGTAACCTGGATCGTTGCCACGAATAAGCGCCCGTCGATCCGCCGGGGGTTCGATTCCCTCTTAATGCAACCCTTTTTGATCCTTTTCCTTCCATGTCTCGTTAAACGGACGACTCAGGTGCCGGGTGTACACGAGGAGAATGCGAATAACTCGAAATGCGAGGGTTGTGGCGACGCGACGACAGGCTCATGGTGGTGATCGGGAAAAGAGAAGCGGGTGAAGCACTTCGAGGCAAATGAACTGAGACCAAGCCTTCAGACCAACACCTTATTCCTTGGGTAAGCTTGAGTACATCGGAACATATGTTCACCACGTTGACTCAGGTACATGGGATGTGGTTGGGGAGCGCTCTCGCATGAATGCATTATACAGCCAGGCTCTAATGCCATACTCTATTCGTAAGACTACACAACGTGGTGGTGATAGAACAGGTAGCCCCACCCTGGTAGCCCCGGGCCCATAGGGCAATGATGGTCGCATACCGAGATTGGGGGGGATCACGAATTTGTCTTCTTATCCCATCTTCAGGCGATCATGTCAGTCCCATCTCCGAGAGAACTTCAAAGGCGAAACTCACAAGTCCATGAACAGTTTCCAGAGGACGGAGAACATGATTCCCTGACATCCATTCGCAATGATCCTCGTCTTCAATCCACGACCGAACAGTCCCAACCGTCCATCCGCAGCCACGACAGCTTTGGCAGCGGCAAGGTATCCAATGTTGCGTTCGTGAACTTGGCGGTACGTCTTGACGACGCGCAAGGAGTTTGATACGGTATCGGAGATCATGGTAGCGCAGAACCCAATGAATGCCTGCCGAGATATCTCCAGCCCTTTAGAATCCTGTTTCGGAAGCACCTCTTGGAGATAGTTGTACGTCGCGAACCACTGACAACAATAATATTAGCCCTGGGGAGTAGGCTCGGAATAGTTTCACTTACGGGGTAATTCCCAACGAAGGTGGCAGCAGCAGTCGCCAGAGCTCCCCACCACAAACTGGTGATTCCATACACTCTGATCTGTAGGCGCCACAATGTCACCCTCGACGCTGGGGTCTCAAAGGAGCGACATACCCTGTTCCTTAGTAGCTTTAACCCGGGCTTTCCCTCCGTCTGGAGCGTAGTTTTGAGGGTATCGATGGGGGTCAAGATGGTTCTAAATGCAGCGGCGCAAAGCGAAACAAAAATTGTCTTGATCGGGGACCAGAGCTTCTTCATGAACGGATTCGAGTCCAGGAGGGCGAGTATACCCGCGTTCGCCGCGGTATCACCGAAACGGGCCACGGGCCCTTGAACCAAGGCGGCGGAAAGACCTTGGTAGTACCGAGAGTAACCTCCGTCGGCGTACAAGGTCTTGATGGCTTCTGTGGTTGTTGTGCCGTAGCGGTACTGGTAGTTCATTGTCGTACGTAGGGGCTGAAAAGCGGGTAACGCGTGTAAGGTTGAATGTGAGTGTATGCAGGTGGGCACTGACCATCAAGGTCAAGACTTGTAACACCATCGCTGGAGATATGACCTCGGAGATAAGCCACCTTCAACCGACGGACAAAGTGCTCATACCGGCAGCACCACTCAACCCGCCACCGAGTGCCTTTTTCAAAGCCTTCTTGAAGTCAAACTATGAGTCGGGTAAGCGGTGGCGATCCGCTGAGCAGGAGATAACTCAAACCACCACGACACGCACCTCGATGTTGCCATTCTCAAGGAATCCCTTGATCATTCCCGCGAGCAGGATCCCTCCGAAAGTGGCAAAGACAAGATACCAGATGATCCTCCAGTGATCTACCTTCTTCGCAGCAATTACAGCATCCTCGGGCTCATCCGCCGGGATGGCTGTTTCAGGATCGGGGTTGGCGTCGACATGTACGCTCCCAGTGCGCGATCCCAAGAGGGGTTCCCTCTCCCCAACCGAGTTTGGGGGCCCCGTACTCGAAGCTGTTGTCGACATCAAGAGGTTCAGGTTGAAGTTCAGGTCGAAGGGCACGCTTACTCAGTGTCCGACTTCCCGTGGCCGCAGCGCCTCATCAAATCCCCGATCACGAAATTCGATCAATAAATTGCTGACCCGGCAGAGCGGAAGAGGGTATGGGTCAAGAGATAAGTAAAGTACGACGAATCCAACTACTGGTCAGAAGGGAAGAGGAAAGGTGGAAGTGGTCCAAAGATGCGATATGCGGTGGTGATTAAACCGGATAATAATAAGAATACTTCAAGAGAACTTCCATCTATTGTTGCAGACGGTGCAGGTAACGAACGTCTGTCGTTGCAAGTCAGCAACAGGAATCACTGTGACCGAGGGTCGAGCGGAACTTACCGTCATAGGCTCATCAGCACTGCGAGTTTGGGCCTGGCGATAACGACATTTCCTCTTCACGGGATATCAGTAAATGCGGTCTTGAGGATCAGATCATCAACAGACTAACCTGCTTGCAGCGACCGCACTGGAAGGCATCCGTTTCCGCCTGTTGCTCTGCGGCACCCAGAGATTTGAACAGGTTTTCCTCGACGATCTTCCGGTTTGCGGCTTGTCGCTCTCCGGAGGCCATTTCCTAATGGTGGAGATCAGCTGCGCGCCTTTGCAGGGCACCGTGTTCGTACCTCGCTGGCCATCGTAGCGAATTTGGCGGCGGGGATGTCCCCTGATACAACACTTTCGCGCAGACTGGGGTTGTTCTTGTCCTTCAAGTTGACGAACAATGAACGGATCTTTGCCTTGTATCCACTACTGTTGATCCCAAGCTCCTCCGCCACAGCCTTTTCGATGGCGACAGCCCTTTGGGCGATCAAGTCGTTGGCTATCAGGTGAGGAGAGTTAGGCAAAGAGGGTGATGGAATATTAGTGGACGTACGGGCTCCGGATTCCAGTGCAAGAGCATCGTAGAGGAGCTCAATACACCTATCACGAGTTTTGTCCCCTGTCCAGTTGGGGCTCACCCCGTCACCCTTGGCGGTCCTTGTCTCGACTTTTGGAGTTGCAGGGGAAGAGACGGAAGGTGGGACGGAGGTGATCTTGGACGGTGTGGTCGTCGAAATAGTCGGTTTCTTCAGCGCTAGAAAGGACCGTCAGGGGTTGCCGGAACACGGCAACGGCAAGGCACGCACCTGGCTTAGACGTGGAAGGCGAGTGGTGTTCAGATGCGCCGCTGGTAGTCCGTTTGGCCTTTTCGACATCGTTCTTCCACTTTTTTACAATATCCTTCGCTGCCTCGGACACACGCTTGTCCGCATGCGATCGCAGCTTTCCGACGGCGAGACCAGCCTTACTTTCCTGTGGTCAGATATCACGCGGTTAGTTGGGGGTGGCGTTGAGACGACGGAGATAGATGGCTCACCCTAAGAACGGCTTCGTTTATGTTTTGTTGCTTCTTCAGGGAACTCAAAACTTCCACCACGACCTAGATAAGAAAAATACGATGGGTTAGCCTGTAGATTTAAGCTCGAGCGGGATTATCTTACCTCTGCGACCTGGGCGCTTTGGAGAGACTTGACGAGCTTCTTAAGTTCAGCGACTTGGGACATCGTTTACTACGGGACGACAAAGCCACTATCTCGAGTGCGGAAAATGCGGAAAATCCAGGGGAAAATAATACGCTCTCTCTCAATCTCTCCCTTCGCTGAGCCCTCTCCGGTGGTCGTGAGTGAGCAATGTGCGTTGTGACGTGACCGGTCACACCCTTCCCCTCAACGTGAATGTCACTTCCTCCACTCAACCCTCTCCTCAAGGCTTCTGGCAAACGTACGAGGGACATATTCGCTTCATGCCCAGACGACAACATCAAGGATGATGAACGAAGGTTCGGGATCTCGAGGTTGCAGCGCGCAGACCGACTAAATCCTGGAAACAGCACCAGAATCCGTCTGTCTGTCAAGATAACTGACGAGTACAATGACTACAAGCAGCTCCCCCCCGCTCTTTTATCGCAACAGGGCTCAGTAGGGCCCGCTCGGCCGAAAGACGCGCAAAGGAAGATGATAACAGCTGGACGTGCGTCTTTGTTCACCTCCCGTCCACGCAGAGTACTCACACGGAATGTCTGCTCAGCCACCTCAGAGACCTCTATGATGATTGCAAAAATCGACAATACACCCGTCCAACAACCCTCCACGTTCACCGCCTCCTCTACCCTTTCAAAAGCGCTTGCTCTCCACAAGACCACACGGACAATAAAGCCAACATATCACCCACAATGGAAACTCGTTCGAGTCATCTCTGGTCACCTCGGTTGGGTACGCAGCGTGGCGGTGGAACCAGGGAACAACTGGTTTGCGACCGGCGCGGGGGATCGTGTTATTAAGATTTGGGATCTGGCTTCGGGGGAGCTGAAGCTGTCACTGACGGGTCATATATCGACTGTCAGAGGTCTCGCCGTTTCACCACGGCATCCGTATCTCTTCTCCTGCGGAGAGGACAAGGTGAGTACCACGAGACGAACACCCTCCCCGCTCGTTCCTAACAAATGCTATCGTAGATGGTCAAATGCTGGGATTTGGAAGCCAACAAGGTCATCCGTCATTACCATGGACACCTCTCCGGGGTTTACGCTCTCAGCCTCCACCCAACACTCGATGTTCTCGTTACCTCTGGGCGAGACGCGTCCGCTCGTGTTTGGGACATGCGGACAAAAGCCCAAATCCACGTCCTGTCGGGACATACTGCCACTATTGCGGATGTCAAATGCCAAGACTCGGACCCACAAGTTATTACCGGTAGTATGGACTCAACAGTTCGGCTCTGGGATCTGGCCGCTGGCAAATCTATGGTGACGTTAACACACCACAAGAAATCAATCCGTGCGCTCGCCATCCATCCGACGGAATACTCGTTTGCTTCTGCTTCTGCCGGAGGAAACAACATAAAGAAGTGGAAGTGCCCAGAAGGGACCTTCGTGTTCAACTTCAGTGGCCACAATGCCATCATCAACACACTCTCCGTCAATCCAGAAGGCGTGTTCTTCTCTGGAGGGGATAACGGAACTCTGACGTTCTGGGATTACAACTCGGGCACCGCGTTCCAGACTTTGGATGACATTCCACAACCTGGTTCGCTGGAGGCTGAGGCTGGCGTCTTCTGTTCGACGTTCGACCAAACGGGAACTCGTTTAATTACTGGCGGAGCCGACAAGACAATAAAGGTGCGTGTCCCGATCCCCCTCTGAGTCTACGGCATTTTACTGACCTGTATTTATGACAGGTGTATGCGGAACAGTCTTGATGTGCCCATGCTGTAGTTATTTTACTCTGTATCGTACTCTAGAACCCTTGCAACGGGCTTCCCTGGACCTCGTCCCCATCCACATCGTGACAAGAACGCGTGACGATTGTGACAGACGCGTATGAGCCAGCCACACGCTGATTACGGTTTCTTTCCAACATCCAGCAACTCTCCCACCCCCGATCCTTAACTGCCTGACAACTTGCAATGTCTGAAGCAGCCGAAGACATTAAACCAAAGATTGACCTTACCATTAACCACGAAGGCCAAAGTCAGCATCCGCTGTGCAGTGTACTTGGAACGGAGAACTCATACATTTGGGTCACGATCTTTCTCATAGCGTGCACGGTCAAGGTGAAACCCACCACACCATTGAAGAAGGTTTTCGAGGCGGCAGAGGTACGCATTCTCGATCCTTGTTGTAAACACCCTAATTGAAGTTCCGCCTCAGAAACGATTCGGAAGAGAATCAGGTCAGCCTGTTTTTATGGTGGCTTTTTGTAACCGCTGTATCAATATGATCGCACCTTCTTCCCTGTTCTTGTCGATATAGGGACTTTCAAGTTCTTTCACGAGGGAGTGCGACTCCAACCACAAGATACGCCCGCAACCGTACGCCAATCCACATTGCCTCCGTTCGGTTTAACTTACGGACGCGCATCTTAGCACGAAATGGAGTCCGGGGATACTATCGATGCTCACTTGGAACAGGTGCGTACTGGTATCAAACTCCCGGCCGTACGTTTTCTCAACCTCCGCTACCCCAAAAGCTTGGAGGGTGGCATTGACACTTGATGCCGCTCCTCCCCATGTCCGCCACTTTTGACTTGCTTCTCGTTTATATGTACGATATACTCCGACAATGAAATAATCGGGACTGCACATCGCACAACCTGGAGGAACTACCATCAATCGTACTGTTAAACGAACCCGGCCTTACCACGAGGAGGGTCTACAAAGACCATCCAACAGCGTCGGAGATCTCTCTAACTCTAGTGACCTCAGCCAACCTGAGCGCGTATATTAGGCACTCCCTCTCCTTTTCGACCCTCCCCTGCATCTTCGCGGCCTTTGCCAAGTAATACCAAGCCTCAGGCACATCCCATCCATCCCCATTCGTGAGATCACCCAACAGACCGGCCGCAAGTTCCACCCGGTCCGGATCAAACACGTCCACATCAGTACACGGGGATGACAAGTAGATTTTGCAGATGTGGATTATCGCGGAGACGTGCTCTGGTGCGATGAATAGGGCCTTGTGAAGGGCTTGTAAAGCCTTTTGTTCGTCACCTAGCGCGTGGTGGTAAAGTCCGAGCTTTGTCGAAACAGACGTAGTTAGAACGGGGCAGGCAATTTTCCACGAAAGGGCCACCTACCTGTACCCAAACTGCGGGATTGTTTCCATCCCTCACTTCTGCCTCCTGAATCGCCCCCCTTGCCTGTTCGATCTTCCCGAACCGCCGGAAGGTCGCGGCCGACATGCACCACAGATCACTCATCAACCTTCGATCCTTCGCGGCGCGGTTGTCCCATTTCGAAGGTGTTTGGGACGTCGGGAGAGGGACAGGTGGACGTGGAGGTGGAGATTCCGTTGCCGATTCGTCAGGGGTAGAATCACCGTACGTGACCCGCCTTCGTGAATGGATAGACGACGCTTGGTAGGAGTCAGTACTGAGCATGGAATGGATATCTGTCGAGGTCAGTTAGCCAAGGTTCGGTGGTTAGCTTATGCATGCCTACCCGGCGCTGAGGTGGCTTTACGGAGGTGGCTCAGACCGTGCTTGGGACCTAGTGTGACGATCCTCGAAATCGATGAGATGCGTTCCTGACCACGGTGGACCTGAGTCTTCAATATTTTCGATACCCTCCTACTGGCAGAGCGTTGTCCTCCCGGGCGCCCCAGCGAGAGCTTGCTCCTCCCATCCGCACCTCCCCCCCACTGGCGCTGGTTCCCGAAGGATTGGTTCACCGGGGATGCAGGGGTAATTTTGATGGGAGGCTCAACAGATGGTGTATCGTCCACATCATACGGTGCCACTTCGACTGGGTTCATGGGCAGAGCGGATATCGTCTGGTTCGATATCGAGCCTTCCTCCCCGGATCTGCGTATGCTATCGAAAGAGGACCTCGCTGGATGTGCTCGTGATCAGAAATGGACTTCCGCTCATGATGGGGACGCAGTACCTGTGGTGGTGCCTTCCCTCTGAGTCGCGACCCATGAAAAGACTTCCAGCCACTTTTCAGCAGCTCCCTCTGGTCCCTCTGCGTGTTCTATGAGTGCCAACTGCGTCATACGCAATTGTAGGGCATGTTCAAAGAGCTCCCGATGTGACGGTGGCGGGTGGTCAGGTAGGGGTTTCAACAACGAGGCAGCTGTGGGAATACCAGTGGCATCCCGACGCAGGAGCGTTGTAGGTGACGTCAAAGGAACATCCACTGGAGGTAAACCCTCGATTTTCCCGTTTGGCGTCCCAGGTGCGTCACTGTTCGGGGTCTGAGGCAATCCTTCATCACCCGCTCCTCCCTCGCTGATTCCCGCACCGTATTCCAAAACTGCCTTTGCCTTCTTCCAATCATCCATCGCCACGAGCAGGAGACCAAGTAGATGCCAATATCGGATCTCACGGGAGCCCAATTCTACGGCAGACCTAGCATGTTCGATGGCGAGAGGAATGTTCCTCGACGGGCCCGCTCTGGATAGTGCGAGCGCGAGGTGATAGTAAGCTGGGGCACTGGGAAACGTCTCAACCGCGAGGGCGCAGAGTCTGAGGGATTCAGAGAGCAGGTGGGGGCGAGTCAAAGAAATTTGTTCTGTAGATGGTGAGCAAAGGCCAAACGACTACAAACTCACCAACACACCTTTGTGGGCCATCACGGAGTGCCAGATCCCCTCCACCAGATAAACACTCCCAACCAATTCTGCGTCGTTTTTGTCCAGCCGAGTTTTGGCTTTCTCAATCAATACCCCGGCCTCCTTCGCTTCGTCCAAACCGTTGCCGGTTGTCCCAAGAGCGGTTCCGGATTTCAAACGCGCGACTCGGCACAACATCCTAGCCCCCTGAACCAACGTCTGTACCCAATTCCTGTCCGTGTCTACACCATGTGCACTCTCCACACTACTGGCGCTCGCGTTCTCCCGTCTCTGGTCCGCTTCAGCATTGGCGGTCTCCCACGCCTTACCGACCACTTGCACGTACAGTCGAAGGGTACGTATCGCCAGGTTTGAATCTCCTGACACATAGAACAACCGTGACATGTGCCGAAAAACGCGATGGGAGTTGAATGTCAGACGGGTCGCCCACCACAACGTCTATGTAACTTGGAGATCTGAATTTGTCGAGGAGCAACGAACGGAAAAACGTACGTCTATCACCCAACCAATGTGCTCACCCTTGACTCCGCTAGCCTCCCAAATTGCCACGCAAAGGTCGACGAACTCCTCGACAAGAATGTTGCGCTCACCCGCCCGGGGAAACTTGGTGCTGACATTGAGCACGGATCTATACTCTTGGATTACAGATCTCGCTTCTGGTAACCAACTCGGAGGGCTCGTGTCTGAGCTGGTTTTTTTTGTAGCATAAGCTTGGGCAATGACGAAGTGGAGGTACAAAGTCGAAACCGTGGACCGATGATGTGGCCGGAAAGAAGAGACCCAGTGTGAGCTACAGGCGAAATATTGGCGGAAGAGCGCTGAGAGAGTCAGTTCGTCCATGGTTGTTCGAACAGCGATGACGATCGTTCTCCACAGGAGCCGCTCCACCCATCTCCAAAGTTCTAGATACTGAGTGTAGGAAGCGGATTGTGGGCTCGGAGAACCTGGTGTGGGAGCAGTGCGAGGAATATCCGCTTCCAATGTGTCGATGAGAATGGAAGCGGAAAGATATATGTCCAGCGACCCCTGCAGATCTGACGGATGCAGCTTCTCGTGTGACATTCCTAAGGACATGGGTTATCATACCGTAATTGCATAAACGCTGGGATATACCTTTCAGACAGACAGACCGAACGGTCTCGATCAACGACCAGGCTCTCCCATCTCTGACGTCAGGATTGACTGGATTTTGTTCAACAGTCGCGAAGCCACCTGCCCAAGACGAAACGGAAGATTGGTCGGTACCCGACTGTGACGCGACAGAGGTCCCAGATCTGGAGGCAGGTATTCGTTTTAGGGGGTGTGTCAGATCCTTGACTTTAGATAAGATATCGAAGGATTTAGACGGTTGCGAAAGCGAATAGGCATAGTATGCCAAAGTAAGCAAAGTTGACTTGAGATCACGATTGAGCACGAAGTACGCGAAACGTTCAGCTGGACTCACTTCTGATGGTGATGATATGGCGTTCAGCACGTCATATCCTGCCTGCCCTTCCTGCTGCCGCTCCTCAGGGAGAATAACCTCGTCGCCCAAGTCCAACGGACTTGTCAGAGAGCGTTGAGATCCGTCGATGGCCGACTTCTGTTTGCCAGCAGAGAGTTGGAGATGGAGATGATGTGTCTGGGAAACGACCTCGGCGAACTCGTGCTGTCCGGGACAGTGTTTGTTAAACTTTCGAAGGAGATTCGCCCAGTTCAACGCGCCGCCCTTTGGGTCCTTTCCGGGCACGTCGGAGCTCCATTGGCCGGCAGTGATGACCGTTCGCAGTTGAGTCCAGTAGTGTTTGTCCTTGGTGAGTGCCATCGTCGACCTCAACGTCAGACCTGGGTGAAGTGATCGACTCGCAGTCGCGTCCGTTTGTGCCAACTGGCGCCGGACGGTGAACCCCTCCGGAGAGGAACAAATGTTATGCTACAACGTGTACGCGACGATTACAGACGAAGGACAGCCGCTCAAAAACATTGGGATGCGCTAAAGTGCAATGGGAAAACTTGCGAGGACAGACAATGGATCTACTGGTAAATAAAGTTGTACCTTGGGAATCTGGCGTCAGCATGGTTCAGGGTGAGAGCTTGCAAGGGCAGGCATACCGAGACAGGAGATGGGGAATTGCGGAGAGCTGGGGGCCATAGCGAGCTGCATTATCGTATAACTCGAACAGGGGAATTGCAAGAAGCTTCATGTTTTTTGGGACTGCCAAAACCTCTGCACGCAACGCGCTCCAGTACAAACTTGGGTGAGTTAGATGACAGAAAACGCACTCCTTTCTGGCATCTGGACAAGGAAAAGTTTCTTGCATTCCTTGGGTTTCGTAATGTGAGCGGGGACGAACGGATACTGCCACGCAAGTTAGCACCAACCAACAGCGCAGAGGTGTCACTCGTACCATGAAAGTCTCAAAGTTGGGCCTCCACCACTGAGCCAAGCAATCACCGATCTCCCAGTCATTATCCACACCGTGAGTCGAGTTGAACTGGCGGGATTCAGAGGGGGGTGCGAGGCGGTCATCCAACCTCCGCTTCAAGCCGTCGATCTCGTCCTCACCAGGTTTGAGATAGTCCCCGGGCCTGCGGCGCATTACAATAAACGGTAGACAATAAAACAATGGTGGAATTTTGGGCTTACAACTTGAAAAACGCGTTCGCGATTTGTAACATGAGGATATGCGGATGACCGTGATCGTGCACGACGAGAATTCCTTCAACAGTCCGCCTCATTCCAAAATCTTCATAGTTGTTTTGCAAACGTTGGAGACGAGCGGAGACTGAGGGATCTTCCTCGGGTTGTGCTTCCTTGGTGCTGGGGCGAGAAATTGTCGGTTGAGGGTTGACGGACGAGGGCCAAAGTGTTACCTGAAAGTGAAATTGGACAACGGGTACCTATGACACGAGCAGAGGCTCGGCAGTGAGCGATACGTTAACGTCACCAGGGCAGAACGGTACGCTTACAGGGCGATAGTGTTCGACATGGCGGTTCAAGCGGGATCTGAGGTTTGCGCCAGTTCCCACGGATTCAATCCTTCCTTCTACATGACGAGATGCTCAGCTCATTCACACAAATGTTATACCAAATCTTCGCCTAATATTCGTAGAAATACACAACCAGCGAGCTCAAGGGCCGCTCTATGTCAGGAACTTCCTTTGATGGTGTCAGACCTTCAGGCTCTCGTCGAAGTGCTCGATCGTCATGTATGCTTGGATTCGATTACTCATGTACATTTCGAGAAGACATAATACAATGTGCGTCAGTCGCGGTCAGTGGAACGGAATCATGAGGGGTAGAATCGCTGCGAGGCAGTCTCTCCCCGGATAACCGTGATTATTCAGGGAGAGCCTGCCCGACAGCGCAGAGATGGAAAACGGAATCATATGTAGAACATGCTGTTCTTCAGGCTGTTGTGAGTCCCAGGCCAATCTTTCTTGGCATCCTCGAACACCTGTTCCTTGGTACGCTTGGCC